>OFQY01000667.1_pt1 | contig 12605 bp, 14 predicted proteins | sample 1542991 | NCBI WGS metagenome assembly OFQY01 (sample SAMN07774224, study PRJEB24372) | wastewater metagenome | isolation source: Exp Tend VB 10WW | collected 2016-02 | reverse complement strand
CCCCCACGAAATTCAGAGCCATCGCCTGACGACTCCACGGGGTTTGGCGGGGCGGGAAATGGGGGCGTTCCGAGCTCGGAAATTCAGCAGGTCGAAACCGTGTGGTCCATCTGGCCCAAGAAGGTCGACACCATGCAGGGTCAGAGCTCCATCCTCTTGGCCATCCGGAGGCATGGGTTCAGCGTGGTTCTCGAAGGAACCCGGAAAATTGTGGCGGCCGATTCCGGGCGAAAAGCGGCGCCGCCAGGGCGGTTCCTGCCCAAGCCGGTCGAGTTCTTCGAAGGGGGCCGGTACCTCGATGACCCAGCCCAGTACGGTCCGCGTGAAGTCAGTGCAGACGTCCAAACCCTCCGGCGGCAGTTGGAGGAGTTGAAGGCACAGATCCAGGAACACCCGGGCAATCCGGGCAACACGGAGGGCTCGATGGAGCGAAAAAGGGAGGCGGCCGAAGAATTCCGGGCGCTATGCGCCGAACTCAACGCCTTAAAGCGACGCCTGGCGGAACTTTCCAGCGACGAGGGTGAACCATGAGCGACCGCTTGCCACCCCACGACATTGCCGCCGAGCAGGGCGTTTTGGGATGCCTCCTGCTCGATGCGGACAACCCGTCCGGGCACGCCACCGGCGAAGCGATGGAGGAGTGCATGCGCCAACACGTCGAGGTGCGACACTTCTACGACCTCCGACACCAGATCATTTTTGCCGCGATTCGGAGCATGGCCGACGCCGGCACACCCGCCGACCTGGTGCTGTTATCCGGCGAGCTGAAAGCGGCGGGTAATTTGGCAAAGGTGGGGGGCCTTGCCTACCTCAACGAACTGTGCGACGCGGCGCCGTCCGCGGCGAATCTGACCTACTACCTCGAGCTGGTGCTCGCCAAGCAAACGCTCCGGAGTGTGATACGGGTTGCGACGAGTGCAGTGACGGGGGCCTACGAATTCTCGGGCGACGTCAAGGCCTTCGTCGGTGAGTTCGAAGCGGACGCCATGGCGCTGTCGGAGACGCACGTGCCGACCGAGTACGAGTCACTGCCGAGCTTCCTGCCAGCCTACATCGACGCGATCGAGACGCGAAGGCGTGGCAAGCAGGAAATCACGGGATTGCCCACGCCGTTCTGGTACCTCAACAACATGACGGCAGGCTTCCAAAAGGGTCAGTTTGTCGTCATCGGGGCCCGACCCGGCACAGGCAAGACCGCCATGGGCTGCGACATCTCGCGCCACTTGCTCAAGCTGGGCTACGGCGTGCTGTTCTTCTCGTTGGAGATGTCAGCCGAGGAAATCATTGGCCGCGTCGTGGCGGCCGAGGCCCAGGTCGATGGGCTGAAGCTGCGGAATGGCTTTTGGAGCGACGCCAAGGAGCCCGACATCGTCAATGCCACCCAGCGGATCGCGACCTGGGATCGGTTCCTCGTTGACCACCGTTCTGAGTGCACGGGCCAGGACGTTTACATCAGCACCCGCCGGGCCATCCGCCAGCACAAGATCGACTTGGTCGTGGTGGATTACGTCCAGCTGATGAAGTCAACTCGGGAATATGGCTCCCGCGTTCAGGAGGTGGCGGAGTGTTCGGCCTGGCTTCGCCGTACCGCGAAGGAACTGAAAGTCACCGTGCTGGGGTTGGCGCAATTGTCGCGTGAATCGGAAAAGGACCGGGCCGGCAAGGTCCCGCTCATGTCGGATCTCCGCGAGTGCGGCAACATCGAACAGGATGCCCATTTGATCGGACTCATGTACGCCCCGCGACTGAAGGATGGCACCAAGGAAGGTGGCGCCGACTACAACGACATGAAGTGGCTGGCGCACCACAAGCCCGACGATCCCAAGGAGGATTCTCCGTGGAACTTCGCTGGCACGATCGAGGCCCGGAAGGGCGCCAACGTCGTCGAGGTCAACTTGGGTTGGCAGGAGGAATTTGCGCGGATCAATCTACAGGTCGTCAAAAACCGGAATGGCCCCGGTGGGGCGTGCGAGTTGGTGTTCCAGAAACGGTCGGCACGGTTCGTCGATGCGCACAGCCCAAGTCGAACCAAAGAGGCCCAAGGAACGATGATATGACGCCTAACGAAATCGTCCAAGCTGTGCTGGCCGCTGGCGCCCGGGTGGAATTCCTGGGATCCGGCAAAGCCAAGATCGTCGGCTCGATCCCGGCGGAAATTGTCGAAGCCATCAAGGGCGACCGGGAGGCGTTCCTGGAAGCCTGGCAGGCTGAAGAGCGGGGCCGGTATGGGCGCGTGCCGCCCCAGGACCTGCCGATGCGCCAGGACCCGCCTCGCTGGCGGCCGGACGTCTACCGACGCGTGGAGGCCTACGTGCGGAATCAAGGGGGCGAGCTGTGTCTGTGGACGACACTTCGGGCGACGGCTTACCACGATTCGAAGGAAGGATGGAGCGCGGCGGCCGCCACCGCGGCCGCGTTGGCCGATGTGTTGCACTGGCAGATGAGTCACCGCCCTGATCCGGAGGGCCAAGTCCAAACGTTTGCCGATGTGGCGGCGCACTTTAGGAAAGCATGAAGCAGAACCCCGCACCAAACTCGGCGACATATCTCTTAGAGAGGTGGCGCCAACAGTCACGCCCCCTGTGGAGAAAGCACCATCGGGCCGTTCGGTATATGATGCGATGGCTATACGTTCCGGGCCGCAAGCCAAGGTTGCGGCACAAGAAATGGGCAGGGCAGTACGAGCGCACGCTGAACCGAATCCCAATGCCACCCGAGGACGAGTCGCCGAACGCCCCTGGTGAGCCACGGAGGACCGAATCATGACGACGCCCACGAACAAACCGAGATCGGTCCGCCGTTGGCTCGACCGTCTGGTTCGGCTTTGGCAACTCCATCTGTTCTTTGTGGTGGAAAGCCGGGCCTACATAGGTCGGTACACATGGCGAGACCGGCTCCAATGGCCGCTTGCGTGGTGGTACTTCATGCGCGCATCGGTCCGAGACATGCGGTCGCCGAACGCCTCGCCGTCTGCCACGGAGGCCGGACGATGAGCGCACCCAACTCCCAAACGCCGACCCCGGCCCCGTTGGCAGCACGCCCTGGTTCGGCGTTCCCGCCTACGACAAACGCCACCAGATGTGTGCAATGCGGCGGGTGGATGAGCGAGCACCCCATTGGATTCTGGAAGCTGAATCGAGGGCCTTACTGCCCGGACTGCTGGATTGTGCCAGCGCCGCCTCAAGCATTGGCAGTGATCGCGGAGAACTTTTGGAGGCTGGTCGAGTCGCCGAACGTCAAGGTGAGCGACGCGCCCGACAGCGCCGCTCCGAATCGGAAATAACGCTATGAGAAATCCCAAGACTAAATCGGCACGGCGGAAGGCGCGTTCTGCTCCACCGCTTGGTTCGGCCAACACCCCTCTACGCGCAGAAGTGAAAGACAGAAAACTCGTGGTGGAAATCGGGATCGAAACACTCGAATGGGCATCCCGGCCAGAGAACGGCGGCACACTCGAACGCTGCAAGGTAGATAGACGGCGGCGCATCGAATGGGCAAAGGATGTAGTCCACGAAATGACACGCGAGGATGAAATCGGTAATAGCCCGCTCGCCCAATTTCTTGATGACATGATGGACAAAGCCGCCGATAACGGAAGCGGCGCACTCTGTTGGCCGAACAGCGGAATGAACGACGGTCAATCGCAATATCCGGTAGCAAACACGCCGAACAAGGCAGAGGAGTCGCAATAACAAATCTGCCGCCCCATCGCATTTGCGTCACCTATTGCGATCAATGACCCTGTTCTCTAGAGAGCCTGAGCACGTCTTGTTTCCACTCCTCACCGAGCGGGAGGTGGATGGCCTTTTGAAGCTCCACGGGCCCGACAAGGCAGCCGCGTTGATCCGAGCGGATTGCCAAATGCGGCGCGACCGCATACACCAGGCAACCTTGAACCCGGTTGCCTACATGCCGCGACCCAAAGTGTGGAGGGTGGCCCGGAGGCTGATTCGGAATCCAGTGGTTCGCATGCTGGTGCTCCTCGGTGGGAATCGTTCCTCAAAATCCTACTGCGCTGCCTATTGGCTGATGGAGGTGGCTTTGGGAATCACCGCCCAGGAGTGTGCCCAAAACGAAGGAGTCGAGTTCCTTGTGGTTTCCGAATCCCAGGATTCATCCCGGGCCACGGCGCAACGCATCGTCTTCTCCCTGCTTCCGTCGGAGTTGAAGGCGAAGAACACCAAGAAGCACCATACCCGGTACCTGCACTACTCGGTAAAAGAAGGATTCTCGGACGACATACTGGTGTTGGAATCCGGAGTCCAGATCAAGTTCGCCACTTACGGGCAGGACCCGGGTGGCTGGGAGGGTCGGGAACTCGGCCTAAAGCACAGGAGATCCCTCGCCTGGTGGGCGGACGAGAACATGCCCATGCCTTGGTACACGATGTTCAAGCGCCGCGGAACGTTTCGGCCAGGCTGGGGAGTTTGGTCATTCACCCCCATCCATGGAATCACTCCGGTAATCAAGGAGGCCGTCGGAGAAGGGTTCATCCGCCGAACGCGGCGTGCCTCGCAGTTGCCACCTGAACAGGTGCTAGTCCCTGGACTGCGACCTGGCCGCGTTCCATTCCTTCAGGACGGCTCCGACCCTCACACCCAGGTCTGCTACTACCACTCGGATCTGACGCCCTTCCGATCTGGGGACAAATCCTACACCGAATTGGTGGCGGAGACGGTGAAGGGCAAAACCCGGGACTACATTCTGGCGGTGTTCTACGGGTACACCCGGGACGTGGCAGGAAGGGCGTGGCCCAAGTACTCCCGGCAAGTGCACCAGGTGAGCGTCCAGGATTTGCCCTGGGAGGGGACCAATTACGTCTTCATCGATCCGGCCGGCGGGAGGTCCTGGTTCTTCCTCTGGGTGCGAGTCGCCCCTGGCAATCCTCGGCGGCTCTACATTTACCGGGACTGGCCCGACAAGCGGCGGCACGGCGAGTGGGCAGTTCCGAGCACCCGCCAGATTGGGCCGGAATCGCGCCGTGGTCGAGATGGCGATTTAGGGCCAGCGCAACGAAACCCGGGCTGGGGCATCTCCCGGTACAAGATCCAAATGCTGCGCGAAGAGACCATCGATCTCGACCTAGCGCTGGATCCCGGCAAAACGTCCGGCCCCTTCCGCCACCCCGATCCATGGTGCCGACACTGGGCCAACAAGCATTTCCTCGAAGCTGGGCTTGTGCCGGCCCGCGAGTGGGTCAATGGCGCGGGAATGATGGAATGCGCCTGGACTCACGGAGACGTTGGGCTGTATCGGGCGGCAAACAACGAACCGATCCGGGAGGCGATTCGAACCCGATACATTGATCCCAGGGCGGCGGGTCAACCCCAGGAACAGGCCCGGGGAAAGAAGACTCTCGTCACCATGTTTGCGGAGACCGACCGGAGAGGGGATGGGGAAATTGAAGCGCCACCCATGCGTGTGGTTCCTGCGTTCTCCGGACGGGATCGGGACGAGGGCATTCGGGCCGTCAACGATCTCCTGGACTACGACGACCAGGCGCCAGTGGTCGCCCTTTTGAACGAGCCCCAACTCTTCATCGCGGACCGCTGCGAACAGGTGGATTGGGTGCTGACCCACTTCACCGGCGAAGGCGCGGAGGACGATGGCGGCAAGGACGTCGCCGATCTTCTGCGATACATCGGCACCACGGGCGACGTGCGCCACCTCGAAGCAAGCGGCAAATTGGTCACTGGAGGTTTCAAAGATGGCTTCTAAATCCCTGCAACGATCAGACCGTCTGACCCTCGAACGGTGGGAGCGCCTGCCGTTCCTTCTGCCTCGCGCCATTGTCATGGAATGGACGGGCCTCAATTGGCGGGAGCTCGAGGAGGAGATCCGATCCGGTCGCCTGCGCGTCTTCAAGGCCAAGCGAAAGAGGAAATTCTTCAAGAGCGAGGTGGCCCGGTTGGCGGGCATTCCGAGCACACACCGCCAGATTCACCCCGATAGCGCCCCATCCCATCCCATTGTCACACGTGCCCTAGACAGGGGCGGGGCGACGTGTACCACCTGACCTTCGATGAGTCGCCGAGGACCCAACAACGACACGACCCAGCGCACCGAGCGCTACGACGGTGAACCCAACGTCCAGCGGCTTTTGACCGATTATCGGCATGCGGTGGAGGATCGGGATTCCTCCTATTGGGAGCGGATGCGGGTCAACTACGAGACCCGATATTGCCTCTGGGCCAACCAGAGCTGGGACGGCCGCAAGTGGAAGGGGACCCGAGGCCGGAAGCCATTCCCTTGGTCTGGCGCCTCGGACGCCCGCGTGCCTCTGGCCGACAAGTACGTTCGGGAAGACGTGGCGGTCCTCATGCAGATATGGGCGAACCAGAAGATCATGGTTCGGGCCACCCGCGCGGCCCAGGACGCCGGATGGGCCAACCGGGTCACCCAGTTGCTACGGTGGCAAATTTACGAGGAGATGGAGGAGGCGGAGCCTGAAGCCGAATTGCTCGCCAACATCATGCTCGAGCGGGGTTCGGCCGCATTGCAAATCTGGTGGTGCAAGGAGGAGCAGAAGCTCCGGGAGACGGTGGAGATGGAACAAGTTCTCCGGGCGGCGGAACAGGCCCGCCAGGCGCTGGCGGGAGGTAGGGTGGGGGACGCGCTCGAGCTCCAGGCCATCTTGCCCCAGCTTCTGATGGACCCTTCCCGAGAGAAGGATGTCGCCGCCCTTCTGTCGGGCGTCGTGGGCGAGGCGGTCTCCCTGGATGCGCCCCGGTGGTCCAAGGTGGTTCGAGATCTGCGCACCCAAGGTGTGGCGCACTTCCCTCGCACCGTCGTGGTGAAAGACCGGCCCATGGTCCGAGCCCTGGTCTGGAACGAAGACGTCGTGATCCCGCCGGAGTGCCAGGACCTCCAGCGCTCGAGGGTTCTTTGGATTCGGGAAATGCTCACCGAAACCGACCTGGCCGTTCGGGCTCGTTCCTACGACTACGATCCCAACTGGGTGGATGCCGTGGTTGAGACGCAACGAGGCAAAAATACCCTCGATCCTCAGGAAAGGGCCGCCAACCGCGCCACCACGCTCGGACGGGGCGAGCCCGACACGTCGCAACTCTTCGAAATCGTGACGGCGTACGAACGTCTGTACGATGAGGATAACATCCCGGGACTCTACAGCACCGTGTTCAATCCCGGCTTGCGCGCGGACAACTCCCGCCTGGCGTCCTACGGGAAGCACGAGTTGCTCGACTACGCCCACGGGAAATTCCCGGTGGAGGGGTTCAGCCTCGAGCGTCGGTCGCGCCTGATCGATGACGCCCGCGGCTACGGCGAGAGGGCCCACACCTGGCAGCAGGGCATCAAGCGCCAGTGGGACGCGCGTGTCGACCGGGCGGACGTCGCCACCTTGCCGCCGTCGTATCATCCCACCGGCGAGGAACCCGATGCCTGGGGGCCTGGGGTAAAGATTCCGACCGACATGCCGGACAAGTTTGGGTACTTCGACCCGCCGGCGCCGGATGCGGGATCCCGCGAAGTCGAGGAAACGGTTCGCAAGTTTGCCGACGAGTACTTCGGCCGCACGGTGGATGATCAGAACGTGGTGGAGGCTCGGGCCATGCGACAAGATCTCGCCCGGGGTTGGCTCATGGGATGGAAGCGGGCGGGAACCCAAATTCTGCAACTCGATCAGCAGTATCTGCCGGAAGAAACCTGGGTCCGTGTGGTGGGTGACGCCCAGGGCCGTGGTCTGCGAGTGAGTCGGGAGGAAATCCAGGGGCCCTTCAACCTGATGCTGAAGTTCAACGCGGCCGACCTCGATCCCGAGTACGTCCAGAGCAAAGTCGAGTTGCTCACCAAAGCCCTGACCTTTGACGTGGGTGGCCGGCTGGACCGCGACGAGGCTCTCCTGGCGATTCTGGAACTGGTCGATCCTTCGTATGCGGAGCGCCTCATCAAATCGCCAGAGGCGGCCACGCTGGAACAGGTGGACGACGAGCAGACGGTTCTCACCAAGCTCATGATGGGCATCGGGGTGGATGTGAAGGGCAACGAAGCCTTCGCGCTCCGCCGCCAGGTGCTCGAGCAGACGATCCGTCAGAGCCCCACGATCCAGAAATTGCTCCAGGTCAATCCGGATGCGGCGGAACTGGTCAAAGGCCGGGTCCAGCAGCTCGATTTCAACATTCAGCAGAAGTTGGTCAACCCCGACATCGGTCGCCGCCTTGGATCTCAGCCCATGTCGGCCACCAGCCCATCCAAGGCGGCCGCGCCGGCGCCCGCCACTCCCTGATCTATGCCCACCAAACGGACACGGTACGAGGACCTGAAACTCGCCGGCGACGAGTTGACGTCGGACGAGCTCTGGGAAGGCATCCGCCAATTGGCCCGAGACGACCGATTTGCAGCGGTGGTGGCCTGGCTGGAACGCAGTGAAGCGGCTTGGACCCTGCAAGCTGGGGCCTCCGAGAACGCCTTGGAACACGGAAAGCTCGCGTCCATCGCGGGCTCCTTGGGTGCCTTGGTGCGTCTGAAGGCGCAGTTGCGCGAGAAGTTGCGCAAGCCCAAGGACACCGCCCCTCCGTCGCCGGCGGACTGATCGGGATTACCCCCGATTCACCCCGATTGCTCCCCATTGTCCCGTACCCCCTTTCGGGATTCGTTCGGACATGGTTCTTCTGCATGCGTACTGCGGGCGCCTTCGGCCCGTACCGATTCGAAAGAGGCCGCTTGCGAGCCTCGCCAAGCAAGAACGCATGTCCAACGAAACCCAAGCCCCCGCCGCCCCGGCGGTGATCACGGCCCCCGTGGCCGGGGTCACACCGGATTCGCGGTTGGGTGATGGAACTGAATCCAGCCGGCCGGCGGGTCCAGCGAACATCACCGGGGCCGAGTTGTCCGCTAAACTCGCCGCCAACCGTCGCGCTCGACGGGCTGGTGGTGTGGCGGAACAGCCGAAATCACCGGGCGCTACGGCCAATCAGGCACCAACCCCACGCAAGGCCACACCCGCAACCGGTGTGTCCGGTGAGGCTGGTCCGGACTCAGAGCACGCGACCTCGCCCTCGTCGGGCGATGCCGCGGTCATCGACGGGCTCGCCAACGGTGGCGCTGCTCAAAACGGGAACAGTCAAGGAACCGACGACGCGGGAACGGCGTCGAATGCGGCCACGGAAACACCGCCGGCGGAAACGAGTCTCGAGGATTTGATCGACGACCCGGAATCCGCGACAGAAGACCAAATCAAGGCGGTCAAGGATCGGGGTATTCGGAAGTTACTGGGCCGGGTCCACAAGCTGACGGCTCGACTCAAGGAAGCGGAACGGGGTCAGGCGGCACCGGAAAGCGATTCGGTCGGGCAGGCGCCTCCGGGTAGCGATCCCCGAGTGGCCCAGTTGGAACAGAATCTGAACCTGTTGCGCGCGGCCAACCAATGGGCGCGATCCAATCCGGAAGGTGGGGAGTTTAAGGGGCCCGACGGAAAGGTGATCGGGACCTACACCGCCGACCAGGTCGAAGGGATACTGGCCAACGCGCCAGACCAAATCGCGGCCCTGACCGCCAGGCTCGAGGTGAGACAGGAAACGCTCCAGAAGGAGCGCCTCCAGGTCACCCAAGCCAGCCTCGAAGCGGCCACCAAGGCCTATCCGTGGTTGGCCAATCCGGAAAGTCCCGAGTACGGCGAAGCGCTGGCGATTATCCAGCAGGCGCCCTATTTGAAGACCCACCCGGAATGGCCCGCCTGGGTCGCCGATGCCATCGCCGGCCGCCGGGCTCGCCTGGCACAAACGGAGGCAGCATCCAAACCCAAGCCCTTGCCCCGGGCCAATCCGCCCAAAGTTCCACCGCCGAGCAGTTCGGCGGCCCCCCGTGTCGATCCCTCCGCCAAGGCGCTCGCCGAGGCCGAGGCCGCGTACTCCAAGTCCGGGTCTGAAAGTGACCTCAAGGTTGTTTTAAGGCTCCGGCGTCAAGCCCGTACACGTCCCTGACCGGGGCGATGGCGCTCAGAAAGAACATGCGATGAATGCGAACAGTTACCAGACGCCCGGAACCACGGGTGGCAACAAGGAGTGGTTGGACTCGAGTCTGACCATTCTTGAACCCGAGCAGTGCCCATTCACCTCGTTGGTGGAGAAGGACAACAACGCCAAGGCCACGCTCCATGAAGTCGTCGCCGACCGGTTGCGCGCCCCCCGAACCACGGGCACCCGGGAAGGCGATTCCGGGCCCAAGGGCGGCAACAAGACCAGTAAGCGGGCTCGATTCGGGGCCTACCTGCACCGGTGGCACGATTCGTTCGGTGTCACCGACGTCCAGCAGGCCGTCTCGGAAGCCGGCGGAAACGCAGTGACCAGCGACGAGTATAGCGACAACAAGGCCAAGGCGGTCCGCGAAGTCAAACGGGACATCGAGGCGACGATCTCGAGCGCCCTCGAGACCCAGGGTGCCACGGATGACGCCATGCAACTGCGCGGCGCCTTCAAGTGGCTGGATTCGTCCCAGACGCCGGCGGTCCCCACGGACTATCTCACCCCCGCAGCCCAGCGCCCCACGGGCATCACCGGCCTGACCGAGGCCAATGTCAACACGGTGCTCAAGAGCCTCAAGAGCCAGGCTGGCGGCGGCCTGACCTACCAGTTCCTGGGAGGCAACGATTACATCGAGGACATCGACCTCTTCACGCGGAACGATGGCGCCAGCGTCACCACCCGCTATAAAGTCGAGGAGAATGGTGGGCCCCGGGAAATCACCATGATGGTCAAGGTGTTTCAGACGTCTTTCGGGCGACTGGAAATTCATCCGTCCGACTTCCTCCAGATCGATGCCTCGGGCATCGGTGACACGGATTCGGCGCTGATCCTCAACATGAAGAACTGGAAACTCTGCTTCCTGGAACGCCTCCACGCGGAGGACGACGACGAGGACGCCGGTGGCATGAGTGGTTTCGTGAAGGCCATTGGTGGCCTCTTCTGCACGATGCCGCGCGGCAACGCCCGCATCACCAATTAACCCAAGGACCCAACACCTAAGGATTCCTACAGGTTTAAAAATTCGATCTTACGATCATGAAACACATTCTTCTCCAGGCCAGCCAATCGGCCGCCAACAGCGGGTACACGGACCTGTTCGTGTTGACCCACGCAGACCTGACTCAGGCCACCGACAACACGGATCAATCCGTCACGCTTGACGCTCTCGAATTTGGGGACGTTGTAGGCTACAATGCCCTCATCGAAATTGTCACGGCGCTGGACGCGGCCAACGTCTCGGCCGACAACGCTCTGACGGTTTCCTTGGGTGTTACGGGTGCGCTCACCCAGATCATCGGCGCTTCGGCGTTGGCAGCGGCTGGCGTTGGAACCGTGGCCAAGACCGGTTACGCCACGGCGGCGGGCGGCGCGCCGTACGTGACGCCTACCGGCGGCAAAGACCTCATCGCCAACTTCGACATCACCGACGCCGACGGAGCCTTGGCTGACTACTCGGCCGGAGAAATCCGGATCTGGTGCAACATTCACCGCTGGAGTAAGCGCGCCAACACCGAGGCGTAAACACTCCGTGCTCCACACGGCCTCCAAATACTCCGACGTGCGGGCGGTTGCAAATCGGACCCCCAGCACCCCCGCCGTCCGCGCGTCGGTTCCTCCCCGCCGGAGATCCTCACCTTCTCCGGGATCTCCGGCGGTCATTGTGCCCGAACGGGGCGAGATGATCGGGCTCGAGGAGTGGTTTTGGCGGGAGCTCCGCGAAGGCGGGTATCTCCAGGAGTACTTGCGCCGCGAGAAAGCCACATCGCAGCGACGCCTGCGCACCGTTGCCCGGCAAATGCACGGGCGCCAGCAAAACCACAAGAGCGATTGGCGCCTTTTGGCGGCAGTTCCCGCCCGTGAATATCAACGGTGGAAGAAAGAGGACTCTCACTTTTGGGACGACAACAACAACCTGCGCAGTTTCCGGAGGTCCAATCCTGATGCCTGCGTCTTCGTCTGAATTTCTGACCTTGTGAATGCTGCCATTGTTTCCCTCCCCAAAGCCTGCAATCCCACCCAATGGAGGGAACGCATTGTCACCGCGGCCGCCTCAGGCACGCCGGTCAATCTTTCCACCGTGTCAGTGTCCGCCCTAATTTCCTCGGACGGCACGGCGACGGCGACGGCGAGCGCCCACGGTTTCCTGGTCGGCGACATGGTGACCATCGCTGGCGCCACGCCGACGGAGTACAACGGGCATGTCGAAATCCTGACAGTTCCAACGACTGGCACGTTCACCTATCGGGTGGCCAAGGCGATCGCGACAGCGGCTTCTGGAACGATCACCGCCAAAGCCGACCTTTGGTACCGAACCCTTCGAACCACGGGCAACAAGGCCGCCCGAACCGCCAACACCGGCACCGTGTACCTGGGCCTGGTCAGCACCAATGACGCCCAGGCCCTCGCGGTCACCACCGGCGTCACCGTCACGCTCGAGGCCCCCGTGGGCGCCCGGCTCAACCTCGCCGATCTATGGCTCGACGTGGCCACCAATGCGGACGGGGTCGTCTTGTGGTGGTGCTGATGAGCCATGGCCTCCCAAATCTATTTCAACGGCGAGTTTTACGACTGCCTGGTGCCGTCGGCTGCGGGCGAAAGCCCGACGACACATTCGCAGAACTA
>OFQY01000661.1_pt1 | contig 12718 bp, 20 predicted proteins | sample 1542991 | NCBI WGS metagenome assembly OFQY01 (sample SAMN07774224, study PRJEB24372) | wastewater metagenome | isolation source: Exp Tend VB 10WW | collected 2016-02 | reverse complement strand
CGGAGTAGCGACGAGACGGGGTGAGCTCCTCTAGCTTCACCTCGCGAGGGTTCGGAGTGCGCGTACCATCGGGGCCGGCGTCGCCCTTCAGGTGCCACGACCCGGGCAGCCTGAAGACTCGCGGAAGGTCGTGGACGATGGGGTCGGTGTCGTAGTACGCCGCAAGGAGCTTCTGTACTGGAGTGAAGCTGTCAAGCGGCTCGCCGGGGCGGGCGAACCAGTAGGCGTGCGGGCCCCGAGCCGTCCGGACAACGGCCGATGGCGGGAGGAGGAGCGGCTTCCCTACGTCGGCGCGTTCGCAGTCGATTGCCCAGCCGCGCAGGGCCGTGACGTTCTCTGACTTGCGGCCGAGCCCGTCGGTCTCGTTCAGGACGAAGAAGACGCCGCAGCCTTCATCCTGCGCGGCCTGCAGGCGGGCTTTGGACTCGCCGAGGGTGCCCGTCCAGTGCGCCGGGTTCCCCGTGGCCCCTGGAGCCTCCGGGATAGCCTGAAACGTCACACGGGGGTTCGACTGGCCGGTTAGGGCGGAGAGGAATCGGAGGGCGGCGTTGAGGTTGATGGCTGTCACTGGATGATGCCCTCCGCCCGTAGCTTTGTACCTACCTCGTCAACGGAGTAGCCAACCACATAGGTGCCGCCGTGCCGACGGATCATCTGTTCGAACAGGATCTGGTCGGGACGCTGGACGCCTTTGTTGTACTTGAGCTCGATCTCGACGCGGCGGCCGTTCGGGGCCGCTATTCCGGAGCAGTCGGCCGAGCCGTTGACGGTACTGCGGACGCGTCGCCATGCCTTAGGGTTTTGGCATGTTGGGCACTTGTCGGTTGTCGTTGGGGTCCAGTACTTCCCGGTGTTGACGCGCCAGATCGTGAGGTCGGGCAGGGCGCCGAACTCGACGAGGGTTTGGGCGACGATTTCGGCTTCAGGCATGGGTAGCTGGGTAGGCGCGCGTTACGAGTTGCGAGAAGGCCTCGGCCGCGCAGCGGGGGACTTGGCCGTTGCCGATGGCTTTCAGGCGGGCGCGGCGGATGGCCGTGCCGTTGGTGGTTGTCGGCTTAGGTATTGAGCGTGGGATGCTGCCGTCTTCACCGGGGTCGGTGTGCCACGAAAGCGTGTCTGCAACGGCGAGCGGCGCCGTCGAGGTCCACAGGATTGGGTAGCCCATGAGCCACTCGACCCAATCGGGATTGAGGCGCATTGCCATTTCGTCGTACTCGGCGTCAGAGTACAAACGTCCAACGCCGCCGTCCCCACGAACCGCATCTGTCAGCGACGTACCCGCGTGAGCCTTGCTGTTTGCTGTGTTGCGGCTACCGCTGGCGTCGGCGTCGCCTGCGGTCGGCGTCGGCCAGCGGCGAACGGCTGAGGTGAGCGTATCGATTCGATCGGGCCCGTGCGCGCCAGACGACTCGGAGTCCTCGGTGCGGGGCGTCGGCCACGGTTGCCTCACAACCTGCAGCGCCAGCGGCACAATGCGCTCCTGCCCGGCGGCCTGTGACCCCGCTCCACGCATGACCTTGGCGGGAGACTCAGCGTCTCTAGTCGTTGACGTAGACCAGGTCCAACTACCCCGCCGCGCCATCGTCTCCAAGCTCGGCGTTCCCGCGCTCGGCCGCCGCTTCGCCCCGTTCACTCCGTTGATACCGTTCTGCGACGACCCGTACACGGTCGCGCTCGGCGTCGGGAAGATAGCAGAAGATCCAGAGTCGCTTGCGTCGATGCGGGGCGCCAACGTCTCCCGCGCCGAGCACACCCCACTCCGCATCGTACCCGAGTGCGGCGAGGTTGCCGCGGATCGTCTTCCAGTACGGGTTGCTGAGGAGCCCCGGGACGTTCTCGATGAAAACGAAGGAAGGTCGTACGTCTCGCAGTACGGCAGCGGTGGCTGGCCACATGTTTCGCTCGTCGGCCTCGCCTCGCTGTTTTCCGGCAACGGAGAACGGCTGGCAGGGGAGACCGGCAGAGACGAGATCCACTCGGTCGCGATAGCGTCGAGCCCACCCGTCCCGGACGAAGGCGCGGATGTCGCCGAAGATGGGGGCGGCGTCCAGATGACCGTCCCGGATTCGGGCTTTGAGGACTTCTTGCGCGTACGCTTCCCACTCGACGTAGCCGAGTGTGCGGATGCCAAGGGCGCGAGAGGCAAGGCAGCCTCCGCCGATGCCGCTGAACAGGGATAGCTCTGTGAGTCGTGTGTCACCCATGGCTCCCTAGCTACCTAGCACCGGTAACAGCGAAACGAACTCTTTCGGCACCCACGCTAGCCATCTATTGCACCCCTCGCATCGAACCTGAGCCACGTTATCGCTGCCGCCGCCGGGTCCACCTAGTTTATACCCTGGGGCCGTGGCGGGTCCACAGATTTCAGTACAGGTCTTGCATTTTCCACCCGGCACAAGGTATGCCGGGAAGCCGAGGACGGACGCCGCTAGCTCTTCCTGCAGTGTTGGCCAACGACCGAACATTCCGCGGAATCGTGCATGCGTTGCGCCATGCTTCCACTTACGTATCCCAGCCAGCGCGCCCCATTTGGCCAATAACCGTACAGCCTCTTCGGTCCCGGCCTGCCGACCGTACAACTGTGATCCGCTGAGTTCCTCGAGCGTGCCGTCTTTTGTTCTCACCCCGGCCCGTTCGACCGGCGGCGCGTTGACGTGGCCGCACCTGGGGCAGGCTGGCTCGGTGGCTCGGTACGCCGCGTAGCACTTCTCGCAGGTTCGAACCGAGATGGCCGGTGCGTCAGCCCGGCGCCGGTCGATGCCGTCGAGGGTCCAGGCGATAGGCGTGTCGGGGAGGACGTCGTGGGAGCGGATGTTGTTGGAGTGGTCAAGAATCAGCAAGTCGGCCTTACCGGGCCATGGCCTCAGTCCACGCCCCAGCATCTGCAGCAGCAACGCCAGACTCTTCGTCGGCCTGAGCATCTGTACGCAGCCGATGACCGGGATGTCTACCCCGTAGGTCAAGAGCTCGACGTTGCAGACGACCTCGATGTCGCCAGCCCGGAAGGCGTCGATGACGTTACGGCGTGTACGCAGAGGCGTCTCCGCGTCGATGTGGACCGCCCTGACGCCAGCCGCCAGGTACTGCGCCACCGTTGCCTTGGAGTGCTCCACGTCCACGCAGAAGACCACCGTAGGGCGACCGACGGCGTGCCTTTGCCAATGCTCTACGGCGTTGCCTATGACGGCAGGGCGGCCGAAGACCGAGGCGGCCTGGCCCCTGTGGTACTCGCCGGCCACCGTACCGATACCAGACATGTCTGGGGCCGGTGGGGCAAGGGCCCGAAACGGCACTAGGTATCCGTCCGCCATGAGCTCGCCGACGGAAGTCGTCTGAATCAGTGTTTCGAACACCCCGCCGAGGCCTCGCCCGTCCAGCCTGCAGGGCGTCGCCGTCATGCCGATGATGATGGCGTTCGGGAACCGGTCGCGAAGCTCCACGATAGCGTCGTAGAACAGGTGCGCCTCGTCGACGATGATGATGTCTGGCGGCGTCAGCCCGGTGCGCCGTCGAATCGTGAGCATCGACGCGACCTGGACCCTGAGCGCGGTCGTGTCGTGGCCGTGGCCGGCGCGCAGAATACCGTGGTCGATCCCGATCTCGGTCAGGTGCCTTGACAACTGGTCGAGGATCTCGAGGCGCGGAGCCACGAACCAGACGGTGCCGGCCGAGTTGTTGACGATAGCTTGCGCGACGCGACCTTTTCCTGAACCGGTCGGCATCGACAGAAGCAGCCTGGTCAGCCGCTTCCGGGTTATCGCATCCCGCATCAGCTGCAGGGCGTCAGATTGATAGCGACGTAGCTCTGGCGGCACGGGCGCGTGTTGCTCGACAGGTGTTACAGAGATACTGACGTCGAGTCTTGCCGTTAGCGAGGCGGATGAGGCCGAAGTTGGGCGCAAGCTCTTTGGCGGTGTCGCAGCCTGGGCATAGTTTGCCAAGGGCTTGGGCCCTGAGGTCAGCCAGTTCTTCGCGGGCGGCCCGGAGCATCGTCTCGAGGTAGAAGAGTCGTGAGGCTACGGAGCCGCGGCCGTAGGTGTGACCGGATTGGTTACCCACGCAGCAAGGCCTTGAGTAGCGCATCGACGCCGCCAGCGTCGAGCCACAGCCCGTCCTCCGGCTTGCCGGGCTCGATGTGGATCGACGTGATGCCTGAGGTGTTCAGGTGCGTCACGACGACGGCGTGGGCGCCGGAGCGGGCAGCTCGTAGACGTGCCAGACGTACGGCGGCGCCTGGAATGAGCCGACGTGAATGGCGCTCGCAGACACCCGTTGGCCGGTCCCGAGCACAGCGAAGCAGCGAAGCTCCGTCGGCGCGGCCGTGTCCAGTTCCATCCAGACGTAGACCTCGTGGCCCTGCTGCCCGACAAGCACCGGCTTGGCTCCACGCGCCACCGGGAACGGCGTTTCGTCGAGGATCGGGAACTTGTGAACCGTTCGCATCACCCCTCCTTGCTCTCGGGCGCCGGGGCGGGCAGCTCGTCCCAGGCGTACCCGCAGCGCCGGCACGTGCGGTGCATCCGCTCCTCCGGTCTGGTCTCTCCGTGTCCCTTGTGCATCGTGTAGTTGTAGCAGCGCTCGCACCACCGGGCCAGCACGTCGCCGCTCAGGCACTTCGGACACAGCGCATCCTCGCGGTACGTCTCCATCACTCCTCCTTGCCCGCTTCGCCGCGGGCGGCACGACGCAGGAACACGGTCATCCCGTCGCGCGTATCGTTTGCTGCGAACGGCTCCCAGCCCTCAGCGCCCAGCCGGTTCACCTCGTTCAGCGCGTTCTCCAGGTACCACGACACACGCACGTACGTGACCCCCCAGCACGTCTCCCCGCTCACCTCGCCACCTCGCGGGCGGCGCGGCGTCTGTCGGCCCCTGCATCAAGGGTCTTCTGGTAGGCGACGCCTCGCGCCATCACGTCGTCCGGGATGTCGCAGACGAACTCCTGTATCACGTCGAAGGCGCCGTTTCCCTTCGGCCCCGCGATACGGTGCCCGTGGCCCTTCCCCTCGACGAGGCTCAGCACGTTGCCCCCGGCGCCCTTGAGCAGTTCGATCCTGACCCTCACAGCTTGCCTCCTCCGCCCGCGGCGGGGGCGTCGAGAGCGGCGATGACGCGCGTCCTGAGCCCACGAGCCTCGGTCGAGCGCAGGTACGGCAGGCACTCCGCGAGGAGCTTGCGATGCCGTTCAACGGTCTCTGTCGCGACTTGCTCTGTAAGGTCCGCCCGCAGCAGTCGCTCGGCTATCAACGCGGCCAGCAGCATGTCCGGCCCCGGCTCCGTGGCCGCGCTCACTTCGGCACCTCGGCCTTTGCGATAGCCCACCGCTCCAGCATCGACGCTTTGTCGGCCTCCAGCCGCCGGCAGCGCTCGCGGAGCGCGGCGACCCGCTGGCGGACGTACTCGATCGGGTCGGTGAGCCGGTCGGGCTGGGGCGTGCCAAGCGCCTCCATGATCGACTCGGCGGCCTTGCGGACGCCGTGGTCGCAGCCCCGCCACCACGCCGGGTGCGCGCCGTCGGTCGCGTCGAGCGACGGGTCGTCGTAGGCGAGACGTACCCGGACGATCTCCTCTGTCGCCAGCTTGAGCCGGCGCTCCATCTTGTCTCGCTCCAGCCCGGCGCGGGCGGCCCCGGATGCATGCACGTTGATCTCGTGGTTCAGCCGCTTCACCTCCGCCTCGGCGGCGGCGAGACGATGCGCAGTCAGGTCGCGGTCTTGCTGATACGCCTCCGCGCGGCCATTCGCGGCGGCGAGTTGCGCCACGCGATCGCATTCGGTGTTCTCGGCTACGGCCTTCCAGGCATCGCGCTTCTTCGTCGCCGCGTCCCGCTGCTCGCGGGCCTCGTCGCGCTCGCGCTCCACGGCGGCGAACCGCTCGGCCTGCCGTACCAGGCAGTCGCGCTGCTCGTACCTGATCCGCGAGTGCTCGTCCGCCCGCTCCTCCGCCTCGCGGGCGCGGGTGCGGAGGCAGGCGTCGTGCCGGAGGAGCCAGCCCTGAGCCGCACACGGGTCAAGCGCCGCCGCGAACGCCTCCCGGCTCATCTCCCCCTTCGCCTCGGCCGCGGGGGCGACATCGGCCGGCTCGTAGGTGGCGCGGAAGATTTCGTCCTTACAAGGGTAAGTCTCGCCCCTGATGCCCGTGATGATCCAGTCGCCCACCTGTCCCGTCATGGTCCCTTCGAGCGTTGGGATCTCAACCACGCGACTAACGGGGTCCATCCGCAGCCCGACCGGATGAAGCGGGTTTGGGTGGTCGCCGTCGAACCATTCGTCGGTGACCTGAACCGCCGTGACGACAACCGGCCGCTTGCGCCAGCGCTTCGCCTCGGCCGCGGGGGCGGGGGGTCGGCACGCCGCGCACGGCACTGGTGCTGTCCACGCCGAGCGGTCCTCTACACCGCCCATCCAGACTACCCCCGTCCCGTAGCACAGCAGGCACGCCGCCCCCGTCGTCGTCTCCACGCGCGCCGCCCCGTGCTCCGCGCAGAGCCCCGCATGGCAGGAAAGGCACGGGGCCTCCGGCGCCAGCCACGGCGCCACGCTCGCCAGGTGCTCCGCCGCCCCGCGGTCGAGCAGCCTGTTGTGCCCGTCGGGGTCCGGCGGCAGGACCGACTGACCGGGGCTCCACGTACGCTGCTGCTCGTGAAGGTGGTTCGCGCCCATCTACGCCGTCCGATCCGGCCGATGCAGCTTCCGCTTCAACTTAGACACCCGTCCGGCCCTATGCCCTGGATTTCCTGCCACTCGAGACGCTGCGCGCCGAGCATCTCCAGCCGGAGGCTCTCCAGTTCGCCTCATCGCTTCTCCAGTCTCGCGGAACACTGCGTTGGCTTTCATGCGTCTCCTCCCCCTCTAACGGTTTAAGGCCCCGTAACGTGGGGCCAAGCGACTCGCTCGGCGCGACAACTATGTATCTACCTACCCCTATGCCTTGTAGGTGTAGCGCCCCTGGCCCGGCTTCTCGACGCGACCCGCCTTCCAGAGCTTCCCGAGGCTCTGGCGGACCGTCGACTCGGCCGCGCCGATGCCGACAGCGACGTCGCCGGCCCCGCACTCTCCGTTACCCTTCAGGAACTCCAGCACCTTCGTGTCCGTCGGAGACTCCGCAGCAACTGCGGCCTTCTTACGTTCCGGCTTCGCGGGCCCAGACGCTTCTCCGGCCAGGACGATCTCGCCGGCCTCGAGTTTGAGTTCGCGGATTCGCGCGCTGGCCGCCTCGCGCGCCTCCTCCAGCTGTTTGATCTCGGCCCGAATGGCCCCCAGCCTCGACATCAGTTCAGTCCTCCCACGGTTGCGATGATCGTGGTGATCACTCCGGCCTTCTGCAGAGACAGGGCCGGCGTGTAGATGGTCGCGTTCGTGGCGGACGGCTCGGTCGCGAGGTACTCGGTCGCCAGCCTCATGGCTTCCTGCTCCGAGCCCGCCTCGTACGACATGCTTCCGCCGTGGATGCTGACGACGACGAGGTACGGCGCCATGGCTTAGAACGGCGCCTTCTGGGCTTCGATCTGGATGCCCTTGCGGGCCGCGATCTTCAGCTTCAGCTGTTCGGCGAAGCTCGAGGCCTTGTCGTCGTCGATGTGGCGCAGGCCCGACCCGACCTGCTTCACCTTCCGGGTTGTCTTGGTGATCTTCGTCGTCGGGTTCGTGTACGGCTCGTCGACGACGACGATCTCGGTCTCCTTGCCGTCGATCGGGCTCGGCGAGGCGTTGAGGCCGGAGTAGTCGTAGCCGTGCTCGGCCGCGACCCACCCGATCTTCGCCAGCGTCTCCTCGGTCACGTCGTACGCGGTCTTCTGCTTGCCCTCGCCGAGGACCGTCGACAGCGAGCCGTACCATGCGATCGAGTCGCCGGCCGCGTTGCGGAACTGGACGACGACCTGGCCGTTGCCCTTGTCATCCAGGGCGGTTCCGATCACGATCACCTTGTGGCTACCGAGTGCCATCATTCCCATCTGAGTCTCCTTACGCTGCCGCCGTAGCGGCGTTGCTAGTCGAGGCGCGCTCTTCAGCGCGGATACGAAGTCTGTTGATGTCGACGGCGAGGGCCATCGCGTCGTCCTTGTGAGAGCGGACCCACTTCAACGCGTCTTCGCCCAGCCCAGCTTCCGCCACAAGTTTCTCGGCCTGGACGAGCATGTCGGCCGCCTTGGCGTCGCGGTTGTCGCGAGCGAAGGCGTAGGCGGCGTAGTCGAGGGGGATCTCCGGCGGCAAGCCTTTGCGGTTTTTCGCATCGAAGGCGGCGTTGCGTTCGGTTCGGAGGACACGCTGGCCGTTGCTGACGCCCTTTGCCTTCCCCCGGCCGTCCGTCTCGCCTTTCACGGCGACCTTGTCCTGGGCGAACATGACCACGTCCGCCCATTCCTTCCAGAGCGCCGGAGCTTCCTCGCCGAGGAGCTTCGGGACGTAGCGCATCCAGTCCTGGCCCGCTGGATCCCGGAACGTCGTGATCCGCGTATGGGCAAGGGCGATGATCTCCATGTCGCGGATGAGCCGGAGCTTGTCGAGGCGCGCCAAGAGGACGCGCCAGTCCTGCGTCCAGGCCTTGCAGCCGCGGCCGAAGTCGTTGAACTGTTCGATCGTCCAAGCGTTCCGATCCAGCACGACCTGGATCACGAGCGGCGCCAGCCAGTCGACGGTGTCGATGACGAGCGTCTTGTAGCCGGTGTTGTTGTCGATCAGGAAGTCGACCCGGTCGAGCACGTCAGCGAACGTCGTTGGCTCGGGGAGCACATCGACAGCGAACTCACGGTTCCCGTCCTCGGCCGACAGGAAGACCGGCTTCGGCGCGTTAGCACCGAACGTCGTTTTGCCGATGCCTTCCGGGCCGTAGACGACGATACGGTCCGGGGCCGGGCGCTTGCCCTTGCGAATGTCTGAAAGCTTCATCTGCTGATACTCCTCCTGCTGCTATGCCTGAACGGTCTCTTCCTTCAACTCTGCGTGTGGGTCGGGAATCTGGTAGAAGTCCGGCGAATGCTGTAGCTCCACCCCGGACGAGCAGTGGCTCCAGAACGCGCACATTCCGTAGCGGAAGCAGGCGTCCGGATTCTTCGGAGCGCGGCCGGCAAGCTGTCCGTCTCGGATTGACCGGCCCTGGTCCCATGCCTCGCCGAGGAACTCCTTCATCTGGGCGTCGGTGCGCATGACGAGGTGGCGCCGATAGAAGCGGTTTGGGTTCTCGGCGATCAGTTCGCGTAGGCGGATGCGGTACTCTTCGGGCGTCTCGTCGGCCGTCCGCTGGTTCGCATACAGCGCCCCAGTGTCCTTGCGGTACTTGCGCTGGTCTGGCGGCGTTGCGGACAGTTGCTTGATCGTTGGCTTTTTCAGCACGTCGTAGACACAGAATTCGACATCGTGGCCGAGGGCCATGCCGCCGAGGTAGTACTGGCTGATCTGACCGTCCAGCGTGAGCTTCAGGAAGTAGGGCGACGCATCAGACTCGATGTCTTCGGAACTCGTCTTGTGCTCTACCACGCCTATGCATCCGGCGTAAGCCCCGCGCAGTGCCCGCACCAGCACATCCATCTTTCCGCCGAGATCCCATGTCCGCGACTCGCCCATCGTGTCCGGGTTCATCAGCGGCAGTGTGAACTTTGTCTCCACGCCGATCGCCTCGTAGTCACCGGCCGACGAGCCCCACTTCGCCTCGTAGCCAACCATGAGCTCGCGAACCTTCACGGCGTCCCATGGGTCGGACTCGGTTCGGAGTGCTTCCAGTGCCGCGCCCAGTCGATCGCCAGACAGGTTCTTCCACCACGCCTCGAGCGCCTTGTGCGTCAACGTTCCGAACCGCAAGGCCCCGGACGTTCTGACCGGCCGCCACCGCTGGTCGTACATCAGTTCGTACTTTTTCGGGCACTCGCGATACGTTTTCAGGGCGCTTGACGTCAGTAGACCTTTCACGGTTGGCTCGTCCTCTTCTTGTAGTACTCGACGATCGAGTCGGCAGTGATACGGCGCCCACGGGCCCCGGCTCCGACAGCTACCAAGTCGCCTCGCTGACACGCTAGGTAGATAGCGCTTCTGCCGATACCTAGAATCCTACCTACGTCAGAGAAGCGCAGGAGGGCACGTCCGGCTATCGCGTCTCGCAGCCCTTGCGATATGAATTCAGCGTTCATTCGGGATGAATCTAGGCCGTTACGAGCTAGTTGTCAAGGGGGCTAGTCCACTAGAGCCTTGCGTAACGTTTCGAATTCGAACCTCGCGTATCTCGATACCATGCGCGTCCCCGACTGGCCCAGGAGTCGGGCTGTCAAGTCCTTAGACCCATGGTGGTTGTAGTTCTGGGTAGCAAACGTTCGACGGATATCGTGGACAGTCTTCTTGGGGCGGGCGTCGCCGAGTCGTACCATGGCCCTCTGCCAGAGCCTGGCAAACCATACGTATGACTGGTGACCAGATTTGCCTCGCTGTGTCGGGAATACCCACTCCTTGTCGCGGCGCGGCAGCGTGGCGAGCAGCGCTAACGCCGAGTCGCCTAGCGGTATCTCGACCCATCGGCCCGGCTTCTGAGAATAGAGGCTAAGGCGTTGCCCCGGGATGTCGACAGACTCCCATCGCAAGGCTAGTGCGTCCGATACCCTCAGCCCGGTTCTCCGCATCAGCCATACCACGTCCGCCGCCCATGGCGGCAGTAAGGCCGTTACGGCGTGGAGTTCGGCGTCGGTCCATGTGACGTGCCGTTCTGGGCTCAGGCGGCCCGTAGGGATCAGGCAGACCGGGTGCGACTGGTTCAGCGCACCCTCGGCTCGGGCCCGCCTGAAGGCCGCCCTGACGATGCCTAGCGCCCTCGAGATGGTCCCCTGAGCGAGCCCCGCACTCCGGAGCGATGCCTCGTACTCTGCGACGTGGCGAAGGCCGTAGTCGCGGGCCAGAAGCTTCCCGTGCATCGCGCGGACGACTCTGAAGCAGCGGAGCGACGACCTAGCTGTAGAGGCGGCGTGTGCGCGAAGGTAGTCCTCGTAGCCGTCCATCACGTCAGCGACCGTGATTGCCGGGCCCCGTTCTCTCCCGCCGGCCAGGATAGCGTGCAGCTGTTCGCCGGCCACTCGCTTAGACGTGGTCGGTGGACTCGTCTTGCGGATTACCCGTCGGCCGGTGGCGCGGTCGGTGTAGTCGTGGAAGTAGACAGCGCTCTCGCGTCGTTGCCCGCTAGGGGTAGTCCACGCACGCCTGAAGCTCTTCGCCATGGGTGCAAATCTTACAACTTTGCGTTGTAAAGTCGAAACATATCTGAATCACGACCCTGGAGTGCGCGCCAGCAGCGGCTCCACGGCATACGTGGACGACATCATCTACATCCGCGACCCGTGGGTTGCCTGGCGGCGTATCTGCTGAGGCTACGTCTGTTGTGGCTACGCGGCGTGTTTCACGGCCTGGCCCGTATCGTCCGCATTGGTTCACGTCCGATTCGGTCGGATGATTCGAGAGTGAAGCAAGAAGTGAATCACGCTTGACTTTCTGGCTATCCGGCTATATTCATAGTGCTGGGGGAAATACAATGATGACGGCAGCTATTCGTGCAGACACGGCGACAACAGTTCGGGCCCAGATCGGCATGACGATCTCGGGCGACGAGGCGCAGAAGATCGAGGACGTCCGGTGGGAGCTTCGGCTCGAGAGTCGGGCCGCGGTCGCCCACCAGGCGCTTCGGTACGTCCTGGCGGGCCTCGACAAGGGCGAGATCATGCCGGGGGACGTGGTGAACGCGGTGTGGCCGCCACCGGCTGCGGGGAAGAGAGGGAAGGAGAGATGAAACGACTGAGATGGGCCGCGGCGATACTCTTGGCGGCAACCACGGCTGCCGCCGTCGAGCCTGCGTGCGGCCCATCGCTTCCGTTCGGGACGCTCTGTAGGTGGGAGGCCCCCGTCTACCGCGTCCACGGGAGCATTCTGCAGCGAGGGGAAGCCATCCCGGGGCAGGAGATGCTAGTGGCGATCCTGGTGGACGTTCCGACGGCGAACGCCCCCGTTCAGGCCTTTCGGTTCAGCGTGGACGTTTTGACCGGGTCAAGTCCGTGCGACCCTTACGACAGGTTCACGCTGTCTGTCGGGAAGGGCGAGATGTGCGGGCCCGTTCCCGTACGTCGCTAGAACTTACCTACCGCCACAAACGAGAAACGGCTGCCGGCGGCTATGCTGAATACGCCAGCTCCACCGCTTAGCTTCCCTTGCATTTTGATCGTGTAGCTCGTTCCGCCCGTCAAGGCAACCGTCCAGACGCCCGTAATGGGAATTCGTTCGTTGTTCGTCTGTGGGTTGAAGATGATCTGGTTCGTGTCGGGCGTACCGTTGACGACGAGCTCTCCGAGGAAACTAGACCCAGTCGTCGTCATTTTGGCGTCGAGGACGACCACGATCATCGCTCGGCAGTCCGAGGGCGGCGTAAACGTAACCGTCAGGTTGTTGAGGTCGGCCGCCGTCGTGGAGTTGATTGTCGTGGCGGTCGCGACGACCATCGTCTCGACCCACGGGGCTATACGAGACGACTCCAGGGTCTGCAGCGAGCCCTTCTTGTCGATTTTCGACTGCTCGACGTTATTGAGCCGGAACGTCGCCAAGGCGACCGTTGGCGTAGTGACGTTGTCGACCTCAAGTGGAATGGTCCCTGCGTCCTGCGGGTCCGCCTCGAGTTGCCCGGCCTTTGCTTTCCCGGACAGGTTCGCGTTACCCGTTTGAGCAGTTCCTGGGGTTGAGGCCTGAAGCGCAACCGCT
>OFQY01000660.1_pt1 | contig 12743 bp, 14 predicted proteins | sample 1542991 | NCBI WGS metagenome assembly OFQY01 (sample SAMN07774224, study PRJEB24372) | wastewater metagenome | isolation source: Exp Tend VB 10WW | collected 2016-02 | reverse complement strand
ACTCAGGAGGTGCAAACGGAACTCGCGTCAACAGCGCAGGACTGATCGTTGCTGCAACCACCCCAAGGTTTGACTACAACCCCGTAACACTAGCCCCTCTTGGGTTGCTGGTGGAAGAGGCGAGAACGAACATCCTGCTGCGAAGCGCAGAGTTTGACAATGCCGTTTGGACGCCCTCAAACGTCACGATAACGGCGAATACAACGACCGCACCCGATGGCACACTGACCGCTGACACCTTCACACCTACAGCAGCAAGCGGAACGGTTTATGTAAGCTATTCTGCCGCCGCTGGGCAATACACGGTGTCGGCTTACGGCAAAGGGAGCGGGAGCCTTGCCCTGTTCAATACAACAGCCGGGTTTGCGGCAGGCTCGTCCTGTGCATTTAACCTTGCCACTGGAGTAGCGGCGGCTATTACCAATTACGGCGCTACAACTGGCTCGACGGCGACGATTGTGGATGCTGGTGGAGGCTGGTACAGGTGTTCCCTGACAGTGCTTGCCACGGCAACAACCTATTTCATCTCGCTTGGTTGCGCGACTTCAACAGCAAATGCAATCTGGGGCGCTCAACTAGAAGCAGGCTCTTTCCCCACCAGCTACATCCCCACCACCTCTGCTGCTGTCACTCGTTCTGCTGATAGCGCAGTAATGACGGGGACGAACTTCTCTAGTTGGTACAACCAAGCGGGCGGCTCTGCTGTGGTGCAGTTTGACCTGACCGCAGTCAGCGGAACACGCCCGATCATCAGCTTTGACGACAACACCGCAAACGAGCGGATCGAGCTTTACGCAACCGGCACTGACTTGCGCATGAAGGTGACAGACGGCGGCGCTACTCAGGTGGATATGTCCATCGGGACCGTGGCTGCGAACATCACATACAAGGCCGCGATTGCATGGGCTGCGAACGACTTTGCCGGGTGCCTGAACGGCGGGACTGTTGCGACTGACGCTAGCGGGACATTGCCCGCGCCCGACCGGCTGCGCATCGGATCTGATCAAGCGGGGAACTTCCAGTGTGGGCACGACAAGACATTGAAGGCATTCGCCCAGCGCCTTCCTAACGCAACCCTTCAAGGGATGACGGCTTGATATGTCTGAAAAACAATCAAGCGGAATCAAAGGCGGCAAGCGAGAGGGTGCAGGACGCAAGCCGGGCGTGCCAAACAAGCGCACAGCGGCCTTGCAGGCTCAGGTTGAGGCCACGGGTACTACCCCGCTCGAATTCATGCTGGCGATCATGAGAGACGATGGCGCAGACAAGCGGGACCGGCTCAATGCGGCTATCTCCGCAGCGCCTTACGTCCATGCAAAGCTGTCGAGTGTCGAGATGGACGCCAAGGTGACGACCCGAACGCTGGACCAGGAACTAGCGGCGCTCAATGCAGCTATCGGCAACGCAGACGGCCATTCTTAGGTGGCGTGCTGGCGGGCCGTGCCAGTTTGCTAAAGAGGTTCTAGGGGCCAAGCCCACGGAACAGCAGTGGGAGGCGTCGCGGGCGATTGTGGACAAGCGCAGGGTTTCGATTCGATCAGGCCACGGGACTGGCAAGAGCACCTTCATGGCGTGGTGCATTTTGTGGTTTCTGTCCTGCTACTTCCCGGCAAAGGTTCCGGCTACAGCTCCAACAAGCCACCAGCTTGAGGACGTGCTGTGGTCTGAGATTGCCAAGTGGCACCGGGTGATGAAAGACCGGCTACCGAGCGTTGGGGAACAGTTTGAATGGACGGCTGGAGCTTTCCGGCTCAAGTCCGCACCAAATGAGGGTTTCGCTGTAGCAAGAACGTCCAGGCCTGAACGCCCGGAAGCGCTGCAAGGCTTTCATGCTGATTACATCCTGTTCCTCATAGACGAGGCATCGGGTGTTGCTGACAACGTGTTTGAAGTGGCCGAAGGCGCTCTATCGACTGATGGGGCTTACGTGGTCATGGCGGCTAATCCAACCCGGCAAAGCGGGTACTTCTTCGATTCGCACCACAAGATGCGGTCCGCATGGGCGGCGCTGCATTGGTCAGGCGTTGACTCACCCCGGGTATCTCGGGACTACATCGCCAACATGAAGAAGAAGTACGGCGAGCGAAGCCCTGTTTACAAGGTGCGTGTTTTGGGTGAATTCGTCGGCGCTGCTGATGGCGTGATCACGCTGGAATCCTGCGAAGCGGCAAAGGTGCGTGATGTTGCCGTGATCGGATCGGCAAAGGTCATTTGGGGTGTGGACGTAGCCCGCTTCGGTGATGACTCGTCAGCCCTGGCCAAGCGCAAGGGGAACCACCAGCTTGAGAAGGTCAAGGAGTGGTACGGCAAAGACACCATGCAGCTTGTCGGCCTGATCAAAGCTGAGTGGGACAAGACGCCCAAGGCGGAGAGGCCGGTTGCGATCAATGTTGACGTGATCGGCATTGGTGCGGGGGTGGTGGACCGGCTCATTGAGTTGGAGCTACCGGCAGTCGGTATCAACGTCGCCGAGTCTGAGGCCGTGAACAACAAGGAAGACCGCCAATTTAACCGACTGCGGGATGAGTTGTGGTGGAAGTCGCGGGAATGGCTGGAGGCCAAGGACTGCAAGCTCTGCGACGACGACGAGCTGATAGCCGAACTGACCACGCCGACTTATTCAATCCTGTCCAACGGCCTGATCAAGATCGAAGGCAAAGACGAAATGAAGAAGCGCGGGGTCAAGTCCCCGAACCTAGCCGACGCATGGAACAACACATTTGCAGACACGAAGCTAGCCACAAGCGATTGGGCTGAGCCATTGAAAACCAACACCAAATACATCGTATGACCGAACAGAAACGACGCGGGCGACCGCCGAAGGCAAACCCTGAAGACTTGAGCGGGCTTGTGCGTGAAGTCACCGCGGCTATGCCGCGCTTGAGCATGGATGACCCTGCCGTTGCTTCGGTGGTGGCTGAACTGACAGGCGACAAGACGAGCGCCGCCCAAGCCTACGCCGACCGCGTGTGGGCCGGTCAATCGCCCAGCGCGCTCCGTTCATGGCGCATTGAGCGCGTGAAGGCTGCGCTTGAAGGCCAAAACCTGCCCTTTGACGGCGTGGAATTGCCCGAATGAAAAAGACCGACGAGCAGCTAATCTCGATCATCGAAGCCCACAGGCGTGATTCGCTCGGGGTTGAGGATGGCAGCTTGTCGAGTGACCGTGCGCGCGCCCTGGACCACTACAACGGGCGACCCTACGGCAATGAGGTAGACGGGCGCTCCAAGGTCGTGAGTCGTGACCTGGCTGAAGCCGTCGATTGGGCTATGCCCGCGATCATGAAGGTGTTCACCTCGTCTGGAGCTGTGGGGGAGTTTGACCCCGTAGGCCCGGAAGATGAGGAACTGGCAAAGCAGGAGTCCGACTACACCAATCAGGTGATCATGAAGGACAACGCGGGTTTCATGATCCTGCACGACGCCATCAAGGACACGCTGCTGCTGAAGAATGGCTACGTCAAACACATGTGGGACGTGACCAAAAAGACCACGGAAGAGGACTACACGGGCTTGGGACTGCCCGAAGTGCAGAAGATGTTTGGTGAGATTGAGCGCGACGGCGGCGAGATTGAAATTCTCGGCCAGAACATGACAGAGGTGGAGATTCAGGGCCAGTTAGTCGCATTGTTCGACCTGAAACTTAAGGTCACTCGGGTTGATAAGAAGGCCCTGATCATGGCCGTGCCGACCGAAGAGGTCCGCGTGTCCAAGAAGTGCAGAGGATCGCTGCAAGAGTCCCCGTTCACCGAGCATGTGACCCGCAAAACCCGCTCTGAACTGCGCGAAATGGGCCTGTCGCAGGCTTTCGTGGACGAACTACCGGCCTACAACGAGAACGACAACAGCACGGTCAAGATCGCCCGCGACACCACCAGCGAGGAAACGGACAACTCCGGGACCGCTGACGGTGATCGGTCGATGGACGAGATTGAGTATTGCGAGGCATACATTCGCGTCGATGCAGACGGGGATGGAATCGCAGAGTTGCGCATGATCGTGACCGTGGGGAACAAGATTCCACCGGGCGAGGACTACAACAAGCAGATCGAAGCCGTTCCCATGACCTCGTTCGTGATGAAGCGCGTTCCGCATCGCCACGTTGGGGAATCGCTGGATGACGAGTTGGCCGACCTTCAGGAAATCAAGACCGTCCTGAATCGCCAGTTGCTGGACAACATCTACCTCACGAACAACCAGCGCACGGCGGTGAACGAAAACGTCAACCTGCGCGACATGATGAGTTCGACGCCTGGCGGGGTGATCCGGGTCAAGGGTGGGTCAGTTTCGGACGCATTCCTGCCCATCGTCACCACGCCGATCATCGACAAGATTCTGCCGGTCATCGACTATTGGGACCGCAACAAGGAGTCACGGACGGGCATCACGAAGGCGTCTACGGGCATGGACCCGGACGTACTGATGCAGGCCACCAAAGGCGCGTTCATGGAGAACCTGAACCGCGCCAGCCAGAAAATCGAAATGATCACGCGGATGCTCGCTGAGTCGGGCGTCAAGGAAATGTTCCTTCAGGTGCATGGACTGCTTGTCCGGCACCAAGACAAACCCCGCATGGTCCAGCTTCGCGGGAAGTGGGTCGAGGTCAACCCGCAGGAGTGGCGCGAACGGACGGATCTGACGGTGCGCGTGGGCTTGGGCACTGGCAACGAGGAAGAGAAGCGCCAGAAACTGCTTTTGGTGACGCAGTTGCAGGACCGCATGGGGCCGCATGGCCTCGTCGGTCCGAAGCAAATGTATGACCTTTTCTGTGAGGTTGTGCAGACGATGGGCTTCGATGTGCCTGAGAAGTTCGCTATGTCGCCCGAGTCGCCCGAGTTTCAACAGGCTATGCAGCAGCGCGCCCAGCAGCCCAACCCGCAGATGGCCGTCGAGCAGATGAAGATCCAGGCCACGGGCCAGCAGAAGGCGCAGGAATTGGCCCAGCAAGGTCAGCTAGAGCAGGCCAGGATGCAGATGCAGGCTCAGGTCGATCAGCACCGCCAAGAGGTCGAGGCGCAGCAGCAGCAGGCCAAGATGACGATGGAGCGCGAACTGGCGCAATTCAAGGCGCAGCTACAGGCCCAGCTTGAGCGCGAGAAAGCGCAGTTGCAGGCGCAAACGCAGATCGCCATTGCCCGGATCAATGCTGAGAGCAGGTTGGACGCGGCGCAAGTGTCGGCTCAAACAACCCTCAGCGCAGGCCAAGAGTCGGCCAGCGATAACGCGGTTTCTTCATGAACATTTTTGGCATCAACCTCTCCCCCGAGAACCGCCGCACCATCGGCGAAGAGGCGAAGCAGCTACTTGCCAACAAGCACTTTAAAGAGGCGTTCACTGCTGTAGCGGACTACCTCGAACAAGGCGCACTGTCCTGCGATCCCGACAACAAGGACAAGACCGCTCGAATCATCATCAGCAAGCAATTGCTGGAGGCCATCAAGCGCGAAATCGTCCGCAAGGTCGAAGACGGCGAAATGGCGCAGGTTGAGATTGCCGAACTGGAGAAGCGGAATAGGCCGCTGAGGTTCATTCGTTAGCCAGCCGACAAGTCCCCGGCTACTAAGGCCACACGGCCAAGATTGGGACAGCGCAGCGTTGTGAAACGTCCGCATGGAGTATTGAATTGGACCAAGAGAACCCTACCGCTGGCGACAGCGGCGCAAGTATCACGGAACGCCTGGAGGCAAAGCTGAATGCGCAGCCTGCTCCCGAACCAAAGGCAGATGTGAAAGAGCCGGTGCAAACCGCTCAACAGGATCAGCCTGAAACCGAAGTAACCGAGAAAGTTGACCCGGCCAAAGACGGACAAGAGGAAGAGTCCCAGCCGCAGCTAACCACCACCGACCTGGCGAAATACCTGGGCATCGATGAATCCGCGCTTGACGTGGACGACGATGGAACGATCAAGGTCAAGACCAAGATCGACGGCAAGGAAGGCGCTGCCAAGCTCGCGGACCTGCTCAAGTCCCACCAACTGTCTGGACACAACGAGAACAAAGCCCGTGAGGTAGCGGAGGCCCATAAAGCCATCGAAACCCGCAGGCAAGAGGCAGAAACGCAGGTTGCGGCTCGCCTGGAACAAGTCGAAGCACTCGCAAAGGTTGCGGCAGAGGAATTGACGCGCGAATACCAGTCGATTGACTGGCAGACCCTACGTCAGACCGACCCCGGCAACTACGCAGCGCTCCAGATGGAGTACCAGCAGAGAGGCCAGAAACTGCAAGGCGTCCTTAACCAGACCCAGCAGGAAAAGGCACAGCAACAGCAGCAGCGGGAAGCACAGCGATCCCAATTCCTCGCGCAAGAGTCCGAGAAGATTCCCACGGTGATACCGGAGTGGAAAGACAAGGCCGTTGCCGAGCGGGAGAGCAAGGAGATTGTCGATTGGATGCTCAAAAGCGGTTACACGCAGCAGGCCGTCAAGTCGCTCAACACCTCCACCGCGTTGGACCTCGCAACCTTTCGCAAGGCTGCGCTATTCGACAAGCTGCAAGCGAGCAAGCCTCAGATCGAAAACAAGCTGCGACTGGCTCCCAAGCTGGTCAAACCGGGGCAGACCCAGCCGACCACGGCTGAACAGACCCTGCGCAGCCTCAAACAGACCGTAATTAAGTCCGGTGGCAAGGGTGGAAGCGTAGCCGCTTACCTCATGGCCACGGGCAAGGCTTAACCAACTTTCAAGGAGTCCATCATGGGCCAACCCGCAGATACCTTTTCCACCTACGACAGCGTAGGCAACCGCGAAGACCTCAGCGACATCATCTATGACGTGTCGCCCACGGAAACGCCGTACCTGACCGCGCTCCCCAAGGGCAAGTCCACCAGCACCAAGCACGAATGGCAGACCCGCGCGCTGACCGCCGCATCCGGCTCCAACGCCGTGATCGAAGGCGACGAAGCCACCACGGACGCCTCCACTGCTAACGCGCGCATCTACAACTACACGCAGATCAGCGACAAGGTTGCCCGCGTGACGGAAACCCAGGAGGCCGTGAACAAGGCTGGCCGCACGTCTGAAATGGCGTTGCAGATGGAAGACCGCATGAAGGAACTCAAGCGCGACGTGGAAACCACGCTGCTGCAAAACGTGGCCTACGTTGCCGGTGACGACTCCACGGCCCGCAAAGCCGCAGGTCTGTCCGCTTACATCAAGACCAACATCGACAAGGCATCGGACGGCACGGCATCTGCTGGCACGGGCGCGGATATCTACACCACGGGCACCGCCCGCGCGCTGCAAGAGTCCCAAGTCGAAGCAGCTTTGTCTCTGTGCTGGACCAACGGCGGCACCCCTTCGCTGGGCATCCTGAACGCTTTCCAGAAGCGCAAGTTTGCCGCGTTCTCCGGCTCGTCTACCAAGATGAGCGACGGCGACAAGCGCAAGGTCACGAACAACGTGGAAATCTATATCGATCCGCTCGGTACGGAAATCCGCCTTGTGCCGTGCCGCCAGGCCCCGGCCTCGTTGATCTACTTCGTGGACCCCGAGTACGCGAAGTTCTGCCCGCTGCGCAACTTCCAGACCAAGGACCTGGCCCGTACCGGCGACAGCACCCGCAAGCAGATCATCGTTGAGTACACCCAAGAGGTGTGCAACGAACGCGCGCATGGAGCAGTTTACGATTTGACCACCGCCTAATCATATACTGCGGTATTGACTGAGCATTGCGATTGCCCTAGGATTGAGTCTTCTCAGTTCTAGGGGGTCGCAATGCCAGCCAGGAAGAATCTGCAAGGTAAGAGTTTCGGTAGATGGACGGTCGAAAACTACGGCGGTCCCGGCACATGCGGGGCGACGTGGTATTGCAAATGCGATTGCGGCACTTTGCGGCGCGTGAATGCCAATAGCCTGTTATCTGGCGCATCTACTTCGTGTGGATGTTCTGGCGCGGAGGCGCTGGCTAAGCGAGCTACGGTGCATGGGCACAACACCAAAGGTCAGTCTGAAACCTATAAGCGCTGGCGGAACATGCTGAGTCGATGCAACGACCCGTCTCACACATCGTTTCGCAACTATGGCGCGAAGGGGATCACTGTTGACCCTAGGTGGGCCAAGAGTTTCGTTGCATTCTTGGAGGATATGGGAGAGTGTCCCAAGGGGAAGACGCTAGATCGCATCGACGGCGCCAAGGGTTATTGCAAAGACAATTGCCGCTGGTTCACGATGAAGGAGCAGGGCAACAACCGGAACAACAACCGATACCTCACATTCCGAGGCGAAACCCGCAACGTAGTTGCATGGGCTGAGATTCTTGGGATCAAAGAGGGAACGATTCGGGCGCGACTTTCACGGGGCGCAACTGATGAAGATGCATTGCGATAGGCGGTGCAGCAGCCAATACGCGGGGCCTCACGGCCCCTTTTTTATGTCTAAAACCCTTATGGGGGAAAAATGGCACACAAAATTGTCCAATCGAACGGCTCCGTCCAGTTCACTGATGACGTGACCAAAGCAGGTTTCCCGGTCCAACCGGTGATTTCCGGCTCGGTCACTGTCCGTCATGAGCAGTTCGGCCCTGTGACGCAAACCACCATCCGTCTCGACAACGTCGCGCAAGCAGTTGTCAACGGCACCGAGTACCAATCCAACAAGATTTACTCGTTCCCGCAGGCCCGCATGAACGTGCTGGGCGTGATGGCCACCCTCCAGCAAAAGACCACCAGCGCGGTTGATTCCACCCTGAACGCAAGTTCGACGGGTGCGATTTCGCTGGGCACTGCTGCTGCATCGGCTACGACTCTGGCCTCAGCGATGGTCGATTTGCTGCCTTCCACCGCCTTTACCTCGTCCGCGACTATCAACGTCGCAGGCACGGCAGTGAGCGCGGTTCTGGCGGCGACGGCAACCCTGTTTGACGGCACGGGCACGGCAAAGGATATGTACCTCAATACAGCCTATGCCACGACCGGCGACGTTGACGCAGACGCCACGCAGACCATTTCCGGCTTCATCAAGATTACTTGGGTCAACCTGGGCGATCTGCCGGTCATCGGCTAAGCACTTTCCGCTCAAACACGCGGGGACTTCGGTCCCCGTTTTCATTTCTGGAGAAAGCCTTGGAAACTCGCTCTTTCGTTGACTCGCAAGACCGGCTTGTGGTGCATACCCGCTATGACCCCACGGCCACGATTGAGGCCAATGCAGAGGCGCGGGCGCTCGCTCCCAAACACCGTGTCAGCAACGGAAAACTCCTGACCAAAGTCATGGAGATTGACGAGGGCCATATCGTGGCTCTCAAAAACCTTGGCTACAACCTCCTGTCTCCCGACCCTGACGAGTGGAAAAGGGCGCTTCTCTACATCCAGAACAATGAGCCTGTCTGGATGACGGTCAACGGCAAGCCCATCGCTCAGTTTCGCCAGAGGTTCGTATGAGCATCACCAGCTATTCGACCCTGAAAACCACAGTTGCGGACTGGCTCAAACGCACCGACCTGACCGCCAGCATCCCCGACTTCATCCGGATTGCCGAACTGCGCATCTACCGCGAAATGCGCGTCAGACAGATGGAGTCTGCGCTGTCCGGGACCATCGCGGCGGGCGTCCTGGCTGTGCCATCGGGCTATGCAGCTCTGAAATACATGCGCGTCGGGACTCAGAAAGTCCAGCGCAAGGATGTTGAGTGGATGTACGAAAACTACCCCACTCGCACCTCTGGAGGCCAGCCCAAATTCGTGGCCCGCGAGGTGGATTCGTTCATCTTCGGCCCGTACCCGGATTCGGGCTACTCGGTGACCGGCCTTTACTACAAGGCCCTTCCGGCTCTGAGCGATTCAAACACCACCAATTGGCTGATCACTGACGCACCGGACCTGATTCTTTTCGCGTCCCTGTGTGAAGCGGCCCCTTACATGATGAATGACGAGCGCATTCCCGTGTGGGGAAACAAGTACGTTGCGACGAAGGATCGTATCCAGACTCAAGACGACAACGAAGAATTCAGCGGCTCGCCGCTTGCAGTGACTGCGAGGTAACAAGATGGGCATCGAATCGGCAACCTACATCAGCGACCTCAACGAAGAATGGCCGCTTGGCTCCGACCAAAAGTCCACACTGGACAACCATGCTCGCCTGACCAAGTCAGTCCTGAAAAACACCTTCCCCAATCTCAGCGCCGCAGTGACCGCAACTGCCGCGCAGATCAACGCCGCCGTCTCAAGCGGTGGCCTGTCCACCATTTCAAGCTCGGCAACGTCGCTCTCCCTCAGCATTGCGACCAAGAGCCTGACGGTCGAGACTGGAAAGGGCTTTGCCCCAGGCCAGGGTGTCCAGATCAATTACGACCTATCCAACTACATGACGGGGACGTGTACCGCCTACGACACGGCCACCGGGGCTATGTCGGTGAGCGTCACCGCCTTTACGGGGTCCGGCACCTACGCTGATTGGGATGTGTTTGTCATCGTCCCCACTGCCCCATTCCCTGACAACGGGCCTTTGGTCAAGGACAGCACAGACGCCACGAAGCAAGCGGTTTTCAACGCTGGCGGGATCACCACAGGGACCACCCGAACCTACGACCTGCCGGACAAGAGCGGTGAAATGGCCCTTGCCCCCGGTGATAGCTATGTCACCGTCAGCACGGGTAACGGGATGGGATCGACAAACAACAAAATCCGCCGCTTTACTACGGTAGTGGGAAGTGCGGGAAGTGACATTGTCTACGCCGACAGCGCGGCCAATGGCGCGAGTTTCACGGCATCAGCGACGGGAGCGGGAATCTACGCCATCACGTACATGGATAAGACCGTAGCGGGGACGGGCACTCTTGGCGTTTCTCTCAACTCCAACCAACTCACCACGGCAGTTTCAAGTATCACGCTTCCAAGTCGATTGATCTATGCCAGAGAAGGCGCGGGCGGTCTCGGCGGGGTTTGCACGGTAATAGCCCGGCTGGTTGCCGGGGGCGTGATTCGGCCTCACTGCAACGCGGCATTCGACGACACCACAAGCGAAGTCGTTTTCACGATTAGGAAGATCGGGTAATGACCAAACTACTCATCGACACACCGCCAGGACGGCAGGAAATCATCAAGATCAATCCGGGCGGCGGCTACTTCGATCCTGCCCGGGTGCTGTGGGATGAGCGTGTCGATGGAACTCTCCCCGACAACATCACTGCGGGCGGAATGATCCGAAACGGGGGCGCACTGGAATTCAATCAATCCCGGCTGGACGCGCACACCGCAGCGACAAGGCCGACTGTCCCGGCAGAAGTAACTATGCGGCAGGCAAGGCTTGCGCTGGCCTCTGTGGGCCTGCTGGATGCTGTCAGTGAGGCAATCTCGGAGATTGAAGACGCGACCCAAAAGAAAGCGGCGCAGATCGAGTGGGAATATTCCGCTGCGGTGCGACGCCGTCAACCGCTTGTCCTTGCCTTGGCTCCAGCGCTCGGCTTGGATGACGCGGCACTCGACCAACTGTTTGTTGCGGCGGGGGCTCTATGAGCAAAGACGTTGACCAATATTCGTTCTGGCCGCAGTTTGGGATTGCCGTTGACCAACTGTTGAACGTGTTCCCCTGTTTCGGTTACGCCGATGAAACCCTGTCGGCTCGGGCGTTCCGCGCCTACAAGAACAACCGTTACCCCGGCAAATTCATGATGCCACTGATTGACCTGCTGTTTCTCTGGCAAGCCGATGATGATGAGGTAAACGCTCTGGCCGGCAAGAAAGTAACGGGGCACTGCGAAAGGGCGTACTTCAAGGAAGCCCTGCGCCGCTCCCTCCCTTCTGAGTACCGCAATGCCGATAGTCAAAGTCACTGATTGCGGTAAAGGGGTCAACCGCGACCTTCCCCCTTTCGAGCTTGCCCCGGGCCAATGGTCCGACTGCATGAACGCCAGGTTTCGTAATGGCTTTGCCGAGAAGAGAAAAGGGGTTGCGGCTGCGTTCACGACTCCTGCTGTAACACCCTATTGGGGCTGCACGTACCTGACGACCGCATCCCGATTCGTCGTGGAGGCCGGGACGTCAAGGGTCTATGTCGATGACGGCGCGATCCAAAGCCAGATCACGCGCTATACCGAAGGCGTACAGATTGCCTCATCGACCAATAGCACGGTCACGGCCACGGTGAACACTTCGACTCCGCACGGCAGGACCACGGGTCAGACGATCACCCGCTTTGGCGCATTCCCCGATGCGTACAACGGCACTTTCACAATCACGGTTTCTGACGGGGACACGTTCACTTACACGATGCTCAGCGACCCCGGAGGGTCTGCAACGATTCAAGGGCAGTACAGCTACAACGTGCAGTCCGATTTCACCGGGGCACGGGACGACCGCTGGACAGGGGGTGTTTTCAACGGCGTCCTCGTCATGAATAACGGCGTTGACGCGCCGCAGTATTGGAATGGAGATGTAGCGACACGGCTTCGCAGGTTCCCCGGCTGGCCCGCTGGGCAAAAGTGCGATGCGCTGGTCATCTTCAAAAACTACCTTGTCGCACTTGCCCCGACGATTGATGGAGTGAAGCAGCCTCACACCATCCTTTGGTGTGCAGCGGCTGAACCCGGAGCTATGCCCACCGAATGGACGGCCACCACCACAAACGATGCAGGCGCAACCCCGCAAGCTGCGGAAACGGGCGGCTTCATGGTCGATGGAAGCCCGTTTGGAGACACGCTCTACGCCTTCAAGCAGGATGCCCGATTCGGGGTCCAGTACATCGGCGGCAATGACGTTTTCCGCGTGTTCCGGGTTCCAGGGAATGATGGTTTGCTGACCCGTGGCTGCATTG
>OFQY01000659.1_pt1 | contig 12761 bp, 10 predicted proteins | sample 1542991 | NCBI WGS metagenome assembly OFQY01 (sample SAMN07774224, study PRJEB24372) | wastewater metagenome | isolation source: Exp Tend VB 10WW | collected 2016-02 | reverse complement strand
CGGTACGGTTATCGTTGCCGATACTGGTAACCATCGTCTCCAATTTTTTGAACTCAACGGCACATTTATTACTGCCATGGGGCTGTTGCGCGTGGGGCTTGATACGCTCCAGATGCAAGGCGATAAACCAGCCTCAGGTTCTGTTAAGCAACGACTCGATAGGATACTACGAACATGAACACTGACGCCAAGTCTCAAAAATCAACCATTTACATCGACGCAGACGACGAAATCACGGCAATTATCGAAAAAGTCCGCGCTGCCAACTCTAATATCGTTGCATTGGTGCCGCCAAAGCGTGCTGCTGCACTACAATCAGTCGTCAACCTCAAACTGCTTCAACGTGCCGCCAAAGTGTCCAAGAAGAACCTAGTGCTTGTGACTACTGAGCCTGCTCTGTTGCCACTGGCCGGCACCGTAGGCATGATGGTGGCCAAGACCGCCTCTAGCAAGCCAGAAGTCCCCGCCATGCCAGGCATAGTGGACAAGCCAGATATTCACGAGACAGAAATTGTGGAGTCGGGCGAAGAGCCAGAGATTGACCCAGAAAAACCTATCGGTGAGCTAGCAGGAGCCCCTGCTACCGCTAAAACCGCCGCGGAGGTAGAAACAATCGAGGTTGGTGATACTGCACCCAAGGCTGCAAAAGCCAAGGACAAAAAGGCCAAGCCAGACAAAAAACTCAAAGTTCCGAACTTCAACACTTTCCGTAACAAGATGCTGCTTGCTGGTGGCGGGCTTATCCTGCTCATTATCATCTTTGTATTTGCCAATGTCATATTGCCATCAGCGCACATCACTATCAAAACAGACACCACGAGCGTGACGACTAACCTCAACGTGACGGCAAGTACGACCGCCACCAGTGTGGACGCAGATAAGCTAGTCGTACCAGCAGTCGCTAAACAGCTCAAAAAGACCGACACCGAAAAGGCCACCGCCACCGGCGAACGTGATGACGGGACTAAAGCCGCGGGCACTATGTCGATAACAAACTGTACTGACGACCCCGTAACAATACCGGCCGGTACAGCGTTGACTAGCGGGGGTCTAAGCTTCGTGACAGATTCTGGTCTTAGCCTTGATGGCGGCAACTTTAATAGTGGCAATGTTTGTAAAACTTCTGGCTCGCATGTTGGTACTGTAGGTGTTACGGCGAGCGGTAACGGAGATAAGTATAACGTCAGCGCACGAAGCTATACCACATCTGGTTTAGGTGATGTGCGAGGCTATGGTTCCAGTATGACTGGTGGGACAAGCAAGATTGTGAAGATCGTGTCACAGGGCGATGTGGATGGTGCGAGGCAGAAGGTGCTGGACCGAATTAAGCCAGCCGCAGAGAGTGAACTCAAGAGTCAGTTTGATAAAGATAATGTGATTGCTATCAACGAAAGCCTGAAAGCTGGTGAGCCAGCAGTAACAGCATCACCAAACGTTGGCAGCGAAGGTAGCGATGTCACCGTCAGTATCACTGTAACCTATGACCAAACAGGCGTCAGGCAGGATGATTTGAAGCAGATTATCGAGACTGATGTCAAACGACAAATCGATACATCCAAGCAAATGATGCAAGATGCAGGGCTTGATAAGGCTGCATTCAAGGTGACTTCGTCAACGCCAACAGAGACGAAGTTCCAGCTCCAGACGCTCGCCACAGCGGGGCCACAGCTTGATGCAGAAGGTATCAAGCAGCAAGTCGCAGGCAAGAAAAAGGGCGAAACAACTAGCCTCATCCTATCTCGTCCGGGCATCAAAGACGTCGACATTAGCTATAGTCCATTCTGGGTATACTCAACACCGAAGCGTACCAGCCATATCAAGATAACGTTTGAGAAGGCTAATGCCCAATAACAATCTGTTGGCGTTGGACGTCGGGAGCAAACGGGTGGGGGTAGCGATTGCGACCAGTGATGTTACGATTGCTCGACCACTCACGACACTTGACCGCGAGGCAGAAGATTTCTGGCAACAGATTGATACTGTTGTCCAGGCTCACGAAATCGACGAATTGGTGATAGGATTACCACGTGGGCTTGATGGCCAAGAAACAGGCCAGACACAAGCAGTTAGGGCATTTGCGGAGGAATTATCAGGTCAACTGAGCTTGCCGCAACATTGGCAGGACGAAGCACTAACCTCTGTCAAGGCCCGAGAAACCCTCGATGCAAGAGGTGGGAATTATCAAAAAGGCGATATAGATGCATTAGCCGCCAGCTATATACTGGCAGATTATTTACAGGAGCAAGGAACGACCCTATGAAATCATTCAAGCAACCCAATACAAAAGCGAGTAAATGGAGACGCATCTGGCTGATTGTGGCTATTGTTGTGGTGCTGTCTGGACTCGTTGGCTCATTCACTGTGATGCGGTTGTATAACCAAAACCTCAAACCAGTCAGCGCTTCGCAGAAATCGGTGCAGGTGACAATTCCCAGCGGTGCAACGGTCAAAGAAATCGCGGCAATTCTGCAAGACAAAGGGGTTATCCGAGCGGCTTGGGCATTCGATTGGTACGTGCGCACCAACAGTTTGAGAGAGCGGCTCCAGGCAGGCACCTACAGCCTGCACCCTAGCCAAAGTGTGTCAGAAATTGCAGAAGCGCTCACAAACGGCAAAGTCGATACTTCTCTGGTAACGGTTCTTCCTGGTCAGCGCCTTGATCAAATTCGGTCGTCACTCATAAACAACTCCGGGTTTAGCGCCGAGTCTGTAGATGCAGCATTGGAACCGTCGCAGTACGCCGACCACCCTGCACTGGCAGACAAACCGGTTGAGGCTTCACTAGAGGGCTATCTGTATCCTGAATCCTATCAAAAGACATCCGAAACTACCCCAGAAACCATCATTCGTGCTTCGTTGGACGAAATGCAGAAGCGTCTGACCCCTGATGTACGAGCAGCATTTGTGGCCCAGGGCTTGAATGTGCACCAAGGAGTTATCTTGGCCTCAATTGTTGAGCAAGAGGCCGGCAGCGCCGAGGATAAACCCATTATTGCGCAGGTATTCTTGAGCCGCATGCGACAGGATATGTTACTGGGCTCAGATGTGACAGCATTCTATGGTGCAATCGTTGCTGACGCCGAACCTACGGTGTTCTACGACTCGCCGTACAACACACGTCTTCATGCTGGGTTGCCACCAGGGGCCATTAGTAACGTCACCGAATCATCCTTACAAGCAGTTGCTCACCCTGCGTCAACAGACTATTTGTTCTTTGTTGCCGGGGACGACGGCAAGACGTATTTCTCCCATACAAACGAAGAGCACGAAGCATTAACCCAAGAGCACTGCAAAACCCTCTGTTCCTAAATATCCTAACAGGGGTAGAGGCTTGCATTAATAAGCATATTTGCTATACTGGTGCGAGTAGTTTCAGTAATGTTTCAGATAACTCTGTTACAAAGCGGAACTACCTCTGTGTTGACCCTATGGTTATGAAGTCAAACATTGGAGAGGTCGAATCTCCGATAAAGATAAATTAAGAACCAACACAGAGTACCCGAATATTCGGGATGGAGCAGTTTATTCGTAAACGAACTCGTGGAACGACCAAAAGTCTCACCACTCGTAACGTAACAACTCAGGCTCAACGCAGCTGGAAGCGTTTGTTGGTTCGTCGCCGCAAGAGAATTGTGCGCTACGGCCTCCTCACAGCTAACCTCTGTTTGTTATTTATTGTTGTTTTATTTGTTGCCAAGACGCCGTCACAGCCAACTGACGCCAGTGCCCAGCAGAATGCTGTAGCTGGTGACCAGGCTGATGAAGCCGGTGCCGTTGCGCCCCTTGATAAAGTATCTTCTGCGGACATTGCGGTTAATGTCGCACGCACTGCGGGGCTCCCAGAGAGTATTGCAATCACCAACCAAGCAGACTCAGTCAGCCTTGCATCTACCCAAGCGACCAGCGACCTCGGTGTGGCCGCCAAACCGCAAGTAGTGGCATCAGCACTGCCATCCAAGAAAGACATCCGTGTCTACACCGTAGAAAACGGTGACACTATCAGCTCAATTGCAGCCAAGCTTGGCGTAACGTCAGATAGCATCCGCTGGAGTAACGGTCTGAGTGGCGAGCGTGTTACGGTCGGCAAACAGCTTGTTGTGCCACCATCTGGCGTGAATGGCATAGTGTATACAGTGCAATCTGGTGACACGCCAGATTCACTTGCGCAAAAGTATCACACAGATAAAGACTTGGTCATTTCGTTCAACGACGCAGAAGTTAACGGCCTGCAGGTTGGTGAGCGTATCCTGATACCAAATGGCTCTGTTCAGGCGGTTGCCGTGAGCTATACATCCTACTCTAGCACTAGTACAGGATTTGCATGGGGTGGAAACTCTCCAATCTATGGCAGAAATGGCTATGATTACGGCTATTGTACATACTATGCTGCAACCCGTGTGTCTGTGCCGGCAAACTGGGGTAATGCTAATACATGGGACAGTGGCGCCCGAGCAAGTGGGTGGACAGTATCGCGCGTTCCTGTTGTTGGAGCTGTGGCCCAGACGGATGGTATGAGCTGGGCAGGCCACGTCGCGTACGTCGAAGCGGTCTCTCCTGACGGCAGCATGATTAAATATTCGGACATGAATAACCTGGCTGGCTGGGGCCGTGTGGGCTACAGCGACTGGGTCCCTGCCAGCACGTACCAAAACTACATCTATCGCTAAACTGTTTTGGACGTAGTGCGGAATCAGTCCACCTCTGTTATACTATTGAAGTATGTTTGTAGATATTGCACAAGTAACATTTCGTGCAGGCGACGGCGGTAACGGCGTCGTTAGTTTTCGGCATGAAATCTATGTAGATAAAGGTGGCCCAGATGGTGGTGACGGCGGTAAGGGCGGCGATGTCGTGCTGGTGGCGAGTCGTAATCAAAATACCCTGGCAAACTTCCGATTTGTGAGAGAGCTAGTAGCTGACCCTGGAAAAGCTGGTGATAAACGCCGTCAGCATGGCCGAAGTGGCAAAGATTTGCTAGTCGCTGTACCAGTAGGAACCAGTGTTGTGTCAGAGGACGGTGAAGTGCTCGTTGATTTAGTTATAGACGGGCAGAAAGCGATTGTAGCCAAGGGTGGTAACGGTGGATTTGGTAATGCCCACTTTACCTCTAGTGTTCGTCAGACTCCCCGTATCGCTGAGCGTGGTGAACCAGGCGAGGAGCGCTCTGCCGTACTCGAACTCAAGATGATTGCTGATGTTGGTTTGGTCGGGCTGCCAAATGCGGGTAAGTCTACTCTCCTGAGCATTGTGAGCAACGCTCGCCCCGAAATTGCTAACTATGCCTTTACTACACTAACCCCCAACCTTGGCGTGGTTGACATCGACAAGGAAGCTTCGTTGTTGCTTGCTGACATCCCTGGACTCATTGAGGGCGCAGCTGAGGGCAAGGGGTTGGGCGATGAGTTTCTACGTCACGTCGAGCGCACAGCCGTACTGGTACATATGATTGATGCATACCAGGATGATATCGTTGGCGCATATACGACCATTCAGGGTGAGCTCGCAGCCTACAAAACTGACTTAAGCAATCGCCCACAGATTGTAGTTATCAACAAAATAGATGGGCTCGACGATGAAATGATTGCCGGCATGACAGCCGAGCTCAAAGAGGTTGTTCCTAAAGGCACAAAGATTATGGCGATTTCTGCAGTCAGCAAAAAAGGTGTCAAAGAACTGCTCTACGTCGTTCGGGATATGGTGCAAGCAGCCAAAACAGCAAAAGACGCCGAGGAAGAAATCATCGAAGAAACCACTATGCCGGTGTTGACTATCAGTGACGATAAAGCATGGACGGTAGAGAAGACGGACAATGGTTGGGAAGTGTCTGGGCGCAAGATTGATAAATTCTCGGCACGTACGGATTTTGAGAATTATCATGGCACTCAGCGCCTGCGTGATATCATGCGCAAGATGGGCATTATGCACGAGCTTGAACGGCGAGGCATCAACCCTGGCGACACGATCCACTTGCGCTACGGCAACCTCGAGTATTAGTGATACACTGGGTGGTATATGGCGCTAAGTTTTTACTTCTATGACCTGGAAACAACAGGCGTAAACCCACGAGAATGTCGAATCATGCAGTTTGCCGGCCAACGTACTGATGCCAACCTGAAGCCGATTGGTGAACCACATAATATACTCATCAAACTCACTGATGATGTACTCCCAGAACCTGATGCCATCATGATTACGGGTATCACTCCTCAGCAAACTATTGCTGATGGTATTACTGAAGCAGAGTTCCTTCGAGTATTTTACGAAGAAATTGCTACCCCAGGTACGGTGTTTGTTGGGTTTAACACGGTGCGATTTGATGATGAGTTTATGCGGTACATGATGTGGCGCAATTTTTACGACGCTTATGAGTGGCAATGGCAAGACAGCCGATCTCGCTGGGATTTGCTGGACGTCGTACGTATGACACGTGCACTCAGGCCAGAAGGTATCGAGTGGCCATTTGCACCAGATGGCAAGCCGAGCAATCGACTCGAGCTGCTCACTAGTGTCAATAACCTCAGCCACGAAGCTGCCCACGATGCGCTTAGTGATGTGTATGCGACGATTGCAGTAGCCCAACTTATCCGTACCAAGCAACCGAAGCTGTTTGAATACTTGCTCAAGATGCGAGATAAAAAAGAGATTGCCAAGCTTGTCGAGTCCAATGAGCCCTTTGTCTACACGAGCGGTAAATACGCTGCTGAGTTTGAAAAAACCACGGTGTCCGTACGACTTGGCGATCATCCACGCAAAAAAGGTGCATTGGTATACGATCTTCGTCATGACCCAAGTGAGTTTTTGAAGCTATCACCAGCAGAACTGGTCAAGCGATGGCACTGGACCCGTGAGGAGAATGCACCAAAGCGTGTACCGGTCAAGACATTGCAGTACAATCGCTGCCCTGCAGTTGCGCCAGTTGGTGTGCTGGATGCGGCAAGTCGACAGCGACTCAAGTTGAGTCAATCAACGCTGGACAAGCACCATAAGCTACTGCAGTCAGACTCTGGGTTTGTCGACCGGCTTCGTGAAGCACTGGAGCTCATGGATAAGGCGCAGCAGACGAGCATGCTTGCCGATGTACGCGAAGTTGATGCGCAGTTGTATGATGGGTTTGTGGAAGGTGATGACAAGACGGTAATGCGTGTGGTTCGCGCGGCCGATAGTGATGACGCAGCACGTGATTTAGACGTGAAGTTTTCTGATAAGCGTCTGATTGCACTGTTACCACTGTATAAGGCGCGCAATTTCCCCAAATCATTAACCAGCGAAGAACGTGAAGTCTGGGAGTCATTCCGTGTGCAGCGTCTCATGGACGGCGACAGTAAATCACGTGCAGCCCGCTACTTTGCACGACTGGGAGACCTGGCAAACGACGCTAAGATATCTGATGCTAAGCGATTTCTACTCGAAGAGCTCCAGCTGTGGGGCCAGAGCATACTGCCATATCCAGAGTAGTTAGTTATTGCTGAATTGTCCGCTTGCGCTCTTCGGCGTAGTGGAGGATACGGGGCGTAAACACGACCACCGCAATAGCAGTCAATACATCGATGACAATGCTAAATGTGATTTGGAGATTGGTGCCAGGCACGAGGCCGAGAACGATAAACTGCAGCATAGTACAACTCGCTTTAAGTTGAGCGAAATTATACACCTAATTGTAAGTATGTCAATAATATTGTATTTAGCGCTTACGCTTGAGCCGAGCCTTGAGCCGCTCGAGCCGGCTACGATTGAACGCAGTAATAGCAATGGCAGCGGTTGTCAGGCTCACGACAGGCAAATACGTCTGGTGTAGGTAAAACGTCACTGCTGCTGCGAGTAAGCCCACTGTTGTGAAATCAAATATAATCTGCCATCGGGGTGTGGGCTTCCAGCGGCGCTTTACTTCTTCCGGTGCTTTTTTCATGATGACTTCTTTGAGATTTTCAGCCCAGTCAAACTCAGTGGCAAGCACTGCGATGCCACTTAAGAAGATAATCACACCACCCGGGCCAGGCAGTGCTCCCACGAACGGTGCGATTGTCACTAGCAGCATGCCACCCAAAAATACAACCGATCGCCGAATAGTATCTGGCAAGTTCTTCCATCGTCTTTGTATCCAGGTCTGTTTCATACATTTAGCCTATCACATCCACCAGATACAGCCCCGTCCGGTCACCCAGTTAGATCATAGTAATAATTACATAACCATACTGATTGCATTGGCACAAGTGAAGCGTATACTACAAAACAGAAGGGGAGAAAAACAAACATGGGAAGAGATTCTGGGTTTGAGGTTCTTGAATTATTGGATGATCACGGGATGTATGCTGGTGACCGACCAGGCGTCTACATGGGTGTGGGGCTAGACTCTCTTGATACACCAGAAGCTCGATTGGGTAATCCGGATTTACCTATATATAAATATCGTGATGAAATTGTAGACGCGGTTAGAGATCATTCGGTTGTTATTATCTCAGCCGAACCCGGGGCGGGTAAAAGCACGCAGCTGCCCCAATTTTTTCTAGAGGCTGGTTTTGGTACGACATATGTCACCCAGCCTCGCCGTGCAGCTGCCTATAACGTTGCCGAGCGTATAACTGACGAGATTACGGATACTCTGGGTGACCTGGCCGGGGAGTATTTTGTCAGCATTCAACACGGTGGCCACAAACGAGGCCCAGATAACGCGCGGATTAAAATCCTCACCGATGGGTTGCAGCTACGCAAAGACCTGGGCAACCCATATCAGCCCGGGGATGTTCGTATGATTGACGAAGTCCACGAGATGAATGCCAATATAGAGCTTGAGGTTGCTGATGTTGCGCGTGAGGTAGCCGAAAACCCTGGGGTAAGAGTGGTGCTATCTAGCGCCAGTATGGACACAGAGAGATTGGCTGACCACTTCGAGGCCGTGCTAGGCTACAGGCCACCAATCATTCATGTTGAAGGCAGAACACACAAAGTTGAATTTATAGAAATGCCCACATCAACCATTACGGATGAGGTCGTGGATATTCTTCAGAATATGCCAGACGAAGATGGAGAGTTACCGGTTGAACCGCATGGTATTCTTGTTTTTGAGCCGGGCAAGCGCGAGATTCAAGATACCATTAATGAAATCAGCAGAAGGTTGCCTAAGAGCGTTGCGCATAAGGTCAAGATATTTCCGCTGCATGCCAAGCTTTCGCAGGCGCAACAACAGGCGGCACTTACGGAATACCCAGACACAATTAAGATTGTTGTGGCAACTGAAGTTGCCCAGACGAGCCTAACGATTCCTGATATTGGATATGTTGTTGATAGCGGGCTAAAACGTCAAATTGAAATTGATAAAGACGGTACACCATGTCTCAAACTGGTAGCTATCCCACAGAGTGACTGCTACCAACGCATGGGTCGTGTTGGTCGTGTGAGCAACGGGGTCTACAGGTTAACGCGAAGGAACAGGCATACTCCCTACCGTAGCTATGCGACCAGGCCGGAATTCCCTGTAGCAGAGATACAAAGGACTGATTTATCGCGAAGTGTGCTCATGCTTAAGGGAGTAGGCATTGATATAGAGGAATTCAATCTATTCAATACTGCACCTGCTCACAACATTGAGCTAGCCAATAAGAAACTTGTTGGTCTGGGTGCTATGGACGATGAGGGCGAACTCACCCATATTGGTATACAAATGACTAAATTTCCTCTCAATGTTCACTCAGCACGGAGTATGGTTGAGTCGCTCAGATTTAACGATAATGTACGTCGGATGATGGCTGCGATTGCTGCATGTGAAGAGGCTGGCGGGCTTCAGCGCTTCATGCAAAATGCGGGCAAGGAGTGGGAACAACTGACCGACCAAAGCGAGTCTGACCTCTTGGCCCAGCTGGATCTATTTATCGCCGCACAGAGTATGACTTTTGAAGACGTGCGAGACCATGACATGGATATTGATAACATCAACAGGGCACAGGAACAATTTAGAAAAATCGTAAGATTAGCGGGCACTACGGACGAACGGCTGGAAGCACCGACGCTTCAAGAGTACGAAGATCTTCTGCACTGTATTTCGAGCGGATGGATTACGAACGTTTACCGGCACATCGGCGGAGGTGAATACGTTGACGCTTTCCAGAGTTCACGTACACCCCGCGAGATTAGTAACAGGAGCGTAGTAAACGGGATGCCTGGCCTAGTTATAGGTAGGCCATATAGGATAGATCTTACCGATGGACAGGAGACGATTCCTAAGCATTGCATTGAGTCGGTGACTGCCACTACGGCTAGAGCCTTGGGCAGTGTTGCAGCAAAGCACGTAGTGACTACTACTGAAGATTTTATCTTACGAGACGGGAAGTTCTATGAACTGCGGCGTGATCAGCTGTGGGGACTTCCTATCACGGATGCAATCGAAGTTCCTGCAGTACCATCGGAAGAATTGCGCCAAAGGATTATCGCCTATGCTATTGAGCACAAGGGACATGCCCAGAAATATCTCAATGAAATCAAAAAAGAATTGGAATATCTTGGTAGACGTACCAAGAGCTATGTCCCTCAGCTGACACAAGTACGCTTGCTTGGTCTAATCGAAGAAGTGGCAACCCCAGATATAACCACACCGGCCCAAATAGAAAACGGACTTAGAGAACTCATCAATGATCGGTCACGAAAGTTAGAGCTGGATGACTTTATATCAGAAGAGAGAAGGCAGGAAATACTAAGAGATGCACCCGATCAGATAGAGGTTGACGCTGGTGATGACGTTATGAAAATTCAACTTCGTTATGATGAGGGCGACCCTATCGCAAAGCAATTTAGTAAACGCAAGTTCTTACAGCTTAGGGATGAGGTGTATTTACCTGACGGTCGCCAGGTCATGTTTACGTGGCCAAATACGTCACGCAAGTTCACTGTTCATGGCTTGAGAATGTTCTTAGAAGACGAGGGCAGATAGCATAAGTCGGTATTTTTTGGTATAATCAGCAGCCAATGCATGATGTCATCGCAGTTCGGGGAGCGAGAGAGCACAACCTAAAAGGTGTTGATGTCGATATCCCGCGCAACAAGCTTGTTGTAATCACGGGCTTGAGCGGTTCGGGCAAGTCGTCACTAGCCTTTGATACGATTTATGCCGAGGGCCAACGTCGCTATGTGGAGTCCCTGAGCGCCTATGCCCGCCAATTTTTGGGACTGATGGAGAAGCCAGATGTTGACCAAATAGATGGCCTGAGCCCAGCAATTAGCATCGACCAGAAGTCCACCAGTCGTAACCCACGCTCGACTGTGGCAACCGTTACGGAAATTTATGACTACTTGCGTCTGATGTTTGCACGTATTGGCGTGCCGCACTGCCCGATTGGCGGCAATATTATTGAGCGTCAAACCACAGATGCAATTGTTGACCAAGTTGTTGGGCTAACAGAGGGTGCACGCTTGATGATTTTGGCTCCTGTCGTGCAGGACAAGAAAGGCGCGTTTGAGCACATCCCCGAACAGTACCAGCGTGCTGGCTTCGCTCGTGTGCGCGTGGACGGCGTGGTGTACGCGTTGGACGAATTCCCAGAGCTCGATAAGAACTACAAACACAGTATAGAAGTTGTCGTGGATCGTCTTGTTAATAACGAAGAAGGCAGAGCTCGGTTAGTGCAGAGCGTCGAACAGGCGCTGGAACTTGCTGACGGGCGTCTTAATGTACTAAATGCCGAGACAGATGAAGTGGTGACATTCTCAATGATGTACGCCTGCCCCGAACACCCCGAAATCAAAATACCCGAGCTGGAACCGCGTACGTTTAGTTTTAACAGCCCGCACGGAGCGTGTCCAACATGTACAGGACTTGGTTCACGGCTGGAAGTTGACCCGGAACTGGTGATACCCAACGGGCGTTTAACAATTGCCGAAGGTGCTATCCGCCCATTCAACCGCGTGGCAGTAGACGCATGGTATATGAAAAAAATGCAGGCAGTCGCGGACAAATACAAGTTCTCGCTGCACGTTCCAACTAGTGAGTTGAAACCCAAGGATCTTTAGCGAATTCTGTACGGCACGGGCGATGAAACATATAACGTTTCGCTTGGCAGTGGTCGTGCATTTGACACAACGTACGAAGGTGTCGTGCCCAACCTTGAGAGACGTCATAAAGAAACAGACAGTGACTTCATGCGCCGTGATATCGAGCGATTTATGCGCGAATTGCCGTGTAACGTGTGTGGTGGATTACGTTTGCGCCCAGAAGTCTTGGCCGTAACCGTGGGCAACAAATCTATCATGGATATTTGCCAGATGACTATCGACGAAGCGGTGACGTATTTTGATGATGTTACGTTCACTGACAAAGAAGCACATATTGCCGCCCAAGTAGTCAAAGAAGTTCGCTCTCGGTTGACGTTTATGCAAGACGTCGGCTTGAACTATCTCAACTTACTGCGCAGTGCGGCAACGTTGAGTGGTGGTGAAGCACAGCGTATTCGCCTAGCAACCCAGATTGGCTCTGGACTACAGGGTGTTCTGTATGTGTTGGATGAGCCAAGTATCGGTTTGCATCAACGCGATAATGAGCGACTTATCAAGACTCTGATGCATTTGCGTGACCTTGGCAACACCGTTTTGGTTGTTGAGCACGATGAGGACACTATTCGTACCGCGGACTACTTACTCGACATCGGCCCGGGTGCAGGTATCCATGGTGGTTCTGTCATTGCTGCCGGCACGCCAGATGAAGTTATCAAAAACCCTAAGAGCATCACGGGGCAATATCTGCGGGGCACATTGCAAATAACAACTCCCAAAAAACG
>OFQY01000658.1_pt1 | contig 12764 bp, 8 predicted proteins | sample 1542991 | NCBI WGS metagenome assembly OFQY01 (sample SAMN07774224, study PRJEB24372) | wastewater metagenome | isolation source: Exp Tend VB 10WW | collected 2016-02 | reverse complement strand
CAGCATGACCACGGCGACGATGGCGGCTCGCCCCTGGCACATGGAGATCGATTTCACCTGCCGTGCGACTGGGTCCAGTGCCACGGTCATCGGGAACGGCTTCGTGCTTGGGCACAATACCGTCGCGGTACAGAACTCCTGGCTTATGGTCGGGACTGCGGCGGTGAATGTGAATACCTCAGTGACCAACGCTTTCGACATCACTGTTGCCTGCAGTGTCAACGCCGCGAATAACAACATCACCTGCAATCACGCCACGTTGGAGGTGATCGGGTGAGCCAGGCATTCCAGTCGAACGCATTCGAGAACACCGCCTTTGAGGCTTCGGCTGGGGGCGGGTCGAATACTGGGACGTTGGCCTTCACCACTGCTGACGCGATCGCATCATTCGCTGGCGGGACCAGCATCAGCGGGACCATTGGGACCACGACTGCGGCAGTGACCGTTGCCCTTGCCGGTGGGACCAGCATCAGTGGGTCGATCTCATCCACGACTGCGACGGTGACTGTTGCGCTGGCGGGTGGGACCAAAGTTGGTGGGACGCTGGCAACCACCCTAGCCGATGCGGTCGCCTCGTTCGCTGGGTCCACAAAGGTACTAGGGACGGCGCCGGTCACCCTCGAAGATGCCGCCGTGGTGATGGCAGCGACTCAGAGCGGAGGTGGCTCCAACACCGGGACCATCTCGATCACCCTAGATGACGCGCAGGTGCTATTGGTGCCTGGTACCAACCAGGGCGAGATCGTAGCAACCCTTGGGGATGCCTCGGTGCACCTGGCCGCGGTGCTGCCGGCTGAGCAGTTCGGTACGCTGGTCTTGGTTCTTGGTGATGCGTCCTTCACTGGCGCTGCTGGGTTCCCAGTGACGAATGTGGGCAGTTGGGCCAGCACACTCGATGATGCCGATGTAGTCTGTATGGGTGAGTTAGCAGCGTAGGAGCGGTCATGCAGCGCATCGGCGGCGAGTATACGGTCCAGGATCCAAACGGCAACGCCGTTCCCTACGGCACGGTGACGGTGTACCCCGCCGGGAGCGCGACCCCCTCGGTGGTCTACCCGGCGACCGGCAGCGCTACGCCTACGGTGCCGATGGCGAACCCGATCACGGCAGACGCCTACGGACGATGGCAGTGCGCCCTGCCCGATGGCCGCTACGATCTGACCTTCAGCGGCGGGAGCTTCCCGAGCTACACCCTCCCCAACATCTGCGTGTTCGACAACACGATCACCTACCCCAGCCCGATGCTGGGCACGGTGACCAGCGTCCAGATGGCAGCGCCGGCTGAGTTCACGGTCACTGGAGGCCCGGTCACCGGGACCGGTACGCTGACCCTGGCCTACGGTTCCTGGGCGGCAAGCAAACTGATCATCGCCCCTACGGGAGGCGGAACGCCCACCCTGAGGGCCTTGGTACTCGCGGACCTCCCTGCGCATGGTCCAGCTGCCGCGACCTACGGAAGCGTCACCCAGACTCCGGTGCTGACGGTTAATGCTCAGGGCATCGTCACCGGGATCGCCAACACGACCATTGCCCCAGTCTGGACCAGCGTGACCAGCAAGCCAACCACCATGTCCGGCTACGCCATCACCGATGGGGTCCGGGTGATCTACCGGCAGACCAGCGCGACCAGCGTCTACAACACGGCAGTGAAGACTTCGCTGGTGGGCACCGGGGTCGGGACCACGACCATCGGCGCCAACGAGTTGGTTGCAGGTTCGACCATCCGAGTGAAGGTCACCGGGGTCATGGGCGGCGGATCTGGCGACACCCTGATACTTGAGTTGAAACTGGGAACCTACGTCTTGATGACCTTGCCTGCCCAGGCGCTCGGCGTTAACGCCACCACGGGGGTCGCATTCGACATTGAGGCGACCTACACGGTGCGGTCTGCTGGCGCCCCTGGGTCCGGGGTCGGTCAGATTCTCCTCCGATATCGCGGATCTAGCGTGAACGGCGCCATGTGGCCACCGGCTGGCATCACTGGGGTTTCCAGCATTGACACCACGCTCTCTGGCGCGGTTGACCTGTTGGCTCAGTGGGGGGCTGCTGGGGCGTCTACGGGCTTCACGATTCACACGCTGCAAGTGTTCGTGGAGGCGTAATGACCACCGTACTCAAGACCACCGGCTACACCACCCCGACCCTGCTGGCGCTGGTATCCCGCTGCCGCCGGGAGGTCACCAAGGAATCCCTGACCTCGCTGAATGACGATCCGATCAACAACGTCCTGGTCGATGCGATCAACGATGCGGTCTCCGACATCTACTTCAAGTCACGCTGGAACTGGCGCAAGCAGTCGTGGAACATCCTCTGGGTGGACTCCCAGACCGACTACGCCCTGCCGGCAGACTTCGACCAGCTTGCCACCGAGATCGTGGTGAACAACGTGGCGCTGAAGGAAATCAGCCCGGAGGAGTGGTGGCGGAACACCTACGCCCCTTCGTGGAACAGCAACTCCTCGATCTCCGGCCAGCCTTCGATTTACACGGTGGACCGCGCACTGCTCAAGATCTGGCCGCTGCCTTCGACCGACTTCGTGGCCCAGACGCCGATCTCAGTGGCGTACTACTACCGCCAGCCCAGCAGTATGTTGACGCTAGCTTCGGACTCCAGCAATTCGCCAGACGTTCCGGCTGACTTCACCGAAGCCCTGGTCCGGTTTGCGGTAGCGCGGCTCAAGATCTTCCTGCAGTGGACCGACTTCGCCATCGACCAGAAGCGCTTCGAAGAGATCGTTACCAACCGACTGCAGACCGATATGCTCACCGCGCACCCGACCAGGGTTCGCCCCCGCAATTGGCGCACGGCGAACTTCGGGTAACCCATGTTTGAGAACAGGTCCGTCCAGGGAGTTGAGAACCGCCAGTACGGCGGGATCAACGAGCTTGCCAACATCATCAGCCTCAAGCAGGGCTATGCCCTGGACATGGATAATTTCGAGATCGACCCGACTGATGCGATCCGGCGTCGGGATGGGTACACCCTGACCGCGGACCTTGGCAGCGACCTCCGCTACCTGGGCACCTACTACACCGCCGAGGGCGACCAGGTATTCGTTGCGGTCTGCGACAACAAGTTCTGGGAAGCGACCGAGATCACCGGCCCCTGGACAGATCGCACCGGGGGCCTCACGCTTAGCAGCGTGGACGGCCCCTGGATCGGCGCCGATCTGGGAGGGCGGTTCGTTCTGGTCAACGGGACCGATGCGCCGATCACCCACAAGTACGGCGAAGACGCCAACACCCTGAAGATCGCAAGTCAGGTCGAGACCCCGACCAACTGCTACGTGATCGTTGGTTCAACGACTGGGACCGCAACTGCCTACTGCGTGACGGCTATCACGGCTAGGGGCGAGACCCCCGCAAGCAACCAGTATCCGGCGGCAAACTCAACCTGCAGCGCGACTGAGTTCAATACGATTACCTGGGATCTGATGGCGGGCGCCCAGGGCTACAAGATCTACAAGTATGTCAGTGGCGTCTTCGTATTCCTCGGCGCCGTTGGCGCGTCCAGCAGCAACTACGCAGATACCGGTCAGACGGTCGGAGTTGGCAATCCCCCGGTCACCAACACGACTTTCAACACGCCCACCGACTGGGACAACACACCTCCAACCGGGGTGATCGTGGTGGCGCGTGGTCGGTCCCAGAGGATGCTGATCTTCCACAAGAGTTTCTTCTGGTGCTGCGCCCAGGGGGACCCGCTCAACTGGCTCCAGCCCAATGATGCCTTCAACCAGCCGGTATACGGTGGGCGCGACAACAACATCATCGCTGGTGGGACGCTCTACGATTACACGATGCTCTGCAGTATGACGAACACGTTCGTCTACAGTGGCAGCACTTACCAGGATTTCAACCTAGTGAAGATCCTTAACGTAGGGTGCCAGGCGCACAACTCCATCGTGAGCGCTGGAGATGACCTGTACTTCTGGAGCGAGATCGGCCCGAATTCCTTCTCGCGGGTGATGAGCGGGCAGGACATTCAGACCGTGCAGGACATCAACAGTCTGGTCCAGAACACGGTCTCCAGCGTGTCGAACCGGGAGAAGTGGCCGAAGATCGTGGCGTGGAACCATCTGAGGAACAACCGTCTGGGGTGGGCCTACCCCAGTGGGACCAGCACTACGAACAACAAGGCGCTCCTGCTGAGCTACAGCGGCAAGCGGGCGTGGTCGCGGCACTCGATGCCCGCCATCGTCAACGCCGTGGTGGACACGCTGCGCTTCGTCTACGTGGGCTGCGCGGACGGCAACATCTACAAGCTCTACAGCGGTAACACCGACAACGGCACGGTAATCCCGGCGACCTACGAGACTGGCTGGTATGATAGTCAGTCGTTCCTTAACCGGCAGATTACTTGGCTAGACGTTATCACCGACAAGACGGTCGGGACGTACAGCCTCCAGGTTGAGATCTTTTTTGACTTCGCTACCACTACCAATAGCGTTCATGCCTTGACCGAAACGACTACCGATGGCGTCAACGTGGTGATCCAGACCGCGTTGGCAAACATTCATCGGCTCTACGTTAAGGGCTTCGGACGCTACTTCAAATTCAAGTTCACGGTAACCGAATCTCCGACTGCCCCGCGTGTCCTGGGGTGGAGGCCGGAGATGTACTCAAAGGGAACCCGATGATGAGGATCTCCTGGGATCAGCCGAGGATCGCGCCGGAAGAGTTGTACATCCTGCTCCGGCGCCACTGCCTGCTCCCCCTGCACCTGGATGACAAGGCGCTACTGAGGTCTATCAAGGCGACTGCTGACGCTAGCCGGTTCGGCATGGTGCTAGACGGTGATGGTGTCCTAGCATCCACACTCACCCTGATGATCGAGCCGGGGATCCTGTCGTTCCACTGGATCCCCGAGGTGAAGCGGTTGCACACGCGGCGCAACGAGCTGATCGACCTGGGCGGGGAGTTCCGGTCGGTCTGGTTTGTTGATGGGATCCGCAGGGTTGAGGCCCGGTGTCCAATCCTTAGAACCCAGACAATGCGGTGCCTTCAGCACATGGGATTTCGTTTGGAAACCACTGACAAAGGCTTACGTAAGGCCGTAGACTATGGCAAGGGCTTTGAGGCACTTGCGCTATTTGGGCTGGTTGAGTCTGATCCACCCCGCGAAAAACGGGTTGAAGAACCCGAGGCACAGCAGGAGGAAGTAGCCAATGTCTAGCGCGGGAAGCAAGGCCGGTCAGGGCGCCATCAGTGGTGCAGCAGCAGGGTCAGCGTTCGGCCCTTGGGGCACGGCTATCGGCGCGGTTGCTGGTGGCATCGGCGGCTACCTGCAGGGTGATGACCCCACTGCGCCTGCCTACGTTGCCCCTCCCCCTCCGGTGACGCCGGGCGGGATGTCCTCCCAGTACGGCGGTTCCCAGGTGGATCCGGTCACCGGCAGGGTGATCTACACCGACAACACGGTCAACGGCTACGATCAGGCCAGTAACTACCAGCGGCAGTTGATGATGCAGTCGATGCTGGGGGGCAACGGCGCCCAGGTCGGCATGGATTCCCAGATCGCCCAGGCGAAGGCGTATCTAGCTCAGCTTCAGGCCCAGGGGAGCAAGAGTACCCCGCAGAACATCCCGGCTGAGTACCGGGATATGCAGAAGTTCATCGGCCCGGATGGGAAGCTGCCCGACATCAGCGACACCAACGCGATCTTCGATGGGAGAATCAACACCCCCCAGGCGAAGGCGCTGGTCGAACAGTTTCAGAAGGACACTGGCGGCAACTACGGTGGCAAGGGCGCCATCGGCTTCGGCAAGTGGGTGCGGGACTTCAACCAGAGAAACCTGCAGCCCATGATGCAGGCGTTCCAGAAGATGCAGGACGTTCAGGGTGGCAACGCGGATACCAACGCGCAGGCCATCCAGGCGGCTCAGCAGCGGCTGGACAACCTGCTGAGGGTCCAGGGGTCCGGCGCCCAGACCGAAGCCGACTTCGCCAAGAACCCGCTGATGAACTTCCTGAACCAGCGGAACACGGCGCCGGGCGGGCCTGCCGACTACGATGCGCTGCGGGAGAAGTACAACGATCCTAACGCCGCGGTGATGCAGGACCAGTTCAAGAAGTACCTGGGGCAGGCTGACCAGGTGACCGACTCGACGGCATTCAAGATCGCCGGCGGAACCGACCCTGGGATGCCCGATGTGCAGGCGGCGAACGCTCGGCTGCTGGGGGCGACTGGTGGGGCCGGCGGCGAGCGCATGGCCCCCCTGGATCCGTTCCACAGCAACGCCGGAGCAGTAGTCAACAACCTGAACCGGACGGCAGAGAGGAACTACGCTTCGCAGGCTGGGCTGCAGTCCCAGTTGAACGCCCGCCGGGGCGTGATGGGCGGGTCGGGCGACATGAACCGGCTGGCGATGGAGCAGGCGCTGGAGGACAACCGCGCCGCCAATGCCGCTACCGGGTACGGCCTGGAGCGCGGGGACCGCACGGCCTACGATCAGTTGAACTTCAACATCAACGCCCACAACTCGGACGTGGCCAAGACCGGCGCCCAGTTCAACCTGAATGCTTTGAATCAGACCTTCGGAAACGAGTTGGCAGCAAAGGACTTCTACAACAAGATGCAGCAGCAGGCATGGGCAAACAACCAGGGCGAGCAGCAGCGGAACTTCGGCAACGCGATGACCTCCCTGAACCAGACCACCGGCCTGAACCAGAACGCGATCAACAACGCCCGCTACGAGCAGGGCTACGAGGACACGGCGAACCGGCAGAACTTTGGTGACCGCATGGGCCTGCTTGGCTTCCTGCAGGGTGCCGACCAGCAGAGCTACAACCAGGGGATGGGCAACAGCCAGATGGCGCTGAACCAGTCGGGTCAGGCGTTCGGCGTGAGCGGCCAGATCGCGAACAACACCAACAACTGGAACGCCAGCAACGCTGCGGGGCAGAACGCCCAGAACGCTGCGTCCCAGGGTCAGGCGATCAACAACAACGCCCAGTGGATGAACACCATAAACCAAGCCGCTGGTGCGCTGGGGCAGGTTGACTGGTCGCAGTGGGGTAGCCAGCCGACTACCCAGGCGGTTAACTTCACCCCCGCAGCGCAGCAGACGGCAGTTCCCACCCAGCAGCGCCCCACCGGCGGTGGGCTGTTCGACACCGCGCTGTCCAGCCCCCAGACCGCCGCCGCTCCGAGCTACGGCGTCTACAACCCGAGCCAGCCCGCAGCCGCTGCCCCTCCTGCAGCCGCGCCGTGGTCCTACACGGGCGGGGTATGGAGTCCCCCTACAGCGCCCAAGTACGGAGCGAGGTGACCGATGGACTACTCCTACGTTCCCCAGATGTACCAGCAGGGTGTGACCCACAACCTGGACAAGCAGTTCCAGTTGGCAGGGCAGGCTCAGCCGGTGACCCAGTTCCTGGCGTCCCTGCGGCAGGCGAAGCAGATGGAACTCCAGCAGCAGATGGAAGAGGACCGGCAGCGGCGGCTGGATATCGAACAGCAACGGGCTGATCAGCAGGCGCAGTACCAGAACGCGAACAACCAGATGGGGTTCATGTCCCACATCAGCCAAGAACTCACCCCTGGCAATGCACAGTCCTACCGAGATCTAAGCAAGAGCGTCTACGGGAAGGATCTTGTCCCGCAGCCGACTGTGATCCCTGGCGGCGATGTCGCCGCGCAGGACTACGGCCCGGATCAGGGGTCGGCTGAGTTAGGGGCTGGCAGCATCCCGCTCACCCCAGGGTCAACTCCCGCCATGTCATTCTCCGACATCATCAAGCAGCCCACCGGATCGCGGATGCAACTCCAGCAGGACACTCTCGCCGCCAAGGAGCGGATGGCGACCGAGAAGCGGAATGTCCAGCAGCAGATCGAAGCAGCCAAGATCAAGGTCCGTCAGGACGCGCAGGCATGGCGGTCGGATGGGGCAAACCCGCAGAACATCCAGCGTGCTAATCTCGCGGACAAGTACGCACTTGAAACCCAGAGAATCCAGGAAGCGCTTGATGCAGGTGCTGAACCGGCGAAGGTCGCGCTCATGCACGCCCAGGCTGCGAATGCCTACGCTTCGGCCCAGGATCATCTCTCCAACGCATCGACCCGCGGAACCTACACTGAGGGGATGCAGGGCCGGGACGCTGCTGCGATGGAACGGTCGCTGGTCGGGTCGGATACCCGCGTTGCGATGGACCCCCTTGGCCGGACGATCACTCCCATCCGGCCACGGGGTGGCGGTCCTCCACCTCCTGCTGTAGAGACAAAGCCCCTCCCGTCAGATCTGAAATCGAAGCTGATGGAACTTCAGGGGAACCCTGCTACCAAGGCTGATGGTGATGCCAAGGCAACCAAACTGTGGAACGCTGGCTACAGGTGGTGACCGATGTTGGATGATGCCTACAACATCATGGGCGAGACTCCACCTAGCGTCCAGTTCTCTGACGCTTATGACATCATGGGGGCGCCGTCATCTCAGCAGCCAGCACAGGCCAAGCCGCGCACTGAATCCGGGTTCTTCGCCAAACTAAAGAAGAAGTCTACCGAGATCGTCCACGGGGCGAAGGATGCTTACGATGAGATCAAGGCCGGTGGATCTGGATGGATCGACGCATCGGTAGGTGCGATTGATGAACTCGCCAAGCCTGCGTCTATGTTCGGCGCGGTCATGACTTCCGGGTTGACCAACGCCGGGAACAAGCTTGGGTTGGTCTCCGATGAAACCAACACTGGGGTCCAGGAGGATATGTACCGCCGGCTCACGGGCGGGACGATGACCTCGGATGCCGGCCTGGCCCGTCAGTTTGAAGAGTCTCAACAGACCGCTGCTGGTAAAGCAGGAAAGGTCACCGGGGCGGTTGGAGGGATGGTTCTCCAGGGTGGTGGTCTGGCTTCACTGGGGAAGAACGTAGTCGGGCTTGCCCCCCGTACTCTCCTCCGCGCTGGGCAGGGGGTTGCCCTTGGTGCCCCTGGGACTGTTGAGCGGGCACTCCAACCCAACAGCACGTTCTCCGACATTGCGAAGAAGATTGCTTCCGATGCCGTCATGGGCGGGATGTTCTCCAACAGGGTAAACAAACTGTTCGACGGCAAGACCGCTATGCGCGTGGTTGGTGGTGCTGGGGCCAAGGCTCTTGGCATCGGTGGGGCGCAGGCAGCGGTACAAGCAGCAGCCGGGGACGATGGCACTTTCATCGAACGCTTCGGTGAGGCACTCCCTGAGTCCGTTGGCACGATGGCAGCGATGGAACTCGGCATGGCCCCTGGGAGGGCGCGTGCGAAGAGCATCGAGAACCGCGCTGCATCTGAATGGGCTGCGCGGGAAGAAGCGAACCGACCTCAGCGTGAACTCGATTCCCAGGTAGATCGCTACCACGAACTCTCTGCGGAACTTGAAGTGCTAAATGCCAAGCAGAACATGGGCATCAAGCAATTAAAAACCGGAGAAGGTACAGGTGAACAGGTAGAGTTGGCTGGGTATGAGAAGCCACTATCTGCCGCGGAACTTGCTCTCGGGAAGCAACCGAAGCCAAACCCAGTACAGGCCGATCTTGAACGAATCCAGTCTGAACTGAATGCGGTGAAGCAAGACCTTAGCGCCAAGGGAATCGAACCCTGGTTAACCCCAGCGGATCCCACTGCCGTTGAGCCTTCCCTGTTCAATGGTCCCGATCCTGTCGAGTTGACCGCACAGAACAGGGCGGCAGAGGCGCAGGCCGCGCAGATGGACCCGCTGAACACCCCCCAGCCGCAGGCTATCGTGACCCGTGGTGGTCCTGTTGAGATGGGACCGCCGATGCCATCAGCACCGGACCCCTACGCGAATCCGCAGCCACCGTTGAAGCCCAAGGTTACTGGCCCCGCCAAAGATGGGCGTGCTGTTGATGACCTCCTCTCCGGGCGGCAAGGCGAACCCGCCCAGCCGACTGATACTGAAGGTCTTCAGTACCTCAACGCCGGCCTGAACGTGAAGCAGATTCTCGGAGAATGGTGGAAGGGGAAGGGGCAGGAAGGATCCATCAAAACGAAGGATGGGAAGGATGTCTTCTACACGGTAGATGCCCAGGGGCAGATCCAGTTCCATACCGACAGTAAAGGTGCGCCCCTCCCTGGTCATACCGTTTCTGGGCACAAGTTCTGGACTGAAGAGTTGAACGAAAGTGAACGCGCCCAGGTGTTGAAGTTGGCACAGACTCCGAATGGGGTTGCCCCCAACGAGAAGATCGCCAAGGGTCTGCTGCTGGCATCAACTCCCGGTGGGTTGCACCCGGATGTGGAAGCACTGGCCCCGTTCAAACAACTGCGTGAAGACTTCCACGGGACATGGGCACCGGGAGAACTTAACAAGACCGCCAGCGACACCCGCGACATCGCACGGCAGCGCATGGCCGAGAGGGTCTTCGAGCAGGGTCGGCTGGCCCGTTCGATTGAAGTCGACCGGAAGGCGCATGAGAACGCCAGTCTCGCGGACTACAACAGGGTCATGGACTACGCCGATGGGCATGGCGGTAAACTCACGCCATCGGAACAAGCTGCTTACGACAAACTTCGCCCAGAACTTGACCGGCGCGGGAAGGAGATGGCCGATCTTGGGATTCTCAAGGAAGGCCAGCTGGTCGATGACTACCTTGGCCGGTCCTACCAGCAGGAGAGTGGGGAAGGGGCGCTTATGCGCGACTCCAACCGCCCACTTGAGGGGCAGAAGTCGTTCGCCAAGAACCGAGTTTTCGACACTGCACGCGAAGGCGCCCTCGCTGGGTATCTCCCTGAAAGTACAAACTTCGTGGAGACCCAACTCTGGAAGATGCGCCAGATGGACAAGGCAATCGCTGGGCGCAAGATCATGAATGAGTTGGTCGAGAACGGGACGGCGATGAAGGCCGATGCACCCAACATCCCGAAGGACTACATCCCGGTGAAGGGGCTTGGCGCCGAATACTACGTTGAGCCAGGATCGGCTAAGGTACTCAACAATATGCTCAGCAAGGGGTTCAGGGGGAACAAGTTCTACGACACCCTTGCCACCGTCAATAACGCCATGAACCAGGCGCAGCTTGGTGGTTCCGGGTTCCACGGTGGGTTTGTTGCGATGGACTCTGGCGTGTCGAAACTCGCAAGCGCCGGGAAGAAGTTCGCAGAAGCGATCAAGTCTGGAGACACCAGCTACGCAGCCGATGGGATGAAGGATCTGTTTTCCGCTGGTACGATCATCGGGCCTGCGGTTGAGAACACCTACAAGGGGTTGAAAATATTGAAGGACATCAAGTCCGGGGTCATCAGCGACACGACCAAGTTGGCGCTTGAGGGTGGGATGCACTACGAGATGGACCCGATGTACAAGTCCGGGTCTATTGATAAGTTCAAGCAGAACATCCGCGATGCGAAACTGGCGAAGAATGCAGGCGCGGTTGGGAAACTCGCGTGGGCATCCACTAAGGCGCTGGTGAACACTCCGCTTGCTGGGTTGGAACTGGCGTTCAAGCCGATTGGTGAATATTTCGTCCCGGCGGTCAAGGCCGCTGCCGTCCATGATCTGCTCACCTTTGAACTCAAGCGGCTCGGGCCGAATGCCACCCTTGCGGAGAGGCGTGCCACCGCCCGGAAGGTGGTGGACTCCATCGACAACCGCATGGGCCAGTTGGCCTACGACAACCTCATGTGGAACCGGGGGGCGAAGGACATCTCCCACCTCCTGGTCCGGTCGGTAGGGTGGAACCTGGGTACGGCCAGGGAACTTGGCGGCGGTGCGCGTGATCTGGTCACGAAACTCCCGAAGGGCGAACTCACCCACTCGGCCAGCTACACGCTTGCCCTCCCGATCATGACGGCGTGGGCTGGGATCGTGTACCAGTTCCTGAAGACGGGAAAGTACGACTTCGATGAGGTGGACAAGAAGACCCTGATGGGGATGCCGAAGACCGGGGTCACCGCTCCGACCGGGGAAGAGGAACGCGACCAGATGCCTGGTTACATGGGGGATGTCTGGAAGGTGTCCCGTCATCCCGTGTCCACCGTGATGCACAAGACTGGGCCGATGGTTAACGCCGCTGCGCAGTTGGTCCAGAATAAGGATTTCTACGGGAACCAGATCTACGACAAGACCGCCGATGCAGGAGACATCGTCAAACAGGTTGGTAAGTACGCAGGATCCCAGATGACTCCGTTCTTCGCCAAGAACGCTGAGAAAATCACCAAGGAACACGGCGCTGACCCAGTCCGCATCGGGACCACGTTCGTTGGGATCAACCCTGCCCCAGCGTGGGTGAACAAGACCGACGCCGAGAACATGATGGGCGAGTTCATCGGCGCGAAGGGTCCGATTGGTGGGCGCGACTACCGATCAGCAGAGAAGAAGGACAGCAAGAATGAGATCACCAACTTGGCTAACAAGGCCAGGAGTGGCGACCTCAAGGCGATGGCGCAACTCAAGGAGATGGCGAACACCAGAGACCTCCAGAAGGAGATGGTCAACATCGGGAAGCAGTCTCCTGCCGTCCGCGCCCAGCGCGATACCAAGTCGTTCCGAATGCTAACCCTCCCGCAAGCCAGGAGGGTGTTTGAGGTTGCCACTCCTGAAGAGCGCAACGTCTGGAAGGACATTCTTAGGGTAAAGGCTATGCGGTACAACGCAAGTCAAGACAAGAACAACGCCGATGACAAGGCGTACGAAGCAGTCAAGAAGATGCTGGGGATGTAATGGCTAACCTCTCCGACCATTTCACACTCGAGGAGCTGACCGCCAGCAACCGGGCGAAGCAGTTGGGCATCACCAACATCCCTGAGGATGCTGACCTGATGAACCTGATCCG
>OFQY01000655.1_pt1 | contig 12811 bp, 9 predicted proteins | sample 1542991 | NCBI WGS metagenome assembly OFQY01 (sample SAMN07774224, study PRJEB24372) | wastewater metagenome | isolation source: Exp Tend VB 10WW | collected 2016-02 | reverse complement strand
AAAAGGAAAATAAAAATATGGCTGTAGGTGGATACGTATATACCTATCCTGACGTAGCACGTCGTGAGTCATTGCTTGACGCAATGAACATGCTGGAACCAACTGATACTCAACTCTTGAGTGGTATCATGCAGGGTCCTGCTAATAACACGCTGCACGAATGGACAATCGACACTCTTGAAGCAGTAGGCGACAACGCCCAAGCTGAAGGTGCCGACGCTCCTGCTGACGCTTCTAACGACCCAACCCGTCCTCAGAACGTCACTCAAATCCTTAGCAAAACCGCTAAGGTCACTGGTTCTGCAAACGCAGATAACCTCAAAAGGGTTTCTGGCAAACGCATGAGCCGTGAGTTAGTTAAGAAAATGAAAGCACTTAAAAACGATACTGAGCTTGCCTTTGTTCGTGGAACAATCGCCTCTGGTGTTGCTTCTAACAGTGCCGCTTCTGCTCGTCGCCTTCGTGGTGTTAAGAGCTGGATCACGACTAACGCCTCTAACTACTCTGGTGTCTCTCTGACTGAAACTATCTTAAATGATATTTTTGAAGCTCAGTGGAACCAAGGTGCAAATGCTGACTCTGTTTACACTTCTATGAAGGGTAAGCGACGTATCTCTAGCTTTACGTCTGGTGCTACTAAGCAGGTTGACCTCAAGGACCGTCGTCTGATCCTTGCAGTAGACGTTTACCAATCAGACGCTGCTAAGATGGTGAAATTGTTCCCACACCGTCACGTGACTCGTTCAGGTGACTACGGAACGACTGCTACTCCTGGCTTTGACTTGCTATCGCTTGTTGAAGACACTTGGGGTGCTGCTTTCTACCGTCGTCCATTTACCAAAGACCTTGCTGAGACTGGTGACTTCACCGCTAAGCAACTTATCCAAGAAGTTACTCTTGAGGCTCGCAACCAGCTTGCAAACGCTCAAGGTACAGTATTCTTCTAAGATACCTTTGGTTCTTGCCTAGAGCCCCTTCGGGGGTTCAGGGGAGGAAAACAAATGGACTTAACGCCCGAACAACGACAAAAATACCTTAAAGCAATTGAAAAGATCGAGAACACGCCACGTCCAGAGAAATGGCGTCTCATCCGTAAGCTCACACTTGAGCTAAAGCCTTGGTATGCTCCACTGGAAACTGAACACTCAGAAGCCTGTAAAGAGCTCCGAACCAAGAATGAGAATAAATATGCGTCTAGCAAGTCTGGAACTATGCGTAACACGATGAAACTCTTTGGTCCTGTATATAACGCAATGACCAAGCTCGACCCTGAATTAGCGGTTGAAATGAGTGGACGCAACAAAGGTTTGGAAGAAAAAATTGGAAAGCAGTTATATGACGCTTTCCCTGAATATAGAATAGCAAGGCTTTACTAGACATGGCGTACAAAAACAAAGATAAAGAAAAAGAGAACTGGCGTCGTAATGCTGCTTCCAAAATCATGGCACGTTACGGAGTTACCGAAGAAGAATACTTCGATAAGCTAGACTCACAAAACAATCTTTGTGCCATTTGTCAACAACCCGAACGAACTGATTACAAGCGTCGTCTATCACTAGACCACGACCATACAACTGGCAAATTCAGAGGCTTCCTCTGCCACATGTGCAACACCGGGATTGGCAAGTTCGGTGATAACCCAGACCTACTTATTGCCGCCGCTAACTATCTAAAGGACAACGCATAATGGCAACAATCAATCAATCAGACATTCTCACAACTCTCGCTTATCTGCTTGGAGAACGCTCAGTCAACGCAACGACCAGTGCTCCCCGTGCAGATTTTGTTCAACAGACCCTCGTAGAAGCATACCAAGCGTACCCGTGGCGATTTGCCCGTGGTAACGCTACTCTTATCGTAACTGGCGGTATTGCAACTCTACCAACAAACTATGACGACTCACAGCCTACCCACGTTAAATTTAACAATGGCGTAGAGACTGAAATCGACCTCGTTGACCCTGATGACGCAGAAGACCTAGAAAACGGTGATCGTGCTGCTTGGATTGAAACAGTAGCCGATGATGTATTTGTAATCAAAACTAAAGACGCAGATGTAACAACTGCCTTAGTTCGATACCAGAAAAAACCACCAGTCCTAGACCAGAGTGGTACGATTGTTACACCATATCCTAATAAAATGACTATCGCTCTTGGTGCCCGGCGATACGTCAAGCTTGGGCAAAACCCAGACGCTGACATTTCTCAGGACGAGAAAATCTTCCAGAACAAACTTTCCCAAGACATTGCCTTCCAACAGGTTAACTCTCCTCGTAAACGTCGCAAAACTGCCCAAAGTCAAACAGGTTCAAATACTGGAGACTTCTAATGAGCCGTCGTAGTAATAACGAAATTCCGGCTAAGAAGGTCAAACCACCACAAAGGCTAGTGGTTATGAACCCATCAAAGGGACTAAATAACTTAGTCTCTCCTTCGCTTATTGACAATAAAGAGTTCTCCGACATGCAGAACATGGAGTACGATGAAGGCGGTGTTATCCGCAAACGTGCTGGATACGTCGCTGCCGGAAACTCCTTAGCTGCTGCTAGGGGTCTTGGAACATTCTCTACCGAGTCATCTAACTACATGGTGACTATTGATGGTACACAGCTTAAATATCGTACTTCTGGTAACTGGTCTACTGCAACTGGTGATACATTCACCGCAGGAAAAGACACCTCATTTACACAGGCTCGTCTCAAGCTATTTGTATGGAACGGTCAAGATGGTGGTGCCTACTTTGATGGATCAGCCGTTACACGCCCCGGAACTATGCCAAAAGCTAAGTTCTCTGTTTATTACCAGAATAAGCACATTGCCGCAGGTGTTGATGGTCAACCGTCACGTCTCTATATCTCTAACCTCACTAATGCTGCCGACTTTACTGTAACAACTGGTGGTACACAGCCACAGCCTGACTCAACTAACGATACCGAAAACGGCAACCCTAACGTACCGGGTGCAACTGTATTTGCTGGAACTCCTTCCCTTACAGAAGCTAACGTACTTGACATCCGTAAAAATGATGGTGATAAGATTACCGCACTTGGTGTATTCCAAGATGTACTTATCGTATTTAAAGAACGCTCGATCTTCCAAGTAACCTTTGACAGTTCAGGAAACCCTACTGTAACCCCTGTTACTTACGCTACTGGCTGTGTATCACACAAGTCTGTTGTCAACATCGAAAACGACATTAGCTTTATGAGTCGTGAAGGACACCGTGTGCTTGGTAACGAACCACAGTTCTTTACTGCCATTCGTACACAGGTTCTGTCTATCCGTATTCAGCCGTCAATGGACGCCATTAACAAGCAGTATTACAGCCGATGTAACGGTATTTACTTCGATAATAAGTATATCCTTGCCTATCCTGTTGGTAGTTCTACAATCAGTAAGACTATGACGTATGATCGTCGTTTCCAAGCTTACTCACTGTGGACGAACTTTAATGCTCAAGCAATGGTTCGTTATATTGATACGTCAAACAACGAAGACCTCTATTTCCTAGACGATGGTGGTACACAGGTATACAAGCGTGTTGCAGGTACTTACAACGACAACGGTGCTGCAATCGAAGCCTACATTGTTTCAAAAGCCCAAGACCTCGGGAACCCTGACATTACTAAGTTCTGGGTAGACCTTCGTCTTATCTTCCGTCGTCTATCTGGACAAATAACCTTTACAGTTTACCAAGATGATGGTGTAACAGTAGGAACGGCAACGATTGGTACTATCTCCTCAAGGGGTATGGGTATGAATATGCTGGGTACTGTCATCCTAGGACTTGACGGTGAAGCACCTTCTACTTCGACTACTGCTTCATTCATTGATAACCCTCAGTCTATCGGACTAAACCTCGATAGTCGTACCATAAAATACAAAATTTACAATAACCGAATTGACGAGAACTTTGTCTTACTCGGTACCATCTATGCTTACTATCCTAAATCTCACTACGTGTTCGACTCTAGTGCTAAAATTTACCTCTAGACTTTTCACGAGTTTTGTGATACAATATATGAAAACAATGCGTCTTAAATGAAACTAACACTCAGAAAATAAAAAAAGGAATAAACAAAAAATGTTTCCAAGTTATATGCTCCAAGGAGGTTCGTCTAGCCTTCTTCAGGGTGGTGGCTCTGGTGCTTCAATCCAAGGTAGTTCTCCATCTATCCAAGGATCAAGCCCTAACCTGCAACCAACCGTTAACCCACAAAATGGTCAAAACCTATCACTAGGTGGTGGTGGTCAAGTACAAGGTTTAGTAAACACTGCTCCTGCTGTTGATCCTGCTACTGCTCCTGCTGTTGATCCTGCTGCTGTCGCCGCTGCTCAAGCCGCTGCTGCAAACGCTGCAAAAGTACGGTCACTCCGTGGTGAAGTTACTAATATCGCAAACTCAATTAAAGACATCTTCAACAGCCGTTATGGTCTAGTTGACGCTGGTGCACAAGAACAGACTGGAAAGCTTAACCAACGCTTCGGTACTGAAAGTGGTGACATCTCTACACAGGTAGAAGGTGAGAACCAAAAACTTGGTGCTGCTCACGCCGCTGGTGGAAGCTTTGATAGCTCTTACCGTGGTAACAATGTTGATACCGTTACTAACGCTGGTGAAAACCAAATCCGTGACCTTGGTACTGAACTACAAGACAACCTCGCTAAAATCGCTTCTTGGGTATCTACTCAAAAAGGTGGCTTTGACGCTGAAAAATCTGGTATGGACTCTATCGTTGGACGCCTTGGTGAAACTGATGATGTCGGGGAACTTACTGGACTTCGATCACAACTTGACGCTCGTATCGCACAACTCCGTGGTGGACAAGCTGAATACAACACGAACGCTCAGAACAAGGGTGCTCTTGAAAGTATCTCTCCATCTAGCCAACGTAGTCAACAACTTAAAACTACACTTAGCCAAATCGTTGCAGGTAATGCCGATCCTAAGATGAAATCTGCTATCGCTGGTCAACTGATCCAGAGTGCAGGACTAAGCCCAGAAGACGCTCAATCACTACTTAGTGGCGTTAACTCAGAAATCCAGAAACAAGCAGAAACCACAGCCTAAAGGAGGCTCTAATGGACTTGAACGATCCACGACGCCGACTACAGGTGCTTAACAATGCAAGCCCTAGTATTCGGATTGCTTCACAGCCTCAACAGAAGCTGACTGTAGCAAAAGCCCCAACACAACAACCGCAAATCAGTATTGCCCAGCCGAAGCAGTACAACCTTGCTGTACCTAAAAATCCAACTCCAGCCCCAGCACAGCCTCAATATACAAACAAGTTCAAGGGTTTGACTAGTGAGGGAACAGAAACAAAGAAACTGTTCGGGCTCGATGTTGGTCGATTCATGGGTGACTTCGGTAAGATAACAAAAATATCTGCCGGACGTGACTATGAGTCAAACGCTGATGACTTCATTAAAAGCTATGACGGCTTGAATGATGACGCTCGACGTATCTACGTTAACGATGTCATTAAAAAGGCTAAAGAAGGCGATCAGGTCGCACTCAACACTGCCAAAGTCCTTAACGATAAGGGCAAGCTTGGTGGTACATTTAGCGACTTCCTAGAGGCTGCAAACAACAAAGCCTTTGGTTGGACTATGAACGCTGCCAACTTTGGTAAGCAAAAAGACGTACAAGAACAACTAGACAACTTCACTGCTGGACAGATTGGTAAAGAATTTGACCCAATCACTGTAGGTACCGACATCGGTCTTACTATCGCTGGTGGTGCAGGTGCTGCTAAGCTCGTATCTAAAATCCCTGCTGCTGCTCGTATTATAGAAGCAGGTGGTTTTGGTGCAAAAGCTATTCCATTCCTCGCCGACTCACTCGGTGGAGGTATTACACAAGAAGCAATCAGCCAAGCCCGTGGACGTGATACAAGTATCGCTCAGGACTTAGCCACTGGTACCGCTATTGACGTAGGTGCAAACCTCGTATTTAAGGGTGCTGGTAAATTTACTAACCTGTTCCGTCAAGGTCAGAAGTCTTCAAGCATGATTAACGACATCATCCAAGAAGCCGATCCTGCCGTTATCCAACAGGTAATGAAGGTAGACAATAACCTTGCAACCTATCTCGCTCAGGAGACTAACCCTGACGCTGTTAAAGAGGTACTCCGTCAAATGGAAATGGACCCTAATATCCAACTCCCAGACGAAGTACGTAAACGACTTGAGGAAGAAGGTATTTCTGCCGTCCGTAAGAAAGACAACCAATATGGTGCAGAGTATGACCCTAACGACTCATCTATAAACTTCAAAGATCAGTCATTCGCTACTGACGCAAATACATATCACGAACTTGGACACCACATCTATAAGAACAAGCTTACTCCAGAAGAACAAGCTCTCTTTAAAGGTACTGGTGAAGCAAGTCAAAAGGCTGCTGGTCGTGAGGGCTACACCCAAACTGATGTGAATAGCGAAGACTTCTCTGACTACATGCAAAAAGCTCTCACAGGGCGTATAAAAGAGGTTCCAGAAGAACTCCGTCCTGTCATTGCTAAATATGCTAAAACTGCCGCTAACGAAGCCGAAGACCTCGGTATCGCTGGTACCAAAGCAGTAGACGCTAAGACTAACACTGTCGCTAAAACTCCTACTGACCCACTATCCAACCTCAAGCAAGAAGCACTGAAGTATAAGAGTGCTGATGAGTTCCTACAAGCTAAAGCAGACGAGGGGGGTAAATTATCTGATACGCTAGAACCTTTTGGTAAACGGACACCCCAACAAAGTGACCTAGAAAATTTACACGCTGGTATAAACCTATACGATAGTTTGCCGGATCAAAAGAACGCTATTCAGAAGTACACCGACCTCTACAACCAAGCCCATGCAGGTGCTAAATCTGCTGTTCCAACGCCGGAACAAGCCGTTGGTGATGTGTCCAAGGCTCAAACTGGTACTTCTGACGCTGCACCTGATGGTTCCGTAAAAACGACCTCACCAGAGGACGCAGGAACGACGTTTAGCACTAATAATGAGTATTACCACGGCTCGACGAATAACAAGCTCACAGAACTCGATACAGGGGCTAACTTAGGTCTTAACGAAAAACGTAACTTAGTGTACCTGTCTGACACAGAAAAGGGTGCTGCTCCGTACATGAAGAACAGGGCTGCCTACGGAACGCTCTCTGATAGTCCTACTGGCAAGATGTATAAGGTTTCTTTGAACGGAAAAGTTGTAGACGCCACTGACGCTAACGCGATTGCCTCACTTAAAACGCTTCCGGGTTACAATGAGCTAGACTCACTTACTAAACGGCACATAAACAACGCTGAGTCACTTAATTATCTAGACCCCGACATTCTAGAGAATAACCCAGACTTAGTTAAGTTCCTTTCTGATAATGGTATAAAGGGTATTCGTACAGCATTACCAAATAGCCCCGGCGATACTCAAGTTATCGCATTAGACAAGGGTGCTACAAAACTGCTTAACGGTGAGAAAACCACCCCAACTGCTGATGAAATCGTACCAAATGCCGATGATGAGACTAAACGTGCCGTTCAAGAAGTACTTGACAACCTAAACGGTGCTCAAAAAGGCTATGATGACGCTGCTAAAATCCGAACCCAACAAAAAGCTGCACGTATTAGCAAAGCTGACGGTGCCTTTGAAAGTGCTGGTGGTGGTGAAGCTGGTTTCCGTGCAAAACTTGGTGCTCTAAAAGGCAAATATGCTGAGTCAGGCTTTAACCCAATTACCGCTTCTGAAAGTACACAGAACACTATTCTAAATGATATTGAAAGCTCTAGCCTCCGATCATTCGAGAAATTGAACCTCCAGAACGCTATGCGTAAAATCTGGGGTAATGCTGAAGGTAAGCCTACACCGGGCGAAATTAACATGATCCGTAAATACTTCGGTCCAGAAGATGGCGAACAAATGGCTAAGGCTATTGAAGACGCAGTTGCAGAAGACCCTAAAACATGGCGTGATAAGATTGTTGATATTGCTGGTATCCCACGTGCTGCTATGTCTAGCTTCGACTTCTCTATGGGACTTCGACAGGGTGGACAGGTTGCTGTTCGTAACTTCCCTGAATGGGTAAACGCAAACAAAGAGTCCATCAAATACGTTAAAAACGCTGACTACTTTAAGTCTGAAATGAAGCGTATTGCTGATGATGACGCTTACGAAACTATTGTAGATAAGCTTGGTGTTCGTCTTCCAGCCGTTCAAGGCAAGTCCGACGAGATCATGGCTTCTGCTAATATGCTTGAAAAAATCCCAGTTTATGGTCGAGGTATTGAAGCTTCTGACCGTGCATACTCTGGTGGACTTACGAAACTCCGTTACAACATTGCTAAGAAATGGATTGACTCACTTGGTGGTCCTGACGCTGCACTGAAGAACCTCTCTGAAAAAGACCTACAGGACATTGGTGAAGTTATTAACACTTCGACTGGTTCAGGTGGTAAAAAGGGTGGATTTACAGAAAAGAACATGCAGACACTGGCTACAACCCTATTTGCACCTCGTCTGTGGGCTTCTCGTTTGAACGCCATTAACCCGGCTTACTACGCTCGACTTTCTCCTATCGCTCGACGTAGGGCTATTGAGAACATTGCCTCATTCATGGGTGCCGCTGGTGTAGTCGTAGGACTCGCTGACGCTGCTGGTGCTGACGTAGAGATGGACCCTCGTAGTTCTGACTTCATGAAGATCAAGATTGGTAACACACGATTTGACGTATTCGGTGGTCTACAACAGAACGTCGTATTCTTCGCTCGTATGGTAACGGGGGAAAAGAAAAACTCATCTACTGGTGAAATCCAGACTATGGGCGAAGGCTTCGGACAACCAAACCGCCTTGACTTAGCACAAGATATGTTGCAAAACAAGCTTAACCCTCTCCTTGTGTATGCTGCTCGTATGCTGCAATCTAGCGACGGTGACACTGGCAACCCTAATGACCGTAAAGACCGCTTCGGTGAAGACCTCAACGTAGCCAAAGAAACGGCTAACCTTGTTACTCCTCTTGGTGTTGGTGGTCTTGTAGACGCCTACAAAGACACTGGTGACATCGGTAAATCTGTTGCTATGAACGTCCCTAACTTCTTCGGTATCGGTACCCAGACCTATGGTGAAACTGCTACTAAGGACCAAAAAACTGGCTCAAACGGCAAGATTGCCTTTGGTGGAAAAATCCAAGATAACATGGTTACTGACAACAACGGTGAAGTAATGATGGATGAGAAAAACCGTCCTATCAAGGTTAAATTCGATAAAGACGCTTCTGAAATAGAGAAGAAAGCTGCACTGAAAAAGGCTCAAAATGAAGCCTATACCGCTAAAGCTAAAACTCTCTTGTCTCAAGAAGACGCTGACCTATACGCTACTGGACAAGCAGACCCTAACTCGCTCGATCAGGGTCAAAAAGACAAGTTTGACCAGATTAAGAAGTGGGTTAGTGATTACGGTAAGAGTGTGGATATTCCTAAGAGTGTCAAATCTGACGCCGCTAAGAACTTCTACGCTAAGTACAACACCATGACTAAAAAGGATCAGGAAAACTGGCTGAAAGAGTCTCCAGACGAGAACGCTAAGACGGTTGCTGCTGAACTCAACAAACAGCGTGTCGAAGGACTCCCAGAATACAAGCCTTCTAACTACCTTTCTAAGGAATACGCAGAGTACGAAAAAGACCTGCTCGAACACCCTGAATATACTAATATCGACAAGCAGAACAAAGCTCGGGCGTTCCAGACTAAGGCTTACAAGTACAACTACTCTGAGGACCAACGTGACATCTTCAATGAAGGTGGAAGCTCTGACCTCAAGAGTCTGATTGACGACGGACAGGTATCAAAAGATGACCTGAACGCTGCTATCAAGCTTGACGAAGAACTGTATGACTCTGGTTTAACTGGATCACTCAAATTCTCGAAGAAATTCCGCAACACTTACGGCTACAGCACTCCTGCTGGCAAGGGTGGAAGCGGTGGCTCCGGCGGTGGACGTGGTGGTTCTGGTTCTGGCGAAAGCAAACGAGCTTACCTATCTGCATACGTAAATAGTGGTACCGAGGGTGCTAAATCCGAGGCTCCAAAGTTCTCTAGCAAGCGACGTACCCAAGGTATCAGCTTCAAGGATGTAAGTACCCCTAAGAAATCTAACAGCAAAAAAGTGACTATCAATCTGTAACGAAATATGTTATAATAGAGATAATCCAAAAGGACAAAAACAAACATGCCAACTCAAAAAGACCCTACTACCTTCGGATACCAGAACTTCTATTCCACCACTCTAACGGGTGATATTACGTCTGGTACATTAACTATCGGTTTAGCTACCGTCCCCACACCAACATCTGGTATCTTAATCATCGAGCCTGACTCAACTTCGAGCCGGGAGATTGTTTTCTATACATCTAAAGGTGCTTCGACTATCACGTGTCCTTCTGATGGTCGTGGATGGTCTGGGTCTAGTGCAAGTGCCCACCTTACGGGTAGTACGGTCATTATGGCTTCTGTTGACGAATACTTTGAAGGTCTGGCTGACGGTACTCTTTCAACCGATCCGATCCGTACAGCCGTTATTAGTAACCACGTTGTATCCGGTGGAATTGTCGCACAATCTGCTGGTCTTGTTGGTACATTTTCTAATATCGTCTTCTACCTTAACGGACAACGCTACTCTGGTTCTTCTATAGCAAACAAGACATATACAGCCTCTAAGGATACATATGTTGATGTAACTGCTGCTTCCGGCGGTACGGTTTCTGTAACATATAGTGAAGTCGCAAACGGTGCTGCTTCTCCATCACTAGCTGCTAACTACGTCCGTATTGCTAAGGTCATAACTAGCGGTGCTGCAATTACCTCTGTTGTGCAATCTGGCTATAATGATTCACTTGGTAATATAATCCGACCAAACGGTGCAGTGGGCTCGTCTAATGTTGATCTTGACTATATTGACGCTGTATTATCTGGTAACTTCACCTCCGCTGCCTCAAACACGTGGCAAGACTCGGGTCTAAAAATAACTCTCCCTACCCCCGGTAAATGGCTTATCCTCGCTGAAGTACGTACACTTGGTCCCTCAACCGCCGCTCAGTACGCCGCTATTCGTCTTTACGACCAAACTGCTGGTGCTGCAATTACTAATAGTGAACGCATTGGATCATTTGCTCCTGCTTCCGCACCAAACCGTGAGATGACACCGATTTCTATGAGGATTGTTACGACTACTGCCAACACAATCATTCGTGTAGACCTTCAGCCGGGCGGTGCTTATGTATGTACTCTGGAAAGTGACACACAGGGTCGTTCACACCTCGCAGGTTTGAGGTTAGGAAACTAGATGGACCCAATCGCAATCATCGGTTATATATCGCTGGCTGTGGGCTCCGCTCTAGCTCTATTTTCTCGTATTCCGAAACAAACCATCACTAATTACGAACAACTCTCAATCGCACAGGAGAAGCGCATCGCTGCCCTCGAAGAACAAAGTAAAGTTGACCACAAAAACCACCTAGAAAACATCAAAGCCATAGCTGACTTACAGGGTCAGATTAAAGTCTACAAGGAACTTCCGCTACAGGAAATGGCTAAAGCTATGCAGGACATTAGCGACGGGAACAAAGCAATCGCTGAAAGTAACCGTCAAATCCTTCTCAGTCTTCAGAGTTCAGCAATAATTGCCTCAGAAGGCCGATCAACTCTACTCCACCCTACCCAAGTCGTTGAAAAACAAACAGTGGAAACACAAGTAATTAAGAACAAAAAGTAACGGAGAAATAAATATGAGCACACTAAAAAATATAACTGGTTTTTATCAAGCCCACTCAAGCAACTACACGCCGGGACGTGCTGCACCTATTCGTGCATTTACCGTCCACCACTCTGCTGGATTTGAGGAAACACTACGCTACCTCTGGGCGAACCCAAATCGTAACGCTTCGAGCACCTTCTATGTAAGTGGCTCTGTACGTGAACAATATGTCCAGATAGAGGATACTCCTTGGACCAATGCTAACTTCGACAGTAACAGCGAAAGCTTAACCTGTGAGGTACGTGGTGACTGGCGTAATGGCTACTACGATCAAGCAACATTGAACAACTTGACAGAAGTCATGTATCAGTGTCTAAAACTATACCCTAATCTTGCATTAAACTACCACAAGGACGTATCTACTACTGGTACACTTTGCCCTGCCGATCTTAAAGACAAGGGTTATGCTCAAGTCTGTTGGGACAAAGCACAGAACCGTATTAAGGTTGAAAATCAGGCTGCACAACAACCTGCCGGACTACGCCTTGATATTCCTGATAAAAAGGTCATTCTAATCCGTGACGCTAACCTGTGGGATATGAGCTTCACAAGCTTCGCAAACGCAAAAGCAATCAAAGCACTGCCAAAAGGTACTGTCATTGACGTTGCTGGTGTGTATGACCACCCTCTGAGCTCTACAGACTACTACCTATCAAACTACTCGTGGAACAATGGCTTTAACCAAGGTATCAACCGTGCCGACTGTGAAGACTATGTACCACCTGCACCCGTTGAACCGCCTGTCGTAACTCCTCCAGTTGTTGTCCCACCAGTTACACCTCCTGTGACTCCACCAACTGACGGTCCCGGTGAATTGCCACCAGTACCTGTTGACCCTGAAGGTAATCCACTTGAAAAGCGTGTTAGTGCTCTAGAAGCATTAGTACAAAAGATTGTAGATTTCCTGTCAAGTATCTTTATTAACTTTAAGAAATAGGAATAAATATGAACCGAAATTTACGTGATATAGCTGTACGAGCTGTCAAAACATTTGCTGCTACCTTTAGATC
>OFQY01000654.1_pt1 | contig 12817 bp, 12 predicted proteins | sample 1542991 | NCBI WGS metagenome assembly OFQY01 (sample SAMN07774224, study PRJEB24372) | wastewater metagenome | isolation source: Exp Tend VB 10WW | collected 2016-02 | reverse complement strand
TAGGTATTAATCCAAGTGCTTCTATTACCTGTGTAAAACCTTCTGGAACTGTTTCACAATTGGTGGATAGTGCTAGTGGTATTCATGCACGATTTGCTCCATATTATATTCGCACTGTTCGTGCAGATAAACTAGACCCAATCAGTAAATTTCTAGTTGAGTCTGGAGTGCCTTGTGAAGATGATATTACTAAGCCAGATAAAACTAATGTCTTTAGCTTCCCGATGAAAGCGCCAGAAACTGCTATCTATACTAATGATAGATCTGCCATTGAGCAGCTAGAACATTATTTAATGGTACGAACCTTTTGGTGCGAGCATAATCCCTCTATTACAGTATATGTTAAACAAGAGGATTGGTTAGAAGTTGGAGCATGGGTTTATAAACACTTTGATTCATTGTGTGGAGTCAGTTTTCTACCTCATTCTGATCATGTCTACAAGCAAGCTCCTTACCAAGAGATTACTTCTGATATGTATGAGCAGTGGAAGAAAGACTTTCCTGTTCTCGATTGGAGTCAATTACAATTAGAAGAAACTGATAATACTAGTGGCACAAAAGAATTAGCTTGTGTTGCTGGAATTTGCGAAATTTGATCCTAAATAATAAGAAAGATAAAATGGATAACCAATTTAAAGATCTATTACTAGAAACAATTAATGAACTTAAAGATCATCCAGATGCACAGGATGGTGTAGGTTTTGTAACTACCTTTGATGAAGAACCTGACTGGAAAGTAATCCTGTCATTTGTTCCCATCAAGAAACCTAATGAAAATGTGACCCACTAAAAAGCAAAAACAAAAGCCCCAATCCTTTCGGAGAGGGGCTTTATTATTTTTACATCTTGATTTTTTGATTACGTTGATTCATCAACCTGCGCAGGGTCATGTCATTATGATCCCACATGTTGTTTGGTGAATCGTGTAATTGTTGATTAATACCAGATCCAATGTCATTAAACATATTAGACAATGAGTAACTATCCGTCCATACTTTTCCTTGATTGGGATCGTATGCACGATCAACACTACGATTTTGTAAAAAGTACTGTTGAAGTTGTTTTAACAGTTCTTCTTCATTCATGATAAGAACAAAGCTTTCTCAGCGGCGCGCCTTGCAATGAGGCCATTAAGTTTCTTACCTGCCGCGAATACCCATTTATCAAATTCATTAGCCGCACCTGTATAGTCCTTAGCATTTAGTTTCTTTAGCAGTGTCGACTGGATTAATTTCCTAACACCCAAGTTAAAGACAAAACTGGCTAAGGCATCTAATTGATTATCTGTCAGTGGCACTTTAACCACAGACTTTACATCTGAGGTGGCATAGAAGAAATCATCTTCCAGCCACTCATCTGCTTGTTGCTGAGTACAAGTATCACCAAGTTTGACGTTGTGCGTATGCCCGTATCCAATGGTAGGAATACCAGCAGGACATAAATAGGCTTTTAATTCACATCCTTCAAACTTCCTGACAATACTTTTACCGTCCATTTTGTTTTTCCATTAAATTACTGTATTTCAGCATACGATTAATTTCAGGTAATTGTTCATAATCAATCTTATTCATTTGCAGTAAACGGACAAGTTCTTTCTTAGACATACCAGATTTAATAGCCATATTTGTGAATGCTTTGTCTAGCATTTGTGGATCTCCTTTATATCCCTTAGTTAGATCAGTGATCATATTATTTAATGCTTTTTCATTAAATGCATTCTTATGACCATAAGCATAAATATCAATTACCTTAGCTTCAATCTGCTTCTCTAGATCTTTTTTACCTGTGTTAAATCGCGTACCTTCCTTAGACATTTCATTACGTAATGTAGACTGTTTGGCACGTTCAAATGGCATAATATTACCTAGAGAATAATCACCTTCTTGATATTCATATACAGGATTATTAGTAAACTTGGAAATTGCAGTTTTCTTTCCCAATGGATATTGAGTTAGATAGTTTCTATCTACCCATGGTTGTCCAGTAGAAGGCATAAACGATGCAATTTGTCTTCCCTGTTCACCAACATTTTCAGAATTCCAATCCTTAGTCATACGACGCGCGACTGTTCTACCCTGCTCAACGACTCCAGAATACACTGGGAACATGTTAGCTAATGAGCCATCACCAATAGACTGTTGCGAAAATGCATTAAACAAGCCAAGATTAGTTGTAGTAGACAGAAGACCCCAATTAGCCCATTCAGGAACTTTCTCAGAGACAAATCTACGGAAGGAAAATTCCTTATCTTTAGGATTAGTACTGATAGTAGAAAGTCCATCCATTACAGTAGAAACTACATCCATACCAATCATTCCCTGTAGACCAGCTAACATTAGATTTACTGTTAGCATCGCCGCGAGTGGCTTGGTATTCCCAGATTTCATCATCTCTTTAATATACACAACATATCTGCCAATCTGAGTTGCTTTATATGTCTGTAATCTACCAGCAGCTTCTCCAAGAATACCGGTATTGGTCATAATAGATGGTTTAGCTTCTACAGAATAATCCACCATATGCCCTTCAGTCCACTGTTTAGCCTGAAGTATGGCTTTTTCTTTAGGAATACCGGCATCAATTAGCCATCTAGAAAAGGTAGAGAATGTTGCGAATCGTGCAGCTTGTTCTGAACTTCTACTCAGCAAACCAGAACCAAACTTCCAAGCACCTTGCGTAAGTTTACGATCTAAGAAGGGTGTTGATTCAAGAACAGTTGGATCAATAAGACCAGATTTTACAGCTTCTCGATATAGTTCATTAGAAGTTACACCGAAGATTTTAGATTCAGTTTCTAGGACTTTCTTAGACTGCATTGAGTTTAGTAATCCGCCAATCTCATTCTTGTTGTGAATACCAAGAACTTGGAAATAATCTCCCAGACCTTGAACAGCAGGGGAAACAATATCTAAAGCACCACCACCTACTTTTGGATACATCTGTAGAAACTTTGGTAGAATAGCTTCGATTGGTTGAAAGAAGTTTTGAGTTAAAGCTCTAAATGAACCTGCACCAACCATACGAACAGTATTAAGGTTTGCATATTGACGTACTGCCCGCATTTGTGCAGAATCTGAAACACCTGTAATAGACTGAACCACATCCATTAGTGGTGTCACTAAATCATTTGCACGTTGCTTAACAACAATATCTTGAATCTGACTACTTAGATAATTAGTAACACCTGAAGGAGCATTAGACAAATTTCCAAGTTCCTTATCAAAAGTAGTAAGTTCATGTGCAGCAAGCCAAGCATTATGTGCTTCTTGATAACGAGTCAAGGCTTTCTTAGCGTCATAGAAATTACGTGAATCTGATAGGAATGGGTTATTACCTAAATTACCCTTATATCCAGAATACTCTTTAAACCTATTTTGATATCCAGCAGTTGTCGCAGCATTTGCTTGTTCAATACCTTCCATAGCATTACGAACAGCAACAGCTTCGGGCATACTAGAATCCATAAAATCTAGCATCATTTGATACTCAGCTACAAGATGTTCAGTATCACCAAAGCGATTTTGTAATGCTTTTCTTTCACGGATATGACCGACCTCTAGTCCTTCTGCTTGCATTAAATCTCGCATTAGGTTATATTGATTCTTATTGTGGGCAGTCATTAATACAGGTTTACCACCAGCAGTTTTCACTTCAAATACAAATTTGCCATCAAATAGAGATGGAAAATATTTATAAATGTTCTTTGGAGGTTCCTTTCCATTTTGTTCAAATACCTTAGATACTTCTTCAAAATTCTTAGAAACTAATTCATCAATTGCAGTATCTAACTCAGCTTCAAATTTATTTAATTGCTGTTTATATTCAGGATTATTTTTAGCTTTGAAACGTTCTTTAAATAGATTAGAAATTTTACCAGGCCCAAAAGGACTTTCGAACTTAGTAATCTTAGTGATAATACCATTTGGTCCAAACAATTCAGTTTCAGATTTACGAGCAAATGAATCAGTAATATGTTTAATACGTGAAATCCCAGCATTTACACCCGGATTATCAACAAGTTCTTTTGCTATCTGTCCCTTTGGAGCAAACCATTTTTGATAGGTTCCTGGTTGATCCTTTAAATCTGGAGAAGAATCAATAGCAGAAAGAATACTCTGTTGATCAGCACCATCATAGACAGTTAAATTATCGTTGGTTTTATTTCCAACAGCTTTTGCGATAGCTTCTTGTTTTACTCGATTCTCTTTCGGTAAATTCTGTTCTACCTGTTGCTTATCCCAAGCACGTTTAATCTGTTCAGGAGTAGCATCTGGATAAGATTCTTTAATAGACTCTGAGAATTTTTCAAAAGGATCTTTACCGAAAAAACCAATTGAACCTTTTTGCTTACCGCCAATCTTAGTCTGACCCAGTTTGTGTATATTTCCCAGAATAGGATTAATTTCTTCTGCAATTTTGCGATCCCACTTTGAACGGAGATTCAACCCCCTCCGATACTCTTCCATTGCTTGTAGATAGTCTTTAAAAGTCTTTTCCATTTCTGGGAGACTTCTAACCATGTCTGACAAACGTGAACCAGCAACGGATCGACCTTGGTCTTCTGATAATCTATGACCTAGTGGATGTAATGCTTCTGGATCGCCATAAATAAAGGTTTGTATATTTTTCCATAGAGTATTAGCATCATGATAAGCATCATCAAGTTTGCTGGAAATTTCATAGGGTAGATGCTCATGTGCAAGAGTTTCTTTGAGTTTCTGAACTTTGTTAGACAGAGGACTTACAGTTTTCATCCATTCAAGAGCTTTAAGAGAATCTCTGGCATACTGGGCATTTCTATGTTGAGCTAACTCCTCAGTTATTTTCTTGAATTCTAAATCTTCTTGTTTGATGATCTCTTCTGCACGCTTTTTACCAAAAGAGAAATCTATTGAACCTCGCTGGCCTCGACCAAATCCACGTTGACCTAATGGTACCTGATCTTCTGGCGGAGCAGTTTGTGAACGCTGTGTTGGTTCTAATTCAAGTGGTTCATTCTGCACGCGCATACGTTCAGAGGCAGTGTCAAAATCAGCTTGTCGTTGTGCTTCACGTTGAGCATAAGCAGCTTCGATTTCCGCAGGAGTGCGATCCTCTGGAACAATACGCTGAGTAGGCTCCTTACCCTGACCAACAAATAAATCACCCTGTTCACCAAGAGCATCACGTTGGATGCCCCAAGATTCACCAGCAGCTTGCTCACGTTGACGTTGCATGATCTGTTCTGGAGTTTCCCTAAACAAATCCATTTGTGGACCAGTAGTTGTGGATTCTTGAATAGTTGGTTTCTGTGGCACAACTTCAGTAGCAGCTTTACTGGCTTTTGCCGCATCTTCCCTAAGAACTTCTTCAAAAGCTGCATTAGTTCGTGGAACCTTACCAGCATTAAACTTAGTCATACCTTTACCAATAGCTTGCAAGCCACTTCCAAGAGCAGCTCCAACTGGAAGGCCTGATGCTAGTAGAGGCATACCAACATCATTAAAAGCTTTACCAACAACTTCAAGATTTTCTTTACCTAACTCAGTACGTGGAGTATAGTTAGAAGCCTCCATAGCTTTGACATAACGCTCCTCTCCACGACCTTTCTGTTCTGGGTATGGTGAGATACCTAATTTATCTAGACCAATGTCTACACCTTCTTGCAGTTTATCCAAGGCTGCATAAGCCATCGATGGGAGTTGTAGCCCAAGATTTAAACCAGCTTCTCCAGCACCAATCATACCAGTAGCAGTATCTTTAAGAATTCGTGGAACGTCTTGAATACCGCGCTCAAGACTAAAAGATGATGTTGGTTTAGGTTCTTGCTTATAGCCCTGTGCAATAGAGGCAAGCCGAGTAGCTGCTTCTGTATCACCAGCAGCATCGGCATTTCGCAATGCTGTCATTACTTGTTCATATGAATACTCGGCCATGTTATCCTCACTTAGGTAGATATTTATTAATTAAATCCGCATCGGATTGTCGACTAGGTTTAGAAGAAGTAGAGCTACCAACATCGGGAATTGGATAAGTTGGAACCTCACCCTTAGTAACTCCACTAATGTCAACCTTACCACCAACCTTAGCTTGATTAGCAGCATTAACTGTATTACGATCCTGCACATAGTACTGACTAAAGATCATTTTCTCTTCTTCAGTTAGTGGTTCCTGTGTCCAAGGATTTTTATTAGATACAATTGCAGCCTGTGCAGTAGCTAGACGTTTCTCAGGAGATTGTTTACCAAATTCTGCCCATGAATTTTTTGGAGTTATTTTACGAGCTTCTGCCATAATTCTAGCTTTTTCAAGATCAGCTTCATTATTTTCACGTTGAAGAAGTTGTTTTCCAAGGAATGCTGGATTAGACATTAAGGCTTTTGCAACTCGATCACGTTCTTTCGACATTGCCATGCGTGTTAGTGGATTAGGTTCAGTGCTGATTTGTTGATCCAGTTGGTAAATTTGATTTGTTAGATCACTTAAATTAAAGGCTTCTTTAGATTGAGCAATCTCAGCTTTTTGCTTAAATGGTTGTAAACCGGCAGCAGTTTGACCCGCCGCCAGATTACTCATACCCTGACCACTAATAGTATCCCGCATTCCGGTTTGATATTCGGGTGTGGTCTTATACTGACCAGCAGTTAGATTTTGCTGTGCTTGTGAAACATCAATAGGTTGCATCTGCTGTTCACGTTGATTAGCAAGGAACTGTTTAATAAAATCAAGCTGATTTGCCATTTCAGCGTTTGCAGCATTCTCACCAGCCCACATAGCACCAAGACCAAACTCAGGCTTGTATCCAGTTTCAATTTGATTGATTGCCATTATGGGTTCCTAGACTGTGTAAGCAATTCTTTTAGTTGATCAAAGGACTGTTGTTTTTTGTATTCCGCCAAAGCAGGAGAAATAAAGTTGTTAATACCAGCATTAATACCAGACTGTTGTACAGACAATAGGCTAGCTAGACCTTTACTAGGATCAATACCAGCACCAGCCGGAGTCATTAGACTATTAATATAGTTCTGCGCGATCTGTGCTTGTGCAGCAAGCATTGCTGGAGAACTAGTAGCACTGTTACTACGACGACCAGCAGCAGCATCCTTAGCAGCCTGAGCACGCTGTAGTTGCTCTACTTGTGCACGCACGATTGGTGAACTATAGGGATTCTGGATAGCTGCTGCTAGTTGCGTCTGATAACCTGCACGTTGCTTACCAAATGGGTCCATAGCACCTTGCATCTTTGAAGCCAGTCCTTGCATGGCATTAGCCTTTTGCATGTTCTGGAAACCTTCAAACAAAACTCCAATACCAGTCATTGTCTTCTTGTTATTAAACAGATCTGATAGTGCTTGTGAGATACCACCTTGGTTATTTGGAATCTCACCTTCTGGAGTTGACATTCCCCAACTAGGAACAGTTTGTTGCATATTGTACCCAACAGAACCCGGCGCAAACGATTGATCGTATTGTTCTACTTGAGGTATACCACCAGAATTTTGCATGTATTGCAGAGAATCAAAATCAGATGGAGCGTAGGATTGTTCTGGGATATTTGTATCAAATCCTAGATTTGACATTGCACTACCTGGAGCGTATGATTGCCCATATTGCTCTGGCATTGAAAAACCACCTTCGTCTAGATATTCATCATCCATTATATTTCCTTTATGTAGCAGGTGTTTGTGTGGTTAGAACACCGTCAACGAATGTCATTGATCCATCAGTTCCTCCCGGTGTTAGTTTGGCAGTTGTTATTGTAACTGATAAACCAGATTGTTGTGAAGCTGTTCCAAGAGTTATTACTTTGTTGTAATCAGTTTCTGCTAAATGATACATTGCTCCTGCAGCACCACCTTGCAAACTCTGCAAGTTATTATGAGCACGTTGGGCAATGTCCGTGATATTACTTCCAGAGAAGTTAATGATATACCATGGAACAGAACCCGACGTAGACACATAATTGCGTAATTGTCTATACCACTCTAACCATGTAAAAGACCCAGGTTTATCATTAATTGGAGGTGGAGGTAAACCCGCCATTATGAACTCCCTAAAGTATACACAGCTTCTAATGACTCCAAACGTAATGGATTATTACTAGCATGTGTTAGTTTGAATGCTCGCCGTCTAAATGCACCTAAACGATGAAACGCTGGAAATGTGTCCGACAAAGAAATTGTTTTTACATTAGACCATGTTTGATAATCATTGTCTGTCCATTGTAGAGATAGATTATTTGTTGATTCATATAAGTCACCAACAATTTTAATAGAAGACATAAACTTACGATAGTAAGTATCCATGTCATATCTATTAGTTACAAGTTCTACAAGAATGGCTGTGCCATCATCTTGATAAGAATCTACATCTACTTTGTATAAACATCCATTGGATGAATGTAATACGTATGCAGCACCAGTTGAGTTGTCTGCCATATAATCGCATTGAAAAACACCATGATTTCCAGTGGAGTTAGAAGACCACTCATGCCATAACTTTTCGTCGATGTCATATACTAAAGTCCTTCCATTTGTTTTAAGGTTAATTAAATAGAACATGTGTCCTTTAGTACGGAACCCAAATCCACGACAATCTTCAATATCAGTTTCTGCATCTAAAATACGTTCAATATATTCATCAGATACTTTCTTAGGTTGGAAACCTTCCACTAACCACACAGCCCTACCACCAGAGTCAGACTGGGATATATATGCACAGTACTTTTCATTTTGATATACACAATATGGAGCAGCTACACCCATTTGAATAGTAGTGGAATCATTACGACTTAAGGGCGAACCAGCAGCATTTGCAGCATCATAGAAGAACTCAATGGAACTATGTCCCATTACAACAATTTGGTTATTTTGTCTAGCTAAAGCTACAACAGGATCTGGGAACATTTCAGCAGACAAAAAGTTATCTGCATCCCAGACAGTAGGAGTATCTAATGCACAGTTATATACATCACTCCCTTTAGACAAAATTACATAGCCATCTAAAAATGTAGCTGATGGATTGTGAGGTGTTGGAAATGAGTTTAATGTTGCAGTAGCTGTTGCAGTAGTAGTACCAGTTAAAGTATGTGTAGTTCCAGAACCAACTGATGTTAAATTAATCGCAGTTCCTGCTGTAGCATTTGCAGATGAAGTAGCTAACTTAATTGTGTTAACATCCACTACAATCACATAATATGTAGTAGTAGATGTCAGACCGCCAATTGAACCACCACCACCATTGTTATATACAACAGCATTTGTAGTTGCATATTTATGTCCAGTAAGTGTAATAGTCTCGTTTGTGGTATTTACAGTAGTTGCTGGATTAAATGTGAGTGCTGGAGCAGCAATTGTAATACTAGGAACACCTGTATAACCACTACCACCAATAGTAACATCAATACTTGTTACAACTCCACCAGTAACATTTGCCACAGCCGTTGCGCCACTACCAGTTCCTGAAATGGAAACATTAGGAATAGCACCATAACCAGCACCACCATTATCAACAAGAATCCTGCTAACACTTGTATTAGTAATTTGGGTAACGGTTCCGGCAGTATTAATAATCCATGCATAGGTTCCATCACATACAAAAAGATAATCTCCAATTGTAGAGGAATTAGCTAACATCATAGATATTGGACCAGTGCTTCCTGTAAGTGTAATCTTGCTTGTTGGAGTTACACCATCTTCATAAACAGTATTACCAATAGCCACATAGAATTTATTATTAAAATAAATACACCCGCGACCTTCACCAGTTCCAAAATCTTTATAAAGAGTTAAGCCCGGACGTTTATTAAGAAAAATCTTAGTGCTTTCAATTTGATCTACCTTACGTGTTTCTGGGAAGATATTCACAAATCGCTGATCTTTGTTTGCACTATACCCACGATTTGAATATGCTCCCATTAACGGTAGTCTAATTGTCTGCGGTTTGCCGGGCTTCGCTTGTTCTTGAGCCATTATTTATTCCTAAAAAGTTTCTTTCGCACTAATCCAGATAATGTATTAGATGCCATTTTATTAAATGTATCAGAATTTGCATTAACAGAATTTAGATATGCATTTAAACCACCAGACATACCACCATAGAGAGAACCTGCAATTGGGCTATTCTTTGTAAACAAACTTGCCAATGAACCACTAGCAGCACCCCCAAGAGCTTTGGAAGCAATGTTTCCAATGTAAGGACTAGCCGTATCTGAAATATAACCACCTACAGGACCAACTAAACCACCTTGCAATGCTGCTGTTGGATTGCCACCACTAAATAAGAATCCTTTTAGTGCACCCTCCGCAGCTTTATTTACATATTTGTTTCCAAGATCCCATGCCTGATTGCCGAACATTCCAGCAGATTGTGTGGCAGTGGGGGCGATTGCACTAGTTCCACCAAAGAACATATTCTCACTGCCAAGTGTTCCGGCAGTTCCGCCGCCAGGACCAAACATACTTGGACCAGCGGCCGCGCCCAAAATACCCAATGTTCCAATAACACCGCCCATTGCTTGAGATTTATTACTACGAACTTCCCACCCTTCTGGATTAAAAGTCCCATCCTCATTATATGGATTATAGTATTTTGAATTTAAGTATGATTCATTACTCTCCGGCATTCCGAATGGAGCATTCGCAAGATTTAATTTTGGTGCTAAGAAGAGATGATTACCTAAATCAAACGATCCATACGGATTCTTTCTAAAATCATATCCAGCAGGACTATCACTAATTTGTGTGTAAGGTTGATAATCAGGTTGAACATATTTATATTTAGAACTTAGACTTTGAAAAGTAGGATCATTCTCAAAAGGAGATGAATATGTGTAAGGCTTGTCTACAATTTTACCAAAAACATTACGTTCGTAATTTGGTTCTGGCGGAGTGTAGATCTTTGGAATATCTGAAGTTGCTGTTGCAGAAGCTAAGTCAGGAGATTGCCCTGACTGGGTTTGTTTGCGAATTTGCTCATTGCGAAATCGTTGACTAGTGCCAACATTCTGCCTATTTACAATATCCGCAAGTTTCGCCTGTTCAGTATCAATACCAGTTATAGGATCTACCATGATCTAACGTCCCGTTGGAAATATAACGAACCTTCCTCAGTACCAAAACTCAATGCTTCTTGTTTGATAGCAGTCATTTCTTGATATAGCATTTTACGATCTACACTGGGAATTCCATATTCCGGAGCTAGACGAGTAGCTAGACCATACGTAATCGCATCATACCATTCTTGTGGAAAGTCTGGTGTATCAGTGCTGGCATCAAAATCCTCGAAGGGAGCTTGATAAACAAGTGAAATAGAATTCAAACCTACTTGCGCAGAACTAGGAACTGGGAATAGATATAAAACTCCAGTGTCTCTTCGTGGATCATAATAACACTGGATAGGATTCCCAGAAGATGTTTTATTACCTAGAATGTTATATTCCTGCTTAGTGATAATTCGCATTGGAATATCCACATTAGAGGTAGAATCATGATTCCACGCTTGAATGATTTTCAGTGGTTTTGGAGTATCAAGTGTATAAGAGGCAGTACCATCAATCAAAGTAACAGATCTCTGTTTAAGTGCCCATAAAGGCATTCCATCAGCTTGCCAAGCTTTAACTAGCCCATTAAGAGCTACAGCAGCCTCAGACACTTGATCAGTAGTGGGAGTTTCTCCCTGTGCAATAACACCAATTAAACGCAGAGCACGTTTAATAATATCATCACGAGTAACTGAAAAATCAGTAGAACCGGACGTTGCCATTACTTAACCCCTTTTAATAGAGTTACAATTGCTGTAACAGCTACAGCAATACCACCTACCCACTTAACTGCACTAACTAACCAACTAGCAGCCTTCCATGCAGATACCAGATCTTGTACATCAGTAGTAAGACTATCAATCTTATCCTCAAGGGACTTCAACTTTTGTTCAATTTCAAGTAAGCGTTTTTCTTCTTCTAGTTGATGATGCATAAGTTCCGCATCACTCTGTCCCCTATTAAGGTGTTCCATAAGATTGTCCTATATTATTTAGGTTGAATGCGAATTTGACAGACGATCTTACAATGCTCTTTCTTGATAGAAAATAAATTCCAACCAAAGAATAATTCTAAGTTTCGTGTTTTACTTACTGGGATGAAACGACGGTAGAGCCAGTAGCCGTCAGGACGCTTCCAGTAGTACAGAGTGCGATCCTGCACTGCCTTCCAATCGGCATCTCCAACACAACCGAGGATGTTGTAATTGACGTAGTTGCCACCGTTACGCCACAGCCAGCGGGTGCGATTGATCCATGACAGCGGATCACTGCCCCACAGCAGGTTACGATTCCAGTTGGCATCGCCTGCCAGTGTGTTATCAATCGTCTCCAACCACTTAAAGCGTGTCAGATGCAGCTTGTCTTCCGTTGAGAAGAAGGCGACCGCAAAGGGTGCAAGAACGTACGAGGCAATAACCAACCAGAAAAGTGCTGGTATTCTAACTAACCAACGGATCATCGAATCACCTGTATGGTGTTAGCTGGGTTATCAAAATATGTACCAGCATTGTGGTTGACACAACCAAAAGAATATGTGTTTGTAGCAAAGTTTATATGCTCAACAACGACTCTAGTATGTGTATCTCCAGAGACATTTTTACCAGAGTTACCAGTAACACAATAATTTGCGTCAGCAAAAGCACTGTCGAAAGTAATAGTGAATCTACCTGCAGCCGTACGTAGTACTGAGGCAACTCCAGATTGGGCGTAGATAAAACGATTGGTATTAGATGATGAAGGAGAACCCCCACTATCCCGAGTAGCATCAAACTTTACCCAAACAGTCGTAACCCCCCCA
>OFQY01000652.1_pt1 | contig 12843 bp, 14 predicted proteins | sample 1542991 | NCBI WGS metagenome assembly OFQY01 (sample SAMN07774224, study PRJEB24372) | wastewater metagenome | isolation source: Exp Tend VB 10WW | collected 2016-02 | reverse complement strand
GATTCAATAACATTTAATTTGGTTGAAAACTATTTGTTTTTAACTGGTTTGGTTTCAACCCAAGACACTACTACATATAAACCAATAGTAGTAGACCCTATTACCGGGAGGGTGTTGCAGTCGTCTTATTGGTATGGTAGCGGGAGTGGCGGTTCTACCGATACTACAAGTTTATCGAACAGAATTAATACTAAAGCAGATAGTTCTAATGTATGGTTTAAAACAGGGAATGGGGGTACTGACACTACAAAATTTTTCGGAACAAATGACTTAAACCCTATTATTTTCAAAATAAATAATATTCAAGCAGGGTATATAACGGCTCGTCCGGGATTAACTTCCCAAAGTTCCGGGTCACTTACGTTAGGTCAGTTTGCTGGTCAGATGTTACGTTGGAATAACGGGGCTAATACATTACTTGGTCATGGGGCAGGGGCAAATATTATTTATAACCCACTAAAAGCAAACCAAAATACAATGGTTGGGCTTTGGGCTGGATATTGGACAAAATATCACAGTGATCCATTTGGTGGGAGAAATGTAATGTTAGGACAATCCGCAGGTTTTAAAAACTATAACGGTTCTTCTTTAACATATTTAGGAACTTTTGCGGGGGAAGCTAATAATCAGGGTAACTCTAATACGGGAGTTGGCCGGGATGCTATCAGGTCAAACATTGACGGTAATTATAATACAGGTGTTGGATGGTCGTCACTTCTTAATAATACGACAGGCGTAAAAACAATTTCCGTTACAAACGGTGGTTCTGGATATACTTACGCTACGGTAACTATTTCAAATCCTCCCGGCCCAACTCCGGGGATATTATGGGAGGCGGCAACCGCAACCGCAACAATATCAGGTGGTGCAATAACTGGTATAACCGTTACTAATCCGGGCGCAGGGTACTCTTTGCTTTATGGAGAAAGGGATATACATGACACTATTAGGGTTACAATTACAGGGGATGGGGTAAACGCAACCGCAGAGGTAACAGAAACAATCTCAAACGTAGGTAATACAGGATTAGGGTACGGTTCAGGGTATTTAGATAGGTTTGGTAAGTATAATATTTCGATAGGTTATTTAGCGACAATGAATAACCAACTTGGTGAAGATATGATTCTTTTAGGGTCTAATTCTTCAACAGGTACTCTTTCAACAACTCCAATAGTTAATGGTATAGCCATCGGTAAAAATTCACGGGTATCACGAAGTAATCGGATGGCTCTTGGTGGAATGGGGGCTGATGCTATAAATGTTGGTATAAACACCGACACAGCACGTAAAAAACTTGATGTAGTTGGAGGCGATATACTTGTTCACGAACATACAATAGGTCGTGGCCCCGGCTCAATAGCTACAAATACCGTTTTTGGTACATCGGTTCTGGAAAATAATACAACTCAATTTGGCAATACAGTAATTGGTTATGAGGCATCAAAAAATGGAACGCCGAGTAGTGCAAATGTAATAATGGGATATAGGGCCGGAAATTCATCTTCATACGCCGGAACTGGAAATATCATAGTTGGATATGAGGCGGCTTATTTAAACAGGGCAAATGAATCCGTTGCTATTGGACTTCGTTCAATGTATAATCAAGGCAGTAATGGTTCTGTTGGGGTTGGGGCTTATACTCTTTATAATAACGTAAGGAATACATCGGTAGGGCGCGCAATGAATACGGCTATTGGGGATTATTCTTATTATAATTACACTGGTTCCAGTTCCCTCCAAGTTAATACAGGGGTAGGGGCGTATTCGGGGTACGGCATAACGACAGGGTCGTATAACACATCTATGGGCGCACTTTCTATGGGTAATGGATTTTCCGGTGTTGGTACTCCCGGTTCATCTGGTAGCTATAATACCTCATTGGGTTACGCATCCTTATATTATCAGAATAATTCATCAGGGAATATCGGAATTGGTGCTAACTCATTTAATACAGCGTCATTTAATCCGTCAATAGGGTATAACATTGGTATTGGGTATAATGCCGGGAATTTAATTACAACAGGTAATTACAATGTAATATTAGGAGGTAATTCAGGTTCATCTATTGCCTCCGCTTCAAAACATATTATAATTTCTGACGGTCAAGGCAATATAAGGTTTACTGCTGATAGTGTTGGTAATACGGCTTTTTATGGTACAGGTGGTCATAAGTTCCAATCAGGAACAACAGCGCAAAGGCCAACAAATGTGGCCGGGGTAACAAGGTGGAATACTGATAGTTCAGCATTAGAGTATGCGGATGGTTCTTCTTGGTTTACAATAGGAGCATCAGCAGGTGGTGGCTCCGGCACAGTTACAAGCGTTGGGACAGGTTACGGTTTATCAGGTGGTACTATTACAACAACCGGAACCATATTAGTTGACAGTGCTTCCTTATCAAGTTACTATTTAAGAAGAAAAGACAGTCTTACTGCATCTAATCTGTTAGGGTATGTAACAAGAACTGTTTTAGCTGATAGTGCTTCGGCTATAAGGTCTGCTATTATTGGTGGAGGGACACCAGCAGGTAACTACGGGAATATTCAACTAAACAGAAATGGGGCATTTGCGGCAGCGGGTAGCGATTCACTAAATTTTACAGGTGGGGCAATTACTGTAAAAGGCGAAATGACAATGAACGGAGCATCCCCTGTTTTAAACTTTGGGACGGCTGCGGGTAATCCTGAAATAGCTGCAACGGCATCATCTTTGATTTTTAGAAGAAATGATCTTGGTGCATATATAGGTGTTACACTTGGCGATATTGATGCTGGTGCTAATAAGTTTGTTGTAACAGGTGGGAATATTTTAAAAATCAATAACGTAGCTACTTCATTCCCATCTTCACAAGGAGCAGCTAATAGTTTCTTGATGAATAATGGTTCAGGAACGCTTACTTGGGATGCCTCAGTTGTTTTAAATACAAGAACAATTTCTACTACTTCCCCATTGTCAGGCGGTGGTGATCTTTCTGCTAATAGAACATTATCAATAGCAGACGCAGCAGCAGACGGAGCAACAAAGGGGGCTGCATCATTTACCGCTTCTGACTTTAATTCATCGGCTGGTAACATAAGCATAGATTATACTAATGGGCAAAAAGCCACATCAGTACAGCCGGGGTTTATGACTGCTACACAAGCAGCTAAGTTAGATAGTAACATATATTTTCAATCAGGAGAGGGAGTTGAAATATATGTTGTTAATGATAGCACATACGGGTTTAAGTTGAAGTATGATACAACTGCACTTGCTTCATTTGGAGCAGGGTCAGCCGCCGCAGGAGATACCACGGCGTTTAGCACATCGGCTATATATGGTTCGTTCTTTAATTCAGGAAGCGACACCCTTATTATTACTCGTATGCAAATAGGGCTTCAAGGGACTTCCCCAAATATTACTTTAGATGTATTTTGGAATGATAGTTTAAACGTAAGTGCAGGGGCTACCAAGTTGGTTACTGCCGGAAATACCGCTACAAATATTTATACGGGTACATCTGTTACAAGTTTTGATAATACAAAAATACCTCCGGGTAATTGGGTATGGGTTAAAAGTTCAACAGTAGCCGTAAAGCCAACATATCTTACTACTACATTAATTGGGTATAAAAAAAGAGTAACCCCATGAGGTTAATACTGTCAATATTATTTCTAATTTCAAGCCTATCGGGGAATGGGCAGGTTATAAAGGCTTCTGTAAATTATATTCCTTTTACGGTTGCTGGTGGTCCATCTTGCCCGTTTGCGCTATCGTTTACATCGGTTGTAAACCTGACTGAAAGCCCTTCCGGTACATGGTGGGAAACTTCTGCATTTGCTGATGGAAATGCAAAAGGAACAACAACGATTACGGTTACGGATAGTGCCAGGTTTCAATGTGAATATCAATCTTCTCAAAACACAGACCACTTTGCTATCTGTTGGGACGCTAATGGGAGTTTATCACCTTCCTATTATGCAACTTCAAAATTTGTGGTATTCGTATTTGCAGGAGAATATTGGTACAATTATAATCAGACCGGAGCCGTAAACTCAACAATATCGGCAGTGGATGGAGATTTATTTTGTCTGTTCAGGGATGTATCAGGGAATATCTATGCACAATATAAAAGTGGAGCTTACTGGACTAATTTATCTCTGATGGAAGAAGCCAATACTTCAGTACTAACTCAATATATTTCCAGTGCCAATGAAGGGGATGTAAACTTTACAATGCTTAATCCAAAATACTGTATATACTAATGAAAAAACTAATCATCCTACTCATATTCCCAATCATGGCTAAAAGCCAAACAGTAGACAATGCTGTAAAGGCCATAATGAAGCCGCAGATAGATAGCGTAAAGGCTTCCATTGCTGCTATCCCCACAACCCCTTCAGATGTTTATTGGGACACAATCTATGTAGTAAATGTAACCCGTTCAGGGAATGTTGATACGCTGAAAGATGCTGGACACTACCAAATATCTGTATCAGGAGCATTAAGTGGGGAAAGGATTGTTTATGTCGCTAAGTCCTCAACAGGAGTTTATAGTATAAGAACTGCTAATCCTTTGTCATGGTCAGGAACGGGGACGCTTACAACGTCAGTAATAAACAATAGGGTGATAGTATCAACCACTGCATCCAATATAATCTACCAAAGACAGAAATTATGAAAAAACTTCTTTTAATACTTTTCGTTTTCTTATCCATCAGTGGGTGGGCTAACAAAATATACCTGTCCCCTTCAGGCAATGATGGAAATTCGGGAACCATTGGTAGCCCCAAAAAGACATTGGTTGCTGCGTGGGCTATTGTTTCAGCCGGAGATACAATCTATCTCAGAGGCGGTACACACGCATACGACAATATGCAATACCTTCAAAGTCGAAATGGTACAAGCGGGAACCGAATAAACATTTGGGGCTATCCCGGTGAAACGGCTGTAATCACCCGTTCAGGCTCTTATGCCGTTGTAAACGGGGTTGACCAAGACCTGATTTACTGCGAAGGAGATTACTTGTATTGGAAAGATTTAGAGATTGCCAACTTCGCTCAACTTGTAGGAGAAACAGCATACCCCGCTATGCGTTTTGGATTTACCAATAACAGCATATTTGAAAACCTAAATTACCATGACAATGCCGCAGGATTTTCAATACGGGGAGCATCGAGTAACAATTTAATATATAATTGTGATTTTTACAATAATCAAGACCCGTATAGTGAAACCCCTTACGATGGGGCTGACGGGTGCCAAATTAATTTCTGCTCAGGCACTAATAACGTAATCAGAAAATGCCGAGCATACTGGAACGCTGATGATGGCTTTGACGTATGGGAGAATCTTGGAACAGTTGTAATAGATTCATGCTGGTCGTTTTTTAACGGCTACATACCAAATACTTTTACCACAGCAGGAAACGGATCAGGCATTAAACTCGGATCAACAACCGGGACAAATATAAACACACTTTACCGTACCGTAACAAACTGCATAGTGTGGAAGAACCGCAGTTTTGGCATAGTTGAAAATCAGCTTTTGGGTAAGAGTAATATCTATAATAACACAGTAGGCCGCACAGGGGTTTACGGATTCTGGTTTGGAGCGTGGAATGCCTCAGTGGCTACCATAAAAAACAATATCAGCTATTCAGAAGGTGACGATATAACAGGAAACGCAGCCCCCACATTTAACAGTTGGCAGGTAGCCACCCTTACAAGTGCAGATTTTCAGTCTTTGGATAGTACCCAACTTTATGCAGCAAGGTCAAGCAACCAATTACCCACAATCACATTTGTAAAACTCGTAGTTGGTTCAGACCTTATTGATGCAGGTACAGACGTAGGGTTTGGTAACGACATAGGGGCTTTCCAATATTCAGCAGGGGGTAACGTTTCCCCCACAGCCAATGCCGGGACAGACCAAAGCATAACCCTCCCCACATCATCCGTAACCCTGACAGGTAGCGGGACTGACCCTGACGGCTCAATAACTGCCTATGCTTGGACTAAAATAAGCGGGACAGGTGGAACGATTGTAAGCGCATCAAGCGCAACAACGTCCGTTACAGGGCTTACAGCGGGAACCTATGTTTTCCGGCTTACAGTGACCGATAACGCAAGCGCAACAGGAACCGATGATATTACAATAACCGTAAATGCAGCCGGACAAACAATAGATGGATTCAGGTTAAGGGGGCGCAGGTACATTTTCAGAACTAACTAAAATTTAAAGGAATGTTTTTTTTAGATCAAATCGAAACTTTGGCGATTAAATTATCTGGACTTGCTTGGGTAATGCTTGGTGTTTGGGGGATAACAAATCAACAGTTAGCTTTGTACGCAGCAATAGTAGCTTCACTTACTACCATTGGGCTAAATGGGTATAAATTTTATAAAGAAATAAAATGATGTTAGTTAATTACATTGTCGCATTTGGGGGTGCAATGTTAGGAATGTTCCTGACAATACTTGTGCAGTCCGAAATAATCAATCGGTCAGGTAAATTTGCTGCCGGATTTGATGATGCCTTTAAGTTCTACACAAAAACCAACAGGGGAGGGTTGTATGTTGGGGCTTTAGTTGTGTTTATATTCATGTACCTGATACCCAATTTAGTAACATCAGATGCAAAGATTTTAGCCAACTTTGTTGCTAATTTACGTTGGTGGTCTATTGGCGTAGGTATTGGTAGTCAGGCTATTGGGTTCCTTGCAGTAAAAAAAACCCACCAAAAGTTGGATGATTTTGATAAAAAGGACTAATTTAGAGGTGGGCGGCGGCTTATAGTTCGGCGTTGCAAAAGAACAACGTAACAGTAGAAGCAAGCGGGTTAAGCCCGACACTATCCACGCCCACTTTTAAACTTCATTAATGAAATACCTTGTAATCATAACACTTACTATTCTATTTGCAGGGTGCGCAACCCAACGTAAAGCCGAAAAGTTTTATAAAAAGCATCCGGTTGAACTTGCCAAAAAGTGTGCAACTGAATTTCCAGTAAGAGATAGCTTAATCAAAGGGGACACTATTATCAACTATGATACTTTATGGGGGTTAGAATACCGGACAGACACATTAATCAGCGAACCCCAAATAATCACAGAAACAAAGACCGTAACAGTTCCCAAATTGGTAACTAAGTACGTCACAGTAAGAGATACGATTGTCAGGGAGAACACGGCAAAGGTTTCTGTTCTCAATTCGCGAATTGCGATTTTATCCGATAGTAATCGGAAATTATCCGATAAGAACGCCGAAATCTCACAGGAACGGGACAGGTATAAGGCCGAAAGGAACAAATGGAAACTCCGGTTTTTCCTGCTATTATTCGGGGTCGGGTTGGCTTATGCGGCTAAAGTAAAATTCACTAAGAAGTTATGGTAACTGAAAGGCTTTTTAAGACTGACATGGTTATCAGGAACCTGAAAAGAGGGGAATCAATATTCTCGTTTTTCAGGCGTGGTATAGTTAGGAGGACATATAGATATTACACAAAATTTGATGGGTTATGGTAATCGGATTCATAATTTGCTCACTGTTCAGTGTTGCTTTTGGCATACTTGCCAATAAAGAATACCTGAAGTGGTGCGAACGTAAATCAGACGAAAGATGCCAACAACAAAGAAAGAGATAAAACCCTGCAAGCACAAACTAAAGGGGAGAATGTGCGTAAAGTGCAAAGAGAAAATCCCTATCTATTACGGTAACAAAAACATAAAAGAATAACATGGCAAAAAAAACAACTTATCAAGGGTGGATATTCCTTGCAGGTGCAGCCCTTATTGTAGCGGCGGCAATCCTTTTTGGAATCAGTGAGTACACTAAAGACCCCCATAAAGGGCAGGTTCAGGAAAACGTTTCAATCGTTCTATTTGTGGTCGGTCTTGCAGCTTTCTTTATCGGCCCACGTTTAGGAGGGTCAGGGGATTGATAGCCGCCTATCTTTCACAGGTCTTTCTAATAGCCTTCAATATTTGGATGGCCCGTTACCATTCCAGACTATTAAAGAAGGATAAGAAGATTAAACACGGTTGGTGGGGACTTTCTTACGTGGTTTTATCCGTCTCCATAACTTGCTTTTTTGGTGACTTATGGCTACTTATAGCTTGCTTTTTATTACGGAAGTTCCTGTTTGACACAGCCCTGAACCTTTACAATGGGCGGGGAATTTTCTTTGTGTCAACCGAAACGACATCAATAATAGATCGTGTACACTTTTGGGCATTTGGCAAACACTCCGAAATCTACCAAACCATGTACTTCATGGGGTGGGTAATTCTAAACATAAAATTTGCAGTATGACCGTCAGCGATTCCCCAAATATCGACCTATTAAACATTGACTGCATGGAGTACATGGCGGGTGTTCCTGATAAGTTCTTTGATTTGGATGTAATGTAAAACATACGTACATTTGCCTTATGGAAATAAATGATTTACAAGCTGGGAAGGCTGGCGAATATCTTGTTTGCGCAGATTTAATAACGAAAGGGCATATAGCATTTTTATCAGAACAGGGTTTGCCGTTTGATATTGTTTTAGAGGCTAAAGGGAAGTTGCTAAAGGTGCAGGTAAAAACAACAAGAAGATTGAGACCTTTAACACAAAGGAGAAATCCGATTAGTGCGTATCAGTTCAATATTAAAAGATGCGGGAAGCGAAATAAAAAGTTTATTACAGATTGTTCGTGTGACATTTTTGCTTTGGTTGCATTAGACACAAAAGAAATCGGGTATATGTTAAACAAAGATGTAAAACAAACGATGAATTTTAGGCCCAATATGTTAAAAGGAACGTATAGAGACGAAAACACAAACAGGGTTATTACCGGAACTTATTTATCGGATTTAACATTAGAAAAAGTATTATGCCAAATATAGAATTGATACATGGGGATTGTATGGATGTTATGAAAAAATATCCTGACAAATATTTCGATCTTGCAATTTGCGATCCGCCGTATGGGATAAGTCAGCCAGCTTTTAGGAAAGAAAGTAAAAATAAAGCAACATCACCAACGGATTATAATAATACTGTTTTTAAACAAAAAGCACCTAATGAGCATTATTTTAATGAGTTGTTTAGAGTGTCTAAAAATCAGATTATATGGGGTGGGAATTATTATAACACCTATTTGACGTCCGGTAAAAAATGGATTTTTTGGGATAAAGGCACAGAGGACACACAATGGGGTGACGGTGAATTAGCTTGGACTTCTTTTCGTGGTGCTATTACAAAATTTGAATTTACTTGGAATGGCATGATACAGGGTGACATGAAAAACAAAGAAGAACGTATACACCCAACCCAAAAGCCCGTTAAGTTGTACCGTTGGCTATTAAATAACTACGCCAAAGAAGGTGACAAGATACTGGACACCCACGGAGGCAGCATGAGCAGCGCAATAGCCTGTCATCAAATGGGATTTGACCTGACTTTATGCGAACTTGACAAGGATTATTACGAAGCGGGGGTGAAACGCTTCCGTGAACAAACTATGCAGCAATCATTATTTAAACAAGCAATATGACCCACTCAGAACGCTATAAACAGGCCGTAATTAAGCCGATAAAAGGAGCCGAGGTAGCAGCAGCAGCCGCCAAGATAATCCAAAATAAGCCCCGCTATGAGGCTGTAACTCTATCCTTAGCTAATGGGATGCCGTGGTGGTTCTTAGGAATCATTCATTACATGGAGGGAGCGGGTAAATTTACCCGTCATATCCACAACGGCGATCCGCTGACAGCCCGTACGGTGAACGTCCCTAAAGGCCGTCCCGTAAAAGGTCAGCCCCCTTTCAGTTGGGAGGAAAGTGCTATTGATGCAATGGTTTACATGAAATTCGGATTAGTGACCGATTGGAGCCTCGAAAACTGCCTGAACCTGTTTGAGAAGTATAACGGAATGGGGTACAAAAAGAAGGGTGTGCCAAGTCCATATTTGTGGTCTTATACCCAATTTTATACCTCTGGTAAATACGAATTTGACGGTAAGTACAATCCTGAGTTAATCAGCAAGCAGCCGGGGGTTGTGGCAATTATGAAGGCTTTGGGTATCTAATCCAGAAATCTAAACCAATTCACGGAACATAATCCCTAATTTGAGCCTATTATCCAAATTATTTGGCTCACGTAAAATTTTGTTCAGTATTAAAATTAATGTACCTTAGTTAAAGATTTCGGAACCGACTTCCTTATTTTACCAACCATACTGATAATCAGTAACAACAATAAAGAGAAGGGTAACATAGCAAGTCCCCCGAAAGACCCCTACAGATAACAAAATTATCTAATAACCAATCTAAGGTGTTTCATAGGGTCGCACCTGAAATTAAATTTGAGGTAGAATGGGTAATCAAGAAAACAAATCAGACGATTTTTTAGCAACTATTTTGGGGTTGTGTTTTGGGGGTGGGTTATGCCTTCTTTTAGGCCATCTTGGTGTCCTTGACGGTATCCTATCCTTTGGCCTGTAATCGCAAATAAAAATCCAATCGCAGCAGCAACAAGTGTTTTTAAGAACCATTCTCGTTCTCGGTATAGCCAGTATCTACCATGTATGATATTGGCTTTTATTTTATCTATATTGGATATTTTTAATAAATTTGTTGCAGCGTAATGTTTTTTGTATTACATTTGAAATGATTTCGGGGTTCTTATAGACGTTCCTTACTCGTTCTGAAATAGACCTAACTTACTTGGCAATTTCTTTTTGTTGTAAGAGGTAAACGGCTTGTTTGGGGGAGTATTTTTTTATTCCCTCAAACTTCACATTTTGTAATTTTTTATTCACATATAAAACCTACAAAAATGAAAAAGACAGTTAGACCTAACAAACATGGCAAACAAACTAATTCAAATTGTGGGGGTACAGAAAATTTAGCGGGGTTGCCCCCGCTAAATTCCAATTACTAACATTAAATAAAAATAGGTGCTTAGCCCCCTATGACGTTGTTCTACGAATGGCCATTCTTGAACGACCGAGGGGGTTAAGTCGTTTTAATAATGTGTTTAAAAGTGACTAATAAAGTCGTGGTTTGATACTCCAAAATTTCTTTTCTTCCTTTTTTCTATTAATATATTCTTGTATTTTTCTATTTCTTCATTAATGTCTATATTGTAAAAAGTGTCTTTATATTTTTTGCTCAACTTGAGCAATTCTTTTACATACCTTTTTTTAAGATTTCTAATTGCGTCCTGTTTATTTCTTTTTGCCCTTCTAAGCATACTTGCCTTTAATTTTGATGAGTTCATTTGGTATCTGTACCACATTTTTTGCATTGTCTTTTTGACGGCCTCAATAAAAACTAAGTTCGTAACCTCTACTCCGGATTCCGCATTTTCATATATGTATAAAAATGTTTCAGACATTATTTCTTGTGGAGTAGCGAACGCTAAATAGTACCAATTACGACTTATGCCGTAATGTAAAAATCTTGTTATTAAAATAATACAATTATTGTAAGTTTCTTTGTTATCAAAATTTATTATTTCGTCTGTATCTGGTATAGCTTTGTATTTTTTAGAAAAGTATTTATTTTTATCGTAAATATTATCTTCTTGTTTGCTTATTTTAAAAATATTCATCAATGATGAATTAAATATATCAATAAAGTCTTTCCCAATAAATTCAACACAATTAAAAATATCCTTTAATTTTAAATCCATAATAATTGCGTTTGTTGATGATATGCTTCTGTCAGGGTAGTTGTAAGATGTAAATGTTCTTCTTGATTTAATGTATAAATATATTATACGGAAAATATGTATGTATTCAATTTTAGAACCCGAAAATAAGGTGTGTGTAAGTGCGTGAAAAGGCTTGCCACACTCTCTATTCCTACATTTATACCCCTTTTTATTAGACATTACATAGCACCTTTCAGTCATGCAAAATGGGCATATTGCGTTCCCGCCCCACCGTAGCGCAGAAAGGTAATCAATGCACTTCTGATTTGTATCAAATTCAATGCAGAATTTTTCATAAGTATGTATATCCATAAAATAATTTTTACTAAGTTAATATTTATTTGTAAAAGCCCCGCCTTAATAGCAGGGCTTTTTTTAATGCTCAGGGTTACGGGTTAATCAGCCAACCCACCCAACCCCTCAAAGTCCTTTTCCTCAATTTCAAAATCACTTTCCAAAATGTCTATTTCTTCAATAGATAGGACTGTTTTATACTCCCCTCCCCCGCATGGTACGTCCAAGTGTAGGAGTTTACCGTTTATTACTTCCCCGGTATATTCTTTGTATAAGGTGGGGTATTCCAATTTCTTAGCTTCGATAAGCCCCTGCATTTGTTCAATAGATACCCAATTACCCCCGTTTGATTGGGCGGCTAAAAGGGTAAGTTTTTCTGCAACTGAATCAGCCCCGGAAAAAAGTTTTATCCGGTATTGCTTTGTGGCTTTTAATGTTTCTTTCATGGTTTATTTTTTGGGGTTTAAAAGTGAGTAAATATATTGCATCCACTCATTAAAGGGAAGCGGGTTTTCGGGGTAGGTTGTTTTTGCTATTTTCATAATGTGGCTTTTTGGAGTATTGAAAGGAGTTTAGAAAACGGTATTGGAGTGTGTTCCCCAAACCAACGCTGGTGATTCTTTTCGTACCACTCACGTAGTTCTTTTGCTACTTCAAGCATCTCCGGCACCGCTTCCGGGTTAATACCTTTGTGGTAGGTGTTGTTTACTGCGGTAACGAGGGCGATTTGGTTATCATTTAGTATTTTATGGTCAATTACATAAGATGAGCAAGAAGCCACCTCAAATCCTTCTATTTCGTAAACCCCTTTGCCTTCTGCGTACCACGGCCCCGGAGTGATGTTAAGTTTCATAATAGTATATTTTTTTTATT
>OFQY01000651.1_pt1 | contig 12861 bp, 21 predicted proteins | sample 1542991 | NCBI WGS metagenome assembly OFQY01 (sample SAMN07774224, study PRJEB24372) | wastewater metagenome | isolation source: Exp Tend VB 10WW | collected 2016-02 | reverse complement strand
AAGAAATCATCAGCAAACTTAGCGACAAACCAGAAGTAAAAGTAGTCCAGACTGGTAGCGACAAAACTATTGTTGATGCCGAAATGGGTGAAGTATCTGTCAAAAAACTAGAAGAAGTCACAGTTGAAATTGCAGACCGTAAGCAACGTGGTAAACAAAACACCATGATAAGCAAAAAGTCTATTCACTTCGTTGAGGCAATGATCCGACAAGACCGCCAGAAGCTACAAGTGCTCGTTGAGGGTACAGCAGCAAGTGGTGGATATCTTGTACCGGAAGAATTCGCTAATATGATCGTTGAAGATAGACGAGATGCAACAATCATGCGACAGTTAGCTACAGTAATACCTGTATCTACTGACACATTCCACTTGCCAACTCTAGCAAGCCGACCAAAAACATTCTGGCGTTCAGAAGCAGCAGTTAAGAATACATCTACTGCTACTTTTGGCGAGATTGTTCTTACGCCTTACTCTCTTGCGTCTATCGTACCACTTTCAAACGAATTGGTTGCTGATGCAAGTCTAGGCACAGGTGGTTCTATCGTAAGCATGATTGCTGGCCTTATGGGTACAGCTCTTGCTGAAGAAGAAGACAAGGCTTTTTGGACTGGTAACGGTTCAGGCAAACCAACTGGAATCGACAACTACTCATTTACTACTCTAACCGCAGGATTAACAGATGCCTCACGTGCAGATACGTTAATTCAGGCACTTTACAAGTTGCCACAAGGTTACAGAGGAAATGCAGTTGTTGTTGCCAACAAAAACACTTGGGCTAAGATTGCTACCCTTAAGGATAACAACAACCAATACCTATTAACTGGTCTTGGAAACAGCCCTACACCTGTACTACGAGGTCGACCTATTTACGAACAGAACGACATCGGAGATGGTAAAGCGTTTATTGGAGACTTCCGTGACTACTACATTGCAGATCGACAAGGAATCACAGTTGATGTATCAACTGAGGCTACTGTGGGCGGATCGTCAGCTTTTGAAAAGAACTTGACTTTCGTTCGTGTTGAATCTCGTGTAGACGGTGAACTTGCCCTAACCAACGGAATCGTTGAAGTTGGTGGCTTGGGAACAGTCTAGTTTAGCTTGTTAATCACGACATAAAATCGTGTAGGTTACGCTGGCTAACCTGAGTGGTAAGCCCACAGCCAGCAATAGGTTATATATGATAAGAATTAAGATAATTAAACCTCATAAACAATATAAAGTTGGTGAAACAGTTTACGTTACTCCAAACATTGCTCACGATCTTATAGATGGTGGCTTCGGGGAAAAAACAAAAGACATGACAGCAACAGATTATAGGACAAGCAATGGCACAGCTACTAAGCTACAGTCTCGCAACAGTCGCAGACGTTAAAGAATCATTAGGAATTGACGCTGGCGATACTTCTAAAGATAATTTGATTATCCGCAAGATAAATCAAGCCACTTTATATATTGAGAGCTATTGCTCGCTGCCACGAGATCATCACTTTGCCCTGACTACTTATACTAACGAAGAATATGACGGTGTCGGCAAAAACACTATTGTATTAAAAATGCGACCAGTGGTGTCTCTAACTTCTTTTCAAGGTCGCAACTCGGTAACCTCTGATGGAACATTCGATAATATTGAAAGCGAATTATACTTTACGGACTTAAACGCTGGCGTTATTGAATTATTATTTACTACCACTCATAGCTGGAATATGTATAGAGTTACTTACTCGGCTGGTTATTCTACTATTCCATTTGATTTATCTGAAGCTTGTGTAACATTAGCTTGTTTTTATGTGGAGAACTCGGCAAGCGGTACGGCTGTTAAAAAGAAACAAGAGGGACAACGCTCTATTGAATACTTCCAAAACTCTGGCGGTGGTACTGGTGACTCGGTAATTGACCAGTTAGGAATTGACGATCTATTGTCTCGCTATAAGCAATACAACTTGAGTGATACAAAATGACAATGCACTTCCCTACGTCTAGCATAGAGATCTTCCGTAAGAGACGTATAGGGGCTACAAACCGTTATTCTATGTCGGCTACACTTACTGCCTATAACGCCGATATACAGCCTGAGGGCAACCCAGAACGTGTAGGGATGGACGCTTCTAGGTATGGTACTGTCTGGACTGCTTTTGTGGATACTTCTGTGGATATTCGTGAGGGCGATGAAGTGCATATTATAGATACCGATAAAGTTTACTCCGTTAAAGGCGTAATAGAATACGCCGGTGCTAACTTGCAAGACCATAAAGAACTTACGTTGGTTAGTCAGGATGGTCAAATATGAATGTAAACGTAGAGATCAAGAATATTGAGCAAATAAAGAGTGCGTTTAGGCGAGCTCCATATTTAATGACTAAAAACTTATCGGGTGCTATTAGACGAGTATCGCTCAATATACAAAGACAGTCAATGAAAATAACTCCTGTTAAAACAGGATTTTTAAGACGTTCACACACAACTACGTTTGAGACTGGATTACGAGCCACTGTACAACCAACCGCCAGCTATGCTGGGTTTGTACATGAGGGTACTAGGTTTATGCAAGCCAGACCGTTCTTGGCTGATGCGGTAGAAATAACACAAGGCTTTACTGATACTGAGTTCGAGAAAGCTGTACAAGATACACTAGATACGATTGGGAGGGCTGTATGAGTATCTATTCTGCGATGAGCGAGATAAAGAAACAGATTATAACTAAGATTCAGGCTTTAGATTCTGTTCAAAAAGTATACCCTGCCGAAGTGCCAAATCCAAAGGGCTGGCCTTGCGTGTTTGTTACTGTCGCTGATCTTGAGGGGGAGTTTAGCTCAAACGCTGAGAACTCTAGGATATATGCTTATAACGTAGTTATATTATTTTCTGAGGGGCAAAACTTTGTAGCCGAGACTGAGTATGAAAGATTAGACTATACCGAAAGAGTAGTTGGCGAGGTTGTTGACGAAATAATAAATGCAGTTGATACTGACTTTGAGCTAGACAGCTTGCCAAACGACACCACCGTATTGTTTGTAAACGCAGCAGATTGTATCTGGGGGCGTTACCAATACGAGGGAGGCATAGCCAAAGCAGCACAAGTAACATTAAAGGTTTATACGGAAGTAACCGTTGTATAAGGAGAAAGATAAATGACAAAATTTGCCGGTAGACGAGGAAGCCTTGCACTAGCGATAGAAGATTCACGAGGAGTGCCACCTACTTCTAGTTCTGATTACTTCTGGGTGCCTTTTGCTACCATGAGTTTCAAAGATACTGTTGAAGAAGCTAGAGAAGATCAAGGTATGGGTAAAATTGCCGATGGCGACTCCAAATATGTAGTTATGAAAATGGGTGAGGGTGAAGTTGAAGCCCAGTTATACGATAAAGCTTTAGGGGTTATTCTTACTGGAGTTTTGGGTGCGATACCTACCCCTACAGGCGGAAATCCTTACACACATACATATACTTTGGCTAATACTAACCAACACCAAAGTGTATCTCTATACTGGAGTGATCCTGATCGTAGCGATATGTACAAACTTGGGATGGTTGATAGTTTTCAAGTAAGCGTTGAGCCTAGCGGAATAGTTAATTACACAATAGGATTTAAATCGAAAACTGCCGATGAGTGGACAAGTATTACACCAGTGTTTACATCACTTGGTTCTAAGTTCTTGCACCAGCACCTTAGTGTTAAATTAGCTGCTAACGTGGGAGCATTATCGGCTGCCACTGCTATTTCTTTGAAAAACCTAGAATTTACTATAAACAAAAACACAATGTTTGATTCAGTGATGGGAACAGTAGAGCCAGAAGATGTACTTAACCAACAGATTAGTGTTGAGGGTACATTAGAACTAAACCTAGAGAGCGATACTTATCGAGACTATATGCTAGATGGCACATACCGGGCAATGGAAATTAAGCTAAATGGTGGTACAAGCTCAATCCTAACCCTACAATTCCCTAGAGTAGATTTCAGTGAATGGGAGCCTGACTACAGCCTTAATGAGATTGCTAAACAATCTATTAACTTCAAATGTAATTATGACGCAGCTAATGCGTTAGACATAATCTCAACTTGTACATTAGTTAATACCCAAACAACCTACGCATAGAATATAAATAAGAAAGGAGCGTTGTTATGCAACGTGGAAAGACAACAAAGATAACAGTCTATGAGGACTCGCCTACATCTGTCTCGAGCAGTATGTATGGGGCTAATCTAGACTGTTTTGCTTTTAACATGGGCTTTATTGCAAACAAAAGCCCCGATCTAGCACGGCAGTTAATGGTGTTATATGAAAAATGTAAAAAGTTAAAGGAGAAGTAGCATGGCAAATATAGTAATCAAAAGAAAAGTAACGCTAGATTTTCTAGGTGAAGAATACAAAGACTCGTATTTGGTATTTAAAGCTGTACCTGTTGTGGCTTATAACGATTTAATTGCGAGAATAGATTCAGTATCAGGCAATCAGGAATCAATGGTTGAGATCATAAAAATATTAGAGGAGTACTTTGTAGACGGTGTATTTGATAATGAGAAAGTATTGAAAGAAGATATTAAACAATTTGATGGCGATACTATGCTGAGGTGTTTTGAAACATTGACTGGACAAACTAAAAATGAGGCTGGCGGTTTAGAACTTGACCCAAAAGACGTGCCGTCATCGACAACTACATCTACAACGGAAGCGGATATAGCGAAGAAGTAATTAAATTTCAATATCGAAAGTTGTTTGGTATGACGGAAGCAGAACTAGAACAAGAACCAATAGATACGTTCTATACAAACTTATATATCCATGCTCAAATAAGTGAGAAACAAAGGATAGAAGCGAAACATGGCTAATGCAGAGATTAAAGCAGTAATAACCGCAGAAGATAGGGCAAGTGCGACACTTGCAAATTTTGGTAGAAAAGCTGGTGGTATTGGGAATACTGTTAAAAAAGGTTTAAAACTTGCTGCTGTAGGAATTGCTGCTGCTGGTGCGGCTGCTATTGCATTTGGTGTCTCAAGTGTCAAGTCTTATCAAGAATCTGAAAATGCACTTGCACAATTAAATGCTGTTCTAAAATCAACACGAGGTATAGCAAAAGTATCTGCTAAATCTGCCATTAGTTTAGCTAACTCATTGCAAAAGGTTACTAGATACTCAGACGAGCAAGTCCTTTCAGCCGAAAATATGCTTTTAACATTTACTAAAATTAGCAAAGACGTATTCCCTGATACAACCAAAGCTGTATTGGATATGTCAACTGCAATGGGAACAGACTTAAAATCTACTGCAATACAAGTTGGTAAAGCAATGCAAGATCCAGTTAGAGGAGTTACGGCTTTACAGCGTGTTGGGGTTAGACTATCTGATAGCCAAAAAGAGCTTGTTAAAAACTTAGTGGCAACAGGTAAAACTGCTGAAGCACAAAAGATAATATTAAAAGAACTACAAACTGAATTTGGCGGTAGTGCTGAAGCTGCTGGTAAGACATTTGCTGGTCAGTTAGATATTTTAAAAAATCAATTTGACGAAGTAAAAGAGAGTATAGGAAAGACAATAGTCGATGCCATAATTCCGCTAATGTCAAAGTTAGCAGAATTTGTGGCTTCTGATCAATTTCAAGCATGGCTAGCTAGGGTTAATCAGTGGATAAGCGTAAACCTGCCTTTGGCAATAAACTACGTTGTTAATACTTTGATACCCAACCTTATCAATATATTTAATGTTGTTTGGCCTGTAATAAAAACTGTTGTAGTTTGGCTGGGTAAATTTGTAAATTTTTTAGCAGACCACGAATGGGCTGTATGGGCTTTTATTGGCGTACTGGGGGCTATGAAAGCAGCTTTTGTAATCACTGGAGTTATTGCTAGGTTTAGAGCTGGTCTAGCGGCCGCCAGAGCAGCGTATACTATAACATCGGTCGTATTATCAACCCCTATAGCAATAACAATATTGGCTGGGGCTGCGTTAATTGCCATGCAGCTAATTATAAATAAGGCAAGAGAGACTATTGGGGTATTGAACGAATTGGGTGTTGCCCAAAGAAATTCTGGAAGCTCTTTTGATACATCGGTATCAGGCTTGCGTAAGTTAGCAAAAAGTGGAACACCAGCTCAGAAAAAAAGAGCAAGTAGGCTATTAAAAAACCCACGATTGTACAGCCAATCTAGTGACCCAAATGCTGGGTGGGCAACTGGTGGTTTTACGGGTAGGGGAAGTGCTACAGACGTTGCTGGTTTAGTCCACAAAGGCGAATATGTTTTGCCGAAACCTCTTGTAGATCAAAATAGAGGAATGCCTAAAAATATGGGTGGCGTAACGAACATCAATATTACTGTGCCTATGATGACTGGCTCGGCTAATGAAAGACGAAAGGTAGCTAGAATGTTAATCAAAGACATACAAGACATAGCACAAATGAACGGTAAAAGCGTTACGGATATGATGAGTTCTAATTATGGGTTGGTAACATAATGGCTTATATATTAGACGGTTCTACGCTTCGATCACCAAACTCTATTAAAGAGACCAACTCTACTCAAGTGGCTCAGAATAGAACATTAGACGGTACTATCTCAAGAGATTACTTTGGTAGCAATAAACGTGTTTGGATATTAGATTATCAGAACACTAATAAGACGCAATACGATATTATTAAAACTATCTACACATCTTATTTATCTACTGCCACGGCTAAGACTTTTGAATCAACCGAGACTAACTACACTATTGCTTCAACTAACGTGCATATAGATTTACTAGAGCGTGGCTTTGGTGTTAAAGGTACAGATTATATAAGTGACTTCTCGTTAATACTAACTGAGGCGTAATTATGCAAGTTGTAACTAACGCTTTCACAGCCGAAGAAAAAGATACGGTAAGAAGCCCCTCTCATTCATTATTGATGAGCTGGAATAAGTTTGACTTGTCGGGCAACATTACTTTTACTATTGGTGTATCTGCTATAGGTGGCAATGATGTGATTGGTGCTAATCCTGGCGGTATCGGAAACCCTGGGCAATGGCAATATACCGACGATTCAGATTATGTAATGGGGTTAGAGTGGGAACGCCAATTAAATATCCCGACTGGTGGACTTACTAAAGCTTTTTCGGAAGTTGAATTAGATAATACCTCTGGGCGGTACTTGCCTGATTATATGGGTGGTACTAGTGCTATATTCACGTCCGTATTACCTAAAAGACCACAGATAATCAATGCGGGTTTTAGTGATGTAAATATACCGCAGTTTGCAGGGTTGCTCAATAAACAGCCAACCGTGAATCTTAGTAATAAGACAGTCAATTTACAAGCCGATGATTATCTAGCTTATTTTGAAAACAAGTTTGTCGATGAAACAAGTATGTTCACTGGAGTTACCACTGATACTTTAATTGAAACTATGTTTCAGCAAGCTGGCATGGCAACCGCACAGTATGATCTAGATACAGGCTTGAATGAGATACCGTTTACTATAATTGAAAGCGGTGCAAAGATGTCTGACGTTTTATCAGAGTTAGCGATGGCTGAAAATGGTCATATTTTTCAAGATGAGGAGGGAGTTTTTAAGTTTTGGAACAGACAGAAGTTTTATAACACACCGTATAATGCCGTGCAAAAGATACTTTTAACTTCTCAGGTTATAAATGTGGAAAGCCCTAACGAAGATCACATTATAAACGTAGTAGAAGTTAGTGCTGATATATGGCAAAAAAGGGCAACACAACAGATATTTAGTTTGTCGGGTACTGTTGAGATTATTGCTAATCAAGATACTGAGTTTTGGGCTAATTTAGACGACCCAGTACTTGAAGTTACTTCGCAATCTATAACTGGTAACACATTAGAAGATGGTACAGGCTCGGCTATTACAATCACTGTTAAAAATAGACAGGTATTTTCACAAGCTGTTAAATATGTCTTAACAGCACCGACTACTGGCTATATAACAGCATTTACTATCAATGGGCGTTCGGCAATAGTTGGCGAGTCATTTGTAAGTCGTATGAAAGATGACTCATCAGTTACCGCATTTCAGGAAAGACCACTAACTATAAATAATAAATATATACAAGATAGAACGTGGGCTAACAGTTACTCACAAGTTATACTAGATAGATTTTCAGAGCCAGATAATATATTGAAAATTAGTATTCGTGCCATACCAGAACTTCAACTAGGTGATTTAATTAGTTGGCAAGGTCATTATTGGCGTATCTATTCAATACGAGCAACGCTAGATCAAGGGGTAGGTTTCGTGCAAGACTTGTTACTTGTTAAACCACGGCTGGATTCATACTTTACTATTGGTGTTAGTGAAATAGGCGGAGTTGACCAGATAGCCGCTTAATGGGTTATTGACGTTAATCGTAAAAAGTATATAAAGGAGTTATATGAACGTAAAAGAATACAAAGTTACTTGTCTTAAATGCAAAAACTTTAACATTGTACCAATAGCTGATGATAGGAATGTAATGTGGAAAACTGCCGACAGAATTATATCGGCTCGTTTTAGGTTAGACGGACAGTGGGGATTCCAGTGCATTTGCGGAAACAATAATCTTTTAACTGAACAAGAAGATAGATACATTGAAAATAAGCAAAGCCCAGACCCTAAACAGATAAATGATATTATTAAAAATTTAATACCAGACAATAGAAAATTGTTTGAAATGAGGAGTATATGATTAACTGCGGTTGTGGTTGTGGCAATCAGTTAGATCGTTACGACTCAAGGGGTCGTGAACGTAAGTATCTGCATGGTCATGCTGGGCGAGTTGTAAGAGTTTTTGTTGATTGTTTCTGTGGTTGCGGTACTACATTCCTTGCAAAACCAAGTCAGAATCGAAAATATGTTAAAAATCACCAAAACAGTATTATCGGGTTTCGAAAAGGATATATACCTCACAACAAAGGCAAACATTATATGCCAAAGAATATAAAGGATTTTATTGAGGGTGGTAAAAAAACACAATTCAAAAAGGGTCAATTGTCTGGTTCGAAACATCACAACTGGTCTGGCGGTATTACTCCAGAGAGAGTTAAGATAAGAAACTCGCAACAGAGTGTGCAGTGGCGAAAAAACGTGTTTGAACGTGACGACTATACTTGTGTTCTGTGCAATAAACGTGGTGGAGACATAGTTGCCGACCATATTAAGGGGTTTGCATTACACCCAAAACTTAGGTTTGATTTAGACAACGGAAGAACACTGTGTGCAGACTGTAATTATGTATCGACATATCAATTAAAAGAATGGAAAGTGAGATAAAATGAGTTATCAATCATGGTCGGTTGTATTTTCAGAACAACCTAGTGCCGCTAAATGGAATATATTAGGAACTAATGACAGTACGTTTAATACGTTACTAGGAACTTATGGGGTGAAAAATCCGTATTGTTTTAGGGCTATAGATTCAGGTGGGACAACCTTAACAGATGCTACCCATGTGCAGATTGCCCTAGCAACAGAAGTGTATGATTATAACAACAATTTTGCTAGTTCAACTTATACAGCACCAGTAGCAGGTGTCTATCACTTTGATGGAGGCGTGACAATAACAGGAAATGTTGCAACAGGTGTAAGTTTTTGGTGTAGCGTTTGGGTAGATGGAGTCGAGTATATTAGAGGGCCTAGAATCACTCCTGGGAATAACAATGGTGTTGGCGTATCTGCTGACGTACCTTTGACGGTTGGTCAGGCAGTAACTCTAAGAGCTTATCAGGATAGTGCAGGTAACGAAGCGACTGAGACAGGCACAGGAGCTACTTTCTTCAATGGTCATTTAATTCATGCTGTATAGAAAGACTATGTATGGAGACAAACTTTAGCATATTCAGAGACATCATCAGCTTCAGTGTATTAGTCGCTGGCTCGGCAATGATACTACTGAGCAAAGTTAAAACAGACAACCTTAATGACCTTAAAGAACGAGTTGAGATATTAGAAAAAGAGCGTGAAGAAGCTCGTCAACAACATATAGACAACCAAAAAGCCATTGCTAATTTAGAGGGGCAACTGGCTACTTATAAAGAAATACCTCTAAAAAGCATTGCTGAATCACTAGATGAACTATCAAAAAGCAACGGAAAGATACTAGACAGATTAGAGAAAAGTGCAGCACTCGCCCAACGAAACAAGAATGACGGCGGTCTTTTAGTAAAGACTAAAAAGACAAACCCATTAGCGGTAGAAGTAAAGGAGTGATTTATGAAACAAGCAAAAGACTATCCTATAACATTCGGCTACAAAGCCACAGACGGGTACTACTATGGCAAAAACGGTAAGATTGGACCATACCATCGAGGTAACGACAGAGCTATGCCTATCGGCACTCCAGTTAAAGTCAACGGCGTTACAATCTCAAGAAGCGGTAACACTGGTGCCAGCTCAGGTCCACACCTACACATCGGATTATTCGTAAACGGTAAAGACCAAAACCCTACAGGCAAAGAATGGTCAATCGTAGGGGCTAAAGTCTACGACACTGGCTACGACAGTATGAACGGCAACTATGTAAGAGTAATTGGTAAAGACGGTGGTATAAGAGTTTACCTACACAACTCTAAGATCCTAGTAAAAGCAGGGCAGAAACTAACAGCACCTAAAAAAGTCAGCAAAACTAAACCTAAATACTACGTTGTTAAATCTGGTGATTATCTAAACAAGATAGCTGGAATGTTTAGAACAACTGTTGCCAAACTTCGAGCCTTAAATCCTAAAATTAAAAACCCTAATTATATAAAAGTAAAAGATAAATTAAGAGTGAAGTAAGGAGTAATAAAATGGCTAAAAGAATTAAAAAAATCAGAGTACGAACAGAACTAGATGTACAAGATATTGCTGTACGAGCCTTAAAAACTTTTGTACAGGCATTTTTCGCTGCGTTGGCAGTTAGTGTAGCTACAGTTAGTAACACAGACACCGCTAAAGTCGCTTTAGTAGGTGCAGTAGCGGCAGGAATTAGTGCTGTAATGAATACGATTAAAGGTTTAGTTGGGTAATGGAACACCATAAAATAATTGAACCTCTAAAAGAAGTAGTTGGTCAGGTTACTGACTTTGTAATTAGAAAAGCATTAGGCGGTGATTTATTTTCGGATATATTTAACGGCCCAGACAACTCACCATTAGACGAGCCTGTATTCAGGCCAGACAGCGAATAATATGCGTGAGAGGGATAACCATCACTTTTGGTACCCTCGACACGACTATCACGGAAAGCCGTTTAACCACCTGAGAGGGTTGGTTATTGCTAAGAGTGTTTTGATTGAACCTCACCGAGAATTACACGCTAACTTAGACCCACCGCCTCGACCTAATGCCCCATTAGCACATAACATAGTAGATTATTTATCAGAGCAAAGATTTAACCAGCCACTAGATAGTGCATTTCATGTAATAGATTATTGCGTGAAAGTAGGCAATCCTGAGACATTAGCTATAGCTGAACATATTGGACAGCAGATTGGATATTTGATAGGTGGGGTATATGAATGAAAGCCTCTCAGAAGCCACAGCAGAAGCTATAGAGGACTTTTACTCTTGGGTGGCTGATATGCCATTAGACGAAGCTATGACAGCTCTACAAGGTCTGCGTGAATATCAAGAAGTTATTATGGAAGAACGAGACATTGAATTAGGGTGGCATAAGTTGATAGGAGGCTAAAAGTATTTAGCTTCAGCTAATATTCTTTTATCTATAGCTTCTTGTTTGTCGCTAAAACTCCCTAAAAAGATTCGTTTTTTATTAACTGTGATTGTTGCTGTCCATTTTTGGTGTACAGAGTGCCAGCAAACCCCTTTATAGCCAGAGGTGTTATTCCTGCTCACTCTTTTGTTTCTGGCTTGTTCTATTCTACTAGCCCACCTACAGTTATTGGGTTCATAGTTGCCGTTGTTATCTATTCTATCTAAAGAATGGCTTGATGTTGGTTTTCTGCCCATATCTTCATAAAAATGAGTAAACCTACTACGCCATCGCTCACACACTGTGATACCTCTTCCGCCATAGTTGATATAGCTAGCATTATTTTTGTCGTAACATCTTTCTTTCATACGCCTCCACGTCTTGTGTTCTAGCGTGTAATACATACCATGTCTTTCGTTACGTTTGTAGTGAGGGTCCCCGTATGTTCTATTTTTTTGGTAATGTGCGAAGCAAAAACCCTTGATAAAATATCTCTTGCCGTTCCTGCTGTCTAAATGACCTTTATTTGGACATTCTCTAATTTTGCATTTTGTTATATTATTCACGATGTCTCCTATTTGGTTTAAGCGTTAGATGGGAGACATTTCTTGTCTCTTAGTTATATTATATCAGTAAACGTACAAATAATCGCTTGCAGGATACCAAGCATAAGATAAAACATTCCAGCCTTGAACATTCATTTCTGAAACATATATCTGGTTGCCTTTTATCTTTACGACAATACTAACGTGTCCTTCTGCTCCTCTACTAGTAGTGGCAACTGCTCCGACTCTAGGTTTAGAGCCAACTGGTAAACCCCAAGCACTAGCTCGGCTATACCAGGTATTTGCGTTTCCTAAACCAGTGGGTAAGTCAGGTCTTTGAGATTTAGCCCAAAAAGTGCAATAGCCTGGAGTCATATCATTAGCGTATGAGCCATTCTGAGGCGGTTTGACGAGCGTTTGGGTGCTAGTAGTAGATTGTACTGCTACATGGCCAACAAAGCGTCTAGGCTTTAATTTTTCGTTATTTGCAGGGATTACTATTTTTACGCCAATAGTTAAATCATCTTGATGGTTCAGCTTTCTATTCCTATACCACAGTTTTTTGACTGTAGTTTTTTTACGCCTAGCGATAGACGTTAGACTGTCTCCTTGTTTTATTGTGTAATATCTTTTCTTTGGTTTGG
>OFQY01000650.1_pt1 | contig 12872 bp, 15 predicted proteins | sample 1542991 | NCBI WGS metagenome assembly OFQY01 (sample SAMN07774224, study PRJEB24372) | wastewater metagenome | isolation source: Exp Tend VB 10WW | collected 2016-02 | reverse complement strand
TCATCTGTCAGCTTGGCTCTACCATTACTCTCCCCTTTAGGCTTGTTAGCTCTACCTTTCTCTTTCATGTCCTTCATATTATCTAGTTGAGTACCTGTAAACAGGTGCTTAGGATTTACACACTTGATATTATCACAAGTGTGAAGTACATACAGCCCTGTAGGTATACTACCTATGAACCGTTGGTAAGCATATCTATGGGCATATACCTGCTTACCATTGATACTGATTACTGGTCTACCTTTTTTGTTACAGTACCCACACCACTCCCAGCACTCATTTTCAGACTGTGAATATTGGGCCTTGAATCTAACAGTGGCTGGGAGATCCCTACGTCCAGTCATACTCCTCATAGACTAACTCCTTCACCCCAGTTGTTATTATGTAGTTCACAGCCTACTGGGATAGGAATACCAATATCATCACCACACATAGCCATTAGTCTCTGAATATCTCTTATACGCCATAGATTGGATGTACAGTTTTTGCTAGTTAGTTTGGTACCAGATTTTTCTAAGGCACTATCTGTTATCGGATTACCTAGCTTTGGTATATCTAAAACGATTTCATCGTGGACTTGAAGCGTCATAAACCCATCCCAGGTTGGATCTTGTCTGTTCCATTCCTTGAGCTGGTTTACCACCCTGACCATAGCTCTCCTGGTCCACCACATAGCAGTACCCTGGACGAAGTAGGAGAGAGGTACAGTAGGCTTCACCTTCCCCCACTCACTTCGCTGACACATAATCGGGTAGCCACGTTTGGGGTCCACACTCTTATCAGGTAGAGTCTCCACATACCCTAGACGATTAGCTTGCTCCATACACTGAGCGTTGAGTTGGGTTAACCCCTTGAGGCGACTATCCAACATATCAAATGCACCAGGTCTACGGAACGTAGCATCAGTTAGCTCTCTCTGTCCACCATACTGTTTACAGTTACCTGTGAGCATGATCTGATCTCCCTGTCTCATGACCCAGGTATCTAGCTCAGTAACTACACACCACGTCTTGTGCTTACCAGGTATCTGTTCTTTCTTGATTCTTTGCCCAGTTACATATGGTTTACTCTCTCTAAGAGCTAAACAGGTATGGTCTGAGCCATAGTAGTTGATGATAGGACTGATGGTGGGGAATTTACCATTCATAAAGATTGCTAAACGAATAGCATCAGCGAATGGTCCATCGTTTTGTCCATACATCCTGGTTGTACCACGGGTATCCATAAATCCTTCAGCGATGAATATGGCATCGAGAAAGGCTTTACGTTGTGATGTACCTAATTTGAGAACGAATCCCTCAAAATCCTCAGTATCCCATAACCCTGCCCTTCTCCATATGTCTCTACAGGCTTTTCCATTTAGATCCCAGTAGTTTCCTTTGTCTCTCTTGTGGAACCGTTTCTTAACCTTCTTACCCCAAGAAGCTAGTAGAGTCTCTATCCATTCAATGCCTTGTGGTTTAGACTGGTACCACCTTACTCTGAAACCCACTTTGTCTTGGTTTCTACCTCTAGACGATCCATAGCCTTTCTTAGATCGTTCTATGGTGCCATCACTGTATGTAAACCCAATGATAGCTGCCTCTACATCTGAGATAGGTAACGTAGAAGTATCCTGTACTGGTGCTGATAGGTATAGGGTATACTCACTGTTCATGTTCTTGGTGGTACAGAATGTGTCTACCCACTGTCTTACACCTTTGATATACTTACGTTTCTTACCTATCCAACGATGGTCTGGGGTACTCACAGACTCAAAGTGGTGGTTATACATCTTAACCAGCGGAGCATCATCCACTAGGATAACTTCCAGTACTGGAGTCCACTTTAATACACCATCCTCATACCCTAAGACCAGATCTCCTACTTGTAGTTGATCATAGGTCTTCCACCCATCTCTAGTCAGGGCTTGAGTAGATAGGGGTACACAAAACCAGCCATTCTTATCCCACTGATAATATGACCCTGCAAACTTCTTCTTACAGTGTGGACCTACTGTTTCTAGGGTGGTAGCCTTACCATTACACTTACACCCCTCTACCTTACAAATCTTTCCTAGCTCTCCCTCCCATATGTCATAGTATACGATGGAGAAGTTCAGTAGATGGTTAGACCCATAGAACGGGGGGTCATCAGGCCGCTCAAACAGGTCAATCAGTACCTTCTCCCCACAGTAGTAGAATGGAATGCGGAGTTCAATGTTCTTGGCATCTAGACTCCACCACTCCCTACCCTGAGCAGGCCCAAAGGCATATCGTACTGATTCCTTACCTACCCCTTCCCCGTCACATTGCACGCATCCTCTACCTGCACAGTAGAGACACTTCATCCCAATCTTGGAGATATTCTGCTCGTTGGGGTTGGAGCAGGAGAAGCGTAGAGTATCACTACCTGTCTGGTTAAGACTAGGGTGGAGAACATACCAGTCATCTGCCCCCTCTCCTAACCATAATGGAATCCAGAATCTCTCATAGCTATTGAGGTAAGAGATACTGGTATCACGTTGTCTCTTGGCAGATAACCGTTGTAGGAACAGGAGTTGCTTGGACTTATTAGGAAGAGTCCCCAGGTACAACTCCATAGCCCCTTTATCCAGGGAAGGATTACCCTTCTCAGTGAACTTCACTACGGGAAGAGCCAGCCCATTAGCAGCGAAGCAGAAGGTAGTCAGGGATTTGTTATTACCACCCTTGGGGAGTACTAGGGTGTGGCCCATATCCTCAGCGATATTAGTACAAATCCTGGCTGCCTTATCGGACTCTACCTGTAACCTGCCCTTCAGGGCCAACGCCTCCTTCTTGGAGATAGATACCCCCCTAGTTTCCATTTCTTGAATAATGGAAGGGAGCCTCATCTGTTCCCTATAGATAGCCCACAGGTTTCTATCCCTGAGTTCCCTTTCTAGTACCCACCACAGAGGAAGAGTATGTGCAGAGTCAGCATTGGCATAGTCCCGTAGAACGGTGTCATACTCTTCAGGGACTGCCCCCACCATATTATTCGTATGACGGAATTGATAGATAGCCTGTGGGAGCCAGTAGTCACATCTCCAGGGGTTAGATACCTTCTTATGGTCTGATTTAGCTGATGGCATAGTGGGGTCATCTTCCCTGGCTATGTGCCACCTAGCTAGTGGGTTGTTTTTATATAGTGCCTTGGTGTCTAGCTTCTTGGCCTTACCCCTCTTGACTTTCAGGGCTGCCTGCTGGACCATACTCCTACACTTCTTGACTATCTTCTCTAACTCTAGTTCTAGAGGCTGTATATCCTCACCCAGGTAGTGAAGACACATTGAGGTAAGATCACGTGGTTGGTTGGATGCCAGAACATGCCCAGCTATCAGGGTATCCTCTACCTTATCCCAGGGTAGGGCTACCCCTATGGTAGCTAAGGCTTTGGCATCGAACTTGGAGTTGTGTAGAACAACCCGGTCAGCATCATCGAGGATGGACTGGATCTCTTCTACATCACCAGCAGGAATACGTGGTAGGCGGGAGAAAGGATCTACATCCCATTCCCAAAAGGTTTGTTCATGATCTTCATCACAGGTAGTAACGAAGAATGGACGGGTGGTATGGAAGAAATCCATACCTGTATCCTCTGTATCTAAGGAAATAATCATACTACATGCCTCCAAGTGATGCCTCTTACTACACATTGGATAACGTGTACCGCTACACCCAGTTCCTTAGCTAATTGTTTTTGGTTACTAGGCCGACGTGGGGTACAGTATGGTCTGTAGTTAGTTCTTATGTACCTAACCAATTCCTCGGTTAGTATAGCCCTACCATTATTTTCTCCTTGTACTACCTCTGGAGTTATCCTAGTTCTGTGGCTATCGCCTCTTACTAGTTTCTCTGGGTGTTTCCTGGCTCCATTCCTATCACCAGTGGCAGATCTACCTTTCCTAACCATATCAGCTGAATTATCAGCATTGGTTCCTAGGAAAAGGTGTGATGGTCTAATACATAGAACATTGTCACAGGAATGAAGAACACAAAGGCTGCCTATAGGCTTCTTATAGAATAGAACCCATACAAGCCTAGAAGCTAGTAACCTACTACCCAAGGTTAGGCAGGCTCTACCATTAGATTTGAATACACCACCTGTCCAATTCCAACAACCAGTATCATGATCTACTAAGTACTGGCTTAGTAGTCTATCCTTGACTAGTAGTTTGGCAGACATGGGGAGTGATAGAATTGTATCAGCACTCTTTATACTTGATATACCACCCTTCCAATTAGGATTCTTACTATTGTTTCGGTTACTGGACATAACTTCTCCTCTTGAGGTTATTGTCGTTAGATCAACCTGCATTACCCAGAGTTATCCACTCACCCCATACAGGGTCGTTGTGGTTGGGTTGAGTATCATGGTGCAGCCCCTCAGCACAGTAGTAGCATATACCATGAGAGGTTTGTGATGGTGGGGCAGGGTACTCTCCACCTAACACTTCACCACACCATGCACAGAGTAATAACCTAGCCATTACCTCTCCTATACTTATATGTCCTGGGAGGGAATCGAACCCTCACACCACATAGGTAGGGGATTTTAAGACCCCTGTGTCTGCCATTCCACCACCAGGACAATCGGCCCACCAGGACTCGAACCTGGAACCTACGCCTTATAAGAGCGTCTCTCTACCATTGAGCTATGGGCCGTTAGGTATGGTGCAGCCGTGACAACTACACCATACCCAGCGTGGAGATCCCGAAGTGGTAGGCTTACATATAATCTCCTTTGTATTAGACTCATGTACCCATTGTGAACGTTGAGTAGAACAAGTCTTCTAGTGGTGGTATAGATTAAGTACTACTCACATACAGATCACCCCCTCTCTACACGGTTACAGGAATGATTTGTGGTGTTGTGCTACCTGCGTTTACACTGTTACTGACCTAATCGAATGTCAAGAACCACAGCTTGAACCTACTATAAGGTAAGCGTTCCATCCATGATTGACACCCCGAGGATACACCCCTGTTGGTCTAGAAGTATCAGGTTTGCTCATAGCCCAGACCTTTCGGTCAACACAACACCATTGACCCAGGGGGGACTTGAACCCCCACCCCTTACGGGAATGGCTTCTAAGGCCATCGCGCCTGCCAGTTACGCCACTGGGTCATGATCCAGGTCAGGTTCCACCTGAGCATGCTACTTACCTATACAGCATTCCTGGACCAAGTTCATACCTTCCAAGAATGGGTTAGCTCTCAAGCAGCTTATCCCACTTGACTCCCAGGTACTGCTTCTTTGTCTCTAGGTTCTTGAGGGTAACAGTCTGGGACTTCTTATCCACGGCCACCACTTCACACTCTGCTGGTGTCTTGGCAGCCTTCTTGGTCTTCGGGTCCACCGGCTTGAACATCACCACATCACCCTTAGTGGGTGGTTCCGGCCCCTCTTCCTCAGCTTCCTCTTCCTCTTCCTCTTCCTCTTCCTCTTCAGCTTCCTCTTCAGACTCCTCTTCCTCAGTCTCTTCAGCCTCTTCCTTGGCTTCTTCCTCTTCTTCAGCCTCTTCGGCTTCCTCTTCAGCTTCCTCATCCCCAGCGTTACGGATCATCTCCACCACTTCAGCCCACTTCTTGGCATTGTCCACATCCTCTTCGGGGATACCAGCCTTGGTAGCATACTCCCTCAGTTGGGCTTCAGCCTTGGCATCACCCTTCTGGGCTTTCTTGGCCAGGGAGTCCAGATCCTGGAACTCAGGCTCATCATCCTCAACCTCAACTGGAGGTTTATTGGAAGGTGGCTTCCCACCACTCTTGGGGCTGGTCTTGGGGGTAGTTTCCTCTTCCGTCTCCTCTACCACCCCTTCTTCAGGGTTGGCCGATGCAGGAGAGTAATCCTCTAGCCCCTTACTCCCATGCCAGTTCTCGAACACCCGTGGTTCATAAGCCTTACCCGTGGTCGGGTTGACCTTGGGCTTCTTGGTCTTGGGGTCGATCTGGGGCTTGGAGAGTTCAGTGGAGAACCGGAAGAACGGCTTCTGCTCTACCAACTCCTTACAGAGTTCTTCCAGATCCTCAACCGACTCTGCACTTTCAGTGTATTCAGGCCCACCGATACGGCGCAACTCATTCAAGAGCCTCGCCATATTCTCCTCATAGGTGGTGGCCTTCCCATCACTGCTCTTGGTATCACAGAGCATGATAAGGATAGAAGTCTGGAGTCCTGCTACCTGCTGAACCCCATCCACCGTAGCGATAGTTTTGGGGGTATCAACCACACCTGCCAGACGACAGAACGGCTGCCCCTTGTTATTCCCGTTCTGGGCAGTACCCCACTCGATGGCCTGAAGACGAGCAATACCGTTGTTGATACCACCTGGAAGGCGAATCAGCCCATAGGTGGTGTCGTCCTTGGCATGCTTCTTGATAGCCTTGTTGAAGATCCCGGCCTTGCCTGCCAGGACACTCTTTGCTTTCTCAGCTGGCATACTCTTACTATCTCCGTCTTGATATTGGGGGCCTAGTTCGTTCATGATGGCTATTAGCTCCCCCATACTAATAGGCTCACCAAGGTGACATCGCACCTCATCCTCGGACATTCGATCTACTTCGTCGTTCGTCATCGGTGAATCTTGTATTATACTAACTATTCTTTGGTATTACTCCTTTTCTACTCTCTTGCCGTCTATTACAGTTTTGATCTTCTCCCAGGTCGGTTCCTCGATGTACTCTGGAACCGTCTCAGGATCGCAGCTACGAATACCGGCTGCGAAGTTGGGATGTAGTATGGTCCTTAGACGACGGACCGTTCTACCAGTCTCTACCTCTTCCCACTTCTCCTTGGTCTTACCTAGAACCTTGACCACTTTCTTTACCTTCTTGGTCTCCTTCTCGATATAGAGACGAGCGATGTAATCACAGGCATCGTGGAGCCAGCCTACAGCGGCTGCTCCCAGGTCAGCAGCGAAGAAGGATTCAAACCCGCTACCTCTTAGAATCTTAGGTTGATCCTTATCAGGAGGATTGTGATCCTTCTCCTTGGCAGTGAATACCGTGTGGCACGGTAGGTCTACCCAGGGTCGTAGACACTCCCTGATCTTTTCACTCCTCTCTCTGTACTGATCCCTAGATACTAGGCCCCAGTTGAGTTGTTCGGGTACTGCATCTAGCCCCAACAACTCTTTCAACACTATGTCCTGATAACTAGTGATAGAGTCAATGACTACCGTCGCATAGGGTTGGCCATCATACTTCGGTAGATCACACACTGCCCCACTAGCTAGTTCCTGACAAAGTAGTCCTGCCTTCTCAGTACTGGAGACTCGAACGTACTTAACCCCTGGTACGTTCCTGACTGATAATGCCCCTCCGGTCTTGGTGGGTTCCATCCCCACCAGTAGTAGAGGCTTGGGGAACTTACAGGCTAGGGTAGTCTTCCCTACCCTGTTAATCCCATAGATCACCATCTTGATAAAGTCGTCTTCCAGATCCTCTACCGGGATGGCTTCATCAAGAACACTACCACTCTTACGAGGAGTCTTGTCGTTGGCCTTCTGTCTGGTTATCTTTGGCATCTCTTTCCTTTCTTACTGCCTCACCCCTACGAATAGCCACTATAGGTGGTCCATCAAATGCTATCTTGATCTTGTGTCCTGTACTAGATGGATGGTAGAACTTGATCTTCACCCCATTACCCAGGACATACCATCTACCTATATCCACCATTACTTCTTGATCCATTACCTCTCCTATTTCTTACCCCCACTCAACTCGGGGAATAGATTGTCCGTATGAACTAGTCCCGTAGTAGACCCAGTATCCAGGTAAGAGTCCAGATCCCCAGTGATACCTTCCGTCAATGGGTTATACACCCCATATGGGAATCTGAAATGAGGAAAAGTGTTAGCTATAGATGCTAGTCCTTGTAATACACAGAATGGATCAGGGTTCCCATTAACCCATTGCCACCAGTTACACAACTGTTCTAGTACTGGGTCCAGACACTGCTTCTTGAAGGTGTCTATATCCTTGGTAGTAACATCGGACTTCCATCTGTAGAAGAAGTTATCAGGATCATCTGCTATGACCTGGGCTACTCTCCCATAGAAGTGGGCTACAGTCTCCTGGGGCTTATTCTTAGTCCCCTTATGGCGAACGATACTGCCCTTACCACCTGAGAGGGGACGACGGACCACGTTGTAGCGGACTCCCATGATTGGGTGTTGACTAAGAATTTTCATAGCCTGTTCATGAGTCATTTACCACTTCTCTTTCGCTTTAGAGCGGCTTTAACAGCAGTAGCTATCTTAGCCCTGTGGGCCGCTGACTTGGGCTTACCTCTTAGTCCACTAGAGATCTTAGCCCTAATTTCATCTGTGTGCTTATACCCTGCTGGTGGACCTGGTACTCTACCCTCACTCACAGCCTTGTGCAGACTCTCCGAGATTTTCTTCTTACTGTCTTCAGAGTGTTCCCACCCCTGACGATTCTTCCACAAGTTAGCCCTGTGTTCAGCAGACTTAGCTTTACCAGTGAGAGCCTTCCGTATCTTCTCCTTAACCCAGTCTGGTATTGGGACACCTAGCATCCTATCAGCCATCTTTTTCTTAGTACTACTCGTGTGCTTGAACCCCAATGTACTCCCAGCAGTTGGACTACGATTGTACCCATTGGCAAACTCAAACGTCCTTAACTTATCCAGCCACTTCTGCTCTACCACTACACAGAGTTCTGGATGACAGTTTTCCAACGTCACGAACGAGAAGTTATTTTCACCATGCTTGTTCCATGAGTTTTGTAGATACGGTACAGGGTGGTAACCACCCCTCAAAGCCCTGGTGTGGTCAGCCTCTCTACGTCGTAGATCAGCAGAGCTACCAACGTATAGCTTCCCATTCTTTAGGTTAGTTATCCCATACACCCCACTATTAGAGAAGTCGTCCACCTTTAGTAGCCTCCTGTAGCTTCTGTAGGGCTATTAAATAAAAGAGAGTTTGGAGGTCAAAGCGGAGTTGCTGCTGGAGTGCAGTGACGTTGACATCTCCCTTGGTCTTGTTCTCCTGAAGCCACACACCACTTGTCTTACCTTCCTTGATAAGATCAACAGAGTCCCACTTTCCCCTAAGAAGGACAGTACGACCAGAAGGCAGCTGGTAAGGGACATTGAACTCTTCCTCCTGAAGTAGTGGAGTACGGCGAACGTTATCAGGATGCTTCATCCAGTATCTGATATACTCAGGGAACTGTACCTTACACACCATATACCAGTGTTCAATGCGGTCCCTGTCCAGTGGGTGACGCTTGACTAGCTCAGTAGCATAGTCTTCTAACTCAGTTAACCATACATCTGAGTCGATACCACTTAGCTCACCATCAAAGTGCCTCACCTCACTGGCAGCAGCTTCCTCGCAGATATGCCACATATCCCCATAGCCTGTCCGATGGTTCCACCCCCCACTAGGCTTTAGACCTTCCACCACCAGGAGACGGAACCGTTCCCGACACACCAGGAACCTACCTAGTAGAGACTGGGTGACACCATCTACTTGTGGTCCCTTCCATAAGGGAGTAGATGGTTTCTTGGACTTGGGGAGACGACGGTTACGAAGATTATCAGGTAGCATGACTTGACTCCTCTTGAGTTAGTAGACAAAAGGTAGGACGACTCTATCAGTACTCTGTAACTGTCACTAGTTGAATACTACTAATGGCCCGAGGTATTCTATTGGTCTTCCTTAACCGTCACCGGGAGTAGAGCCGTCCTACCATTAATTTAGTATACCCTATTACCCCGTGGTCCCGGCGGGGTAGGAACAGATTTTCCCTCCGGGTAGGGTTAGACCAAACTACACCCCTAGACCCTTACTGACCGCTTGACGAATAGCCACCACCACCCTCTGCCTCATCAGCGACTGCTGGGCTATTGGTGCCCGAAGGATGGCAGCAGGGTGGGTGATCTGGGCTACATAACATTTCCCAGGTAACTTCATATTCCCCTTCACACCTTGCTCAGTGTAGGTAAACGGAACCTTCCCTACAGCTAGCACTACCTTGGGGTTCCCTAGACGTAGGAACTCATCTAGCCTAGGCTTACAGGCCACTACTGCTTCGTGATCTGGTTCCTTGGTCTTCTTGTTATCCTCATCTAGAGGAATACAGCATACTAGGTTGGTGAAGGCTAGACGTAGCTTGGCCTGATGTATATCACTATGCCCGGTGGAACATTGCCCCGGAACCTTATCCACAGGGAACACCGCATACTTTCCACCATACCTACACTTGGCACACACCCATACTTCCTCTAAGGATCTGGCTATCATCTGATCCAGGAGTATACCTGCCGGTCCTACAAACGGCCTACCTAGCATATCCTCACTTCTACCAGGGGCTTCCCCGATGAACATCACATCACAGGGAACATTTCCCTTGGCTAGTACTATGCTGGTACGAGTTAGGTGGAGAGGACACTCAGTACAGTCCTTCCACTTAGTCACATGAGACTTCCACGTCAGCTTGGTGCTCATTACACTCCTCTAGGAACCGAACTACCCACTACACGTTTCTGAGAGAAAGTAGTGTTGTTGTCTTACTCACTTGAGTGGGGTTTATCTGCCATGTTAGTAGGGCAGTTAGCACTACGTCCTCTACTCCAGAACCTTGGCTCTACATTCCTGACATATCTTGTAGATACTGAAGAACAGCTCCCCACAGCCTGGGCACTTGGTCATAGGGAACCTGGATGCTCTTCGTTTCTTGATCCTGATGATAGTACATCGTTTACATTTGCACAGAGTCCTACCACCATCAGGTCTTATAAGTGGGGTGAACTCAGGATCACTCTCCACATGCTCACCATGCTCTCCAGATACTTTGGCTGCCATAGGGTCAGCTAACCACTTGTCTTCCCACTCTTTTACACTCATAGTTACTCCTTCAATGAGAATGAGTCTGCCAGGATTACCGTCTCTTTGAAGTGAGGGGGCAGTCTTTCACTACGTAGAGTGGTGTACATATCCAACACCCTACTGACTGGTACAGAATGTTGGTTCCTAGCTACAGCCTTGAACGGCTCAATCTCGATACGGATGATCTGAGGTTCAATACCTGCCCACTTAGCAGTTTCCCAGTAACGGGCAACCTCCCAGGCTGTCAGGTTGGTGTTGTCACAGATAAGCCAATCCCAATACTTTGCTGGGGTGCCTCTGTAATTGAGTAGAGAGATCATCCATCTGTCAAAGCAGTCAGCGTGAGCCTTCTCTTTCTTGGTAGGATCAAATTTGTACACCCCCTTGGTGATATGAGCTATATCCGCAGAGCAGATGATCTTGGACCCTGGTAGCTGCTCCACATAGGTGGTCTTACCAGCACCAGGGATACCACGAGTGATGAGGGCCTTCATAGCTTAGAACCTCCTACCCACCTAGAGTTTCTGAGAGAAAGAACAGGTTAGTTACTTGGGGTCACGAGTGGCATTAGTCAAGCAGTCACATGCTTGGTTGTTAGCATACCTATCACAACACCCCGTATGTGGGAAATTCCTTCTAGCTGCCATTACCTCAGACACAGTTCTAGTTCTTGGTTCCTTGATCTCACCATGCTCACCCAGGGACTCTACCTCTTCTTTGGACAACTTACGCCATAGAGTAGAGGGTGGCATGGCATCAATCACATCATCAGGGACTAGAGTAGTTTCGGTCCCAGCATCAGATCCCCTGGGATACCACCCCAGGGCATGTAGGGTAGTCCAGGCATGAGTAGGACCAAACGCCTGTAGGATGTAGCCCCCCAGGAACTCTTTCTCATTAGCTATAGAGATATAGAACCACTTGAGTATCCCTACCTTACACTCCTCCAGGATTAGTTTGGCAATCATGGTACGGACGGCATCATCATTGGCAGTTACAGGCTTACGTCGGTAGCTCATACTGAACCAGTCTCCTTCTCTTTGGTATGTAGTCTTCTCCCATACTCCGCCAGTAACAGTGCGTCCGCTACTGCTAGGGTGATAGGTAGTCTAGGGAACAGTTGCTGGGCCTTGGACTTCAACCTATTCTTCCACTGGGTCTTGGACTCTCCTGCCTTGGTAGATAGGTTGAATGCCTTGAGCCAGGTCTGAGGTAACTTCTCCTCGAATGGAATACCACATCCATGCAGTATCCCCCTAATCAGCATGTAACTCCCGTAGATTAAACAGGTGGACTTCAGGATGGTAGAGATGTGTCTACCACTCTTACGGTCATAGTAATGGGTTGGGCGAGGAACTATCTGCTCCAGGGTACAGTAAACCTTGGCTGAGGCAGGTAGGACATCACTGTAATCCCCGTATTCAGACAGTAGGTTCCAGATGGCTTTCTCGGTTGCCCCCGCTAGCTTAACCAACCTGACCTTGGGCTTGGTCTGGTAAGCATTGTCATCGTAGTCTTCCTCTATGACTGCTACCCCACCATCAGCCCCAGGATCTATCCCTAGATAAACAGTCTTACCCATTACTCATCATCCTCGCTACGTTTGGGCTTAGGTGTTGGTAGTGGTAGTGGACCAGGTTTACCGTTATGGTGACTGAGGGTATTAATGACTATCCCATGCTCATCACCAACCACGTCTATTTGTACCTTGCATCGGTACTTGGGACGACCAGCAGCATTCCGTATCTGCTGTACCATCATATAGGTAGAACACTTGTAGTCCTTACCTCTCATCAATACTATCCTACGACTGGAGAACCATAGATCCCACGGATAGCGGGGGTAGATATGGGTCACCTTCTTCTTGAATGGGTTCTTCCGTTTACCCTTCCTCGCTTTTGAATGCCATGTTGCCACTTCGCACATCCTCTCCTTTATGCTGGGATAGACGCGGATCATGAATGTCGTAGTCGGGCGACCTATTATTAATAATAGCTACCAGGGAGGTTTT
>OFQY01000647.1_pt1 | contig 12897 bp, 6 predicted proteins | sample 1542991 | NCBI WGS metagenome assembly OFQY01 (sample SAMN07774224, study PRJEB24372) | wastewater metagenome | isolation source: Exp Tend VB 10WW | collected 2016-02 | reverse complement strand
ATAGTGGTGCTTTTTATAATCTAATCCATGCTACTTTATCAAATACAAATGCACTCGAAGAAATACCAGATTGGGCTTGGTATTTTGATATTTTAATAACAAAAAACCTTAGAACAAGATTTTTTGCTCAATGGGCAATGAGAAATACTGGAGTTCAGTATGTAATTAAAAACGCAGATGGTACTTATACTTACCAAAATAATTATGTTGGTGGATTGTTTGGAATTGCATTTAAGACTACAAACCTTACCCTAAACGGTATGGGCATACAGTTTACACAAGGGGATAATAGTTTTATTCGTCTTTATTTAAGTGGGCTATCAACGTCACCGTTTTCTTTGGCGGTTATTGCACAAGACGCTGATTATATTATCTGCACTCCTATTGATTTAGGAACAACTACAAGTATAGTTGATTTACTTTTATTGGAATATTACATACAATATACTCCAGTTGGGGAAGAAGTATTTTATACTTGTGGCGGTTTTGGAGTTATAAATAACCCAACAACCAGTTCAAGAGAGTACGGAACTACGGGTGTTAATATAACCGGGGATATTACATTTATGCAAAGGATATTTTATGAGCCTATTGGGTATGGCTATTGGTCAGAGAATATGTCTCCAAATGATAATTTATGGAAAAATTGGCTGGCTATATATGGGGAAGGTAATCAGGTGACATCATTAGGTCAGGTAGTAAAAGAAACATCCGTTAAATGGAGTGATACCTTAATTCAAGGAAGTAATACAAATGGGTTGAGTGCGTTTGAACCATTGAACGAAAAACTTCTTCCATTGGATATGGGAGCATTAAGAAAATTACAGCAAACAAGCAAGGTTTCTCAGCAGGGTAATATCATGTTGGCTATTGCAGAACAACAGACAGCAAGCCTTTACTTGGGAGAAGTTCAGGTAGTAGGGTCAGACCAAAATTCTTTCCTTGCTTCTTCCCCGAATGTTATAGGAACAGTTAATATACTAAAAGGAAATTTTGGTACAATAAACCCGGAAAGTGTAACTGAATACAGGGGTATGGTTTTATGGTGGGATATGAATAATAGTAGAGTTATACAATATGCTTCCAATGGACTTTTCCCTATTTCAAATTACAAAATGACAAGGTTCTGCAAGAATTGGTGTGAACAGTTTTTGTCAATGACAAGCGAAGAAATTGAAGCATTAGGCGGGAGGCCATTTATTTACATGATAGTTGATCCTTTTCACGACGAACTTTTAATATCCTTACCAAAATTAGCTAATTACCCACCTAAAGGGTATTTGCCAACCTTTAATACAAATACCGATGCGGTAGAGAATGTTATTTATCCATTTGATATATTGGATTTTCAGGAAAAGACCATTGTTTATGATATTAAGCATGATAGATGGTTAGGCTCCTATACTTTCTATGTGGAAGGGTTTGTGTCATTGCAAAATCAGTTATATGCTTTTAAAGACGGGTTCTTATATATACACAACCAGTTTGATAAACAATGTAATTTCTTTGGAGTGCAATACAAGGCCAAGATAATGCCCGTATCAAATATGTTTCCAAGCATACCCAAAATATATAATGCAACAGCTATAGAAGCTAATATGCCACCAAGCTATATGTATCTATATACCGATTATCCTTACCAACAGATAAGCGACTTAGCAGACTATCAATTCAGACCATTGGAGGGAATATGGAACGCTACATTTAGGCGGAATATCATTCAGCCAACAGCAACAGGTAACAGCACTACAAGCCGGTTAACTGGGGAAAAAATGAGAAGCGTAGCTATGCTCTTTATGCTTGAATTTTCCCCAACCGGGAGCAATCCATTAGAATTGAAGTTTATGGATTTGGCTTTTACAATATCTGAAGGCAACGTAAATGTTTAAAAGTGAACTAATTAATATAATATAATTTTGGTAAGGACAGAAAGATTGCATATTAAACCTTTAAATTACCCTGAATTAGTAAGTAGGGTATATTCCTTTGCTGGAATGATAAAGAATAAAGAGGAACAAGAAAACGTAATTAATTATACTCTTAAACCAATGAAAGATGCAGACGAAAGAGGGCAATTATTTTATACTTTTTGGATAGGTAAATACAACGGGGAAGAAGTTTTAGAATGTGGTTTTTTATGCCCACCAACAATTCATAAAGTAGTTGAAATTTTCTGTTATACAAGACCGGGATATCAAAAAAAAGGATTTGGAACAGAAGCAATAAAAGGATTGGTAAGGTTTGCGGAAGCGTTTAAAGATATAAAGTTCGTTTGCGCAAGCGTAGATAAGGATAATAAACCATCCCAAAAGATGCTATTAAAAAACGAATTTTATTATTTAGCAGATACACCACAAGGAATGATGGTTTTTAATAAACAAATAAAAAATTAAGTCATGGCAGGTGCAATAGTAGGCCCAGTGATACAAGGTGCAATGGGTACAGTAGGTACTATCTTTAATTCCATTGCAGGGATTAAAGCTGATAAAAAATTGAAATCCTTGTTAGAAACAGACCCGGAATATACAATTTCACCGTATGCAAAAAACACACTTGGATTAGCAACCACACTTTTAAACGCAAGGATGCCGGGTGCTGCTTTTCAGGAAAGGAATATATATGGTACGGGAGCCAATGCTTTGAATAACATCAATAATAATGCAACAGACGCAAGTCAGGCAATAACAGCAGGCGCAGGCGTATTGGGTAAACAAGATGAGCAATTTGGGCAGTTAGGGATGCAAGATGCGCAAGATTACTATAATAGGTTAGGAAATTTGAATAAGGCAAACGAGGGCATGACAGCAGAACATCAGGCGCAATTTGATGACCAAGTAAGGCGTTGGCAAGACCAAGTAAATACAGTTATGACACAATATAAAATGCGTAGGCAAGGAGGCAATGATTGGTCACAATTAGGAGCAGCAGGTGCTTCTTTAGGAAGTGGGATGGGTAAATAAATAAACTAAATAAGTATGAGTAGGCGTGGGGCTATATTACAAGATTACGGAGGTAGATTTGAACCAATGCCGCAAGATGCACAACTTGCGGCGGCCCATTATTATCAGCAAGACCAACAATTCAGAAGTCAATTAAAAGAAAGACAAAAAGAAAAATCTGACCGTGAAGCAGCAGATTTAATAAAAGGAATTGGGATAGACCATATAGGAGATAATACCATTGATTTACTTACTGACAAACAAATACAAGGAGTTCAGGATAAATTATTGGATATGCACATGAAAGGTGCTACAACAACCGATTTAATGCTTTATGCTCAAAGGGAATTGCCTAAAATATCCAATGGTCATACTATTGCAAAAAATAAATATAATCAGATAAAAAGCGGCGTTATAGAACTTGGTAAGGATTATCCTACTGGTAATTTAGAACAAGCCAGAAGTATGTCCACGAAAGAGATGCTTAAAGATGTATTAAACTTTGATGAAAATGGTAATGCAACAGGTTATAAAGACCCTTCAATTATCCCAGAAAAAAATTATGTTACACCGCTTACTGGGGATGAAAATATATCACAATGGTACACGCCAAGCGGTGCATTGGAAACGCATATAAAATCATTGCCATTAACTAAAATAGGTGAATCAAAAAAAGTAAGGGATGCAAGAGGTCGTGAGATTGATAATATTTGGGAAGGGCAGGGAAGTGTATTTTCTAAATTAAAGGTTGACCCAATTACAGGGGCGACAATAGGGCAAGAAATAAAATCTGAAACTGTACCAATAGGAAAAAATCCGGATGGTACAATTAATAATGCAGTTGTATTACCCCAAGATGAATTTAATGTATTAACGGGAACTCCACAAGCAAAAGCTGATTTTTCCATTAAGTTTAGTAATCATTTAAAAGATTTAAAGATAGACCCTAAAAGCCTTGATCCAAGAGCAAAAGATATTTTACAAAGGCAATTTGCACATGATTGGTTAAGTTCAACAGGAATTGAAGGCAGTTCATTTATTACTAAACAAGCAGATAAGCAGCCATTACCACCAAGAGTAAGTGTTAAAATTAATAATGGGGCAAATTCAGTAGATGCTATTGATGTTTATACACCAACAAAAGTTATAGTGGATGAGCATTTTAATAACAAGGATAATTATAAACCTATCGTTACCGATAATGGCATTGAAGTTTATGGAGCCGTTCCGGTTAATTCATTGGATGATAAATATCAGGAAGCTATACTGGCAATAGCTAAAAGCAAGGATAAGGAAGTAGAATCAATAGGAGATATTTTCTTAAAGAAAACAGATGATGGAGGGATTGGAGTAATTAAAAAGGCTGATAATTCCCTTATAACAACAATGACTGAAACTGGCGCAAATATACAAGCTAATACACCACTTGGGCAAAAAGCAAAACAAGAGGCTGTAAATAAAGCTAAAGGGAATAAGACCACACCTTCCGATACAAATAAATGGGATAAATATAAAAGGCAATAATGGCATATCCTTTAAAGACATATAAAACAGATAAAGGGGTTTACGAAATTCCCGAAAAGGAATCAGCATCTTTTTTGAAAGATTTTCCTAATGCTATGGAAGTGGTGGCTTACAAAAAAGGGAAAGACACATTTGATATTCCTGTAAAAGAAGCGCAATCTTTTATTCAGGAAAATCCTGATGCTATTCCAGTTAAAAAAAAAGTCGAATCTATCGGTGGTTTACAAGAGCCTTCGGATGGCGGATTAAATGGTACAATACCAACGATAACCCAAGATGAATTAGATAAGCAAGATGATGTAATAGGTAAAATTCAGGAAGCAGATGCCTTATCAAAAAAGACAAGGTTTATTGGCATGGATGGTGGTGGGAATATACCGGACTTTAAGGCTCAATCGCAAGCTAAAGAAATTCATAACCAGATTAAAGGAATGGGTTATGGGGATAAAGATATTGAAATACTTACTAAAACATTCAGCGACCTACCGAAAGAAGCAGAAACAACAACCGTTGTACGGGAAGGTGGCGTATTAGATACGCCTTACAGTAAAAAAAGTTTTCTTGAATTATATAAGACAGACCCCAAAGCAGCGGTAACAAAAGCCAATGCAGTAAAGAACTATTTTGATTTAAAAAAATCAGCAGGCGAACAAGTAGCACAACAATATAACCGACTTCAAAATGTTAATGACCCCGATAAGTCAATAAATGAAAACATTGATAACTTTTACATTAATAAAGAAAAGCAGAAAGAATTAATCGGCAAAAACCTACCCAAAGAGCAGCAGCAAAAAGCATTGGACAGGGTTGAAGAAAGTTCTGATATTATATTAACCGATATTTTTAATAATCCTGAAAACGCAAAAGGATATATTGTAGGTAAGCTAAAAGAGAAAGATGCCAACTTAGATTTGGCTAACCCTACCTTATTGGAGCAACAAGGTAAAGCAGATAATGACCTAAGTAAATTTACCCTACAATCCATTGCTGATAATTTAGACCCAAAGAATAAGGCTGAAAAGTTAGCATTTAGAAAATATAAGTATGGAGTTGATTTGGATAATTCCGTTAATAGTTCATCAGACCTTAATGAAGCGGCATTAAAATTCGCAGCAGAACAGAACCCGACCATAAAAGGACAGATAGAAAAATTAGGTGGTACAAGATTACCCAATGCCTATGAAGGAGAGATAGTAAATGATTTTCTTAATAATCCAGACGTTATTAAAAAAGCACAAAACGACCATAACTTTGCTGAAAAATATAACCAAGCCAAACAGAATTTATATTTCAATTATCCTGACTTTGCAAAAAAAGAAGTTGCTACAAAAATTTCGCAGGCAAGAGAAGACAAAGGAATGAATAACTGGTTTGCCAATGTGCCTACCCAAGAAGCAACAGATAAACTTGTGGAAGATATGGTAAGGACTGGCAAAATGACCGAACAGGATAAATTGGTTTATGATACTCAAATAAAAAAAGACTTGGGCGTATGGCAGTCAATAAAACGTGGTGCAGGCAGGATACCATTTGGGGCATTTATAGAAGAAAGTCCTATACAAACGCCGGGGTTACTTGAATCAACAGAGAACGCATTTAATAAATCTATTCATGGAGTTGCAAGGTCAGTAGAAGATATTGTAGGTATGGATAAGAATGTATTCCCAGATAAAGAACGTCTTTATAATAAACTTCAATCGGATGCCAGTACCGCTTCTTTAATTCCTAAAAGTATATTGCATGAAGTTGCTATGGGTACTGGCAATTTAGCAGGGTTTGTTATACCAATGATGGCAGGAGGGGTGGCATTAAAAGGAGTAAAGGGAGGCGAATTTATTGCAAACGGATTATTGTTTGAAGGAGAAAATAAAGACAAGGCATTAACAATGTTCCCCGATGAGCCAACAAAGCAATACGCTTACACAGCACTTGCAACAGCAGGTGATGTTATGTTAGGTCATTTAATACCCAAAGGAGATGCAGCTAAAGGTATTGCAAAGACGCTTAAATCGGATATTGTTGATGTGGTAAATAAATTCACCAACAAAGAAATATCAGCAGCAGAAGCAAAGAAAACACTTTTGGATAAAGCCACTTCTTTACTTGGAGATTTAGCAAAAGAAAATACTAAGGTAGCCGGAACAATAACAGGGTTTGGTGTTTTCCATAATACATTGGATGCCTTGTTTGATAAGAACGATATGGGTGCAGGTGATATTGCTACACAAGCGGTAAAAGATTTTAAATCAAACTTTCTTACCACGCCATTATTAGCAGCAATGGCGGTAAAAGGTAAGGCAAGCGGTATCAATGGTAAGGTATTAATGGAAGTAGCTGATAATCCAGAATTGTATAAAAAACTCATTACTGAACAATCAGTACTTAATCCTGAATTAAAGAAAACAGAAGCAGAAAGATTAGCCAACTTGGAAGATGCAGCAGCGATAAAAAAGGATTTGGATAAAACAGAAATGACCGATAAGCAGAAACAGGATTATATGGTCACTGCTATCAATAAAAAAATACTTGAAAGAAAAGCAGCAGGGATAACAGATAAGGCATTAAAGCAGGAAGTATTAAATGAGGCAGAAAAGCACGATACCAATTTAGTATTACTTCAATCAAAGTTTGGAGATAAGGAGTTTAAAGACCTTACCCCAGAAGAAAAAGAAACCATAGAAGTACCCAAAGGCAGCACCGTAAAAACCCAACCATCAGGAACAGAAGGTAAGTTCACTCCATTAATCGTAAATGAAAAAGGAGAACATGAAGTACTTAACCGTTCCTTTGATACTCCCGAAGCGGCAAAAATTTACGGGGAAGAAACAATAAAAAGAAGGCATTTTGATGAAAATATAAAGAACAAGACAGAAGAACCAATAGCCGAAGAACTCACCCCAGAAGTTACTAAGCCTACTGATTTACAAAAAGGGGTTGTTACTGTTTCAGTTAAATTAGATGGGAAAAATATTGATGCAAAATATTTAGACGAATATAAAGGGCATAAAATAGTTGAAATAGACGGCGATGTTTATACCTATGACCCCAAAAAAGAAATTTTATTTAAAGTAGCATTGGATGATAGTAAATCAACAGGTAGTAAAAAAGTAAATCCAGAAGCCAATAACGTAGAAACAGCTAAACAGTATATTGATTGGAAAGAAGGCGCAAATAAAGAAAACAATTTCGTAAAACCAATAGATGTTACACCTACTGATGTAGTAGGTAGTGGAGTTTGGAAAGAAGGGGATGTTTTACCAGCAGAATATCCAAGACCCGAAAAGAAAATAAAATCCATTGTAAAAGAAACAGAAAATTCGTTGGTAGTAAATTTTGATGATGGAACAAAAGGGCTGATACCAAAAGATAAGTCAGCATATTTAAAAGAATTATCTACCACTAAAACCGAACCTAAAAATGAAGAAGAAAACAGTAATTTAAAAGGGCTGTTTAATAAATATGAGGAAGGATATATTTCTACGTTTGATGATTTGGTAAGTCAGGTAGAACAATATGCAAAGGATAATAGCAATGAAAACTTAATTACAGCCGTTGATAAATACAAAAAAGAAAAAGAGTATGATGCACAGGAATTAGGCATGAGGGGAGATTGGGATGCAATGGAAAAAGATTTAACTGATGTAATTAAATCTGAAATTAAAAAATCCGAAAACAAACCAGTAAATGAAGAACCCAAAGCCAATGAAATTCCTAACCCCGAAACGAAAGCAGGTATTACAAATGAACCTCCTCCTGAAAATATCGGAACAGCAGAAACGGGAGAAGAAGGAAGTAAAAAAGTAGGGGTATCGCACGAATCACTAACTGATTTGGCTAAAAGATTAGGATTGAAAGAACCTGAAACTGGGGAATGGCATAGTCCTGAATGGTATGCAGAAAGAGGTAGGCAGTTATTGGAAGCAGGCGCAAATCCTGAAGAAGTAAATAATCCTAATAATGAACTACATGACCGTATATCCATAGCAAGAGCGAATTTAGAAAATCTTGTAAAAGAAGCAGATGTCATTGCAAGAGAAAAAGGTATTGATAGTAAAGAATATGAAGAAGCGCATAAAAAAGTAAACGATTATGCCAATGATGTCGTAAAGAAGCTAGGCACAAAAGCAGGACAGGCAATGACAGCCTTACAAGGAGAAAGAGATATTGATACCGATTCCTTTACAGCCGTTAAAAAAGCAGCAGAAGAAGGGACGGGAAAGCCATTGAATAAAAATCAAGAAAAAAAGATTCAGGAACTAACTACCCAAAACAAAGAATTAAAAAAACAGACCGATGATTTAGAGAAAAAACTGGTAGAGGCTACTGATAAAGCATTAAACGGAGATAAGCCTAAACAAGACAAAGGTAAATTTGAAAAGAAAGCCAGAGAGTTATCTAAAAAAATAATGGATTCTGAATTGCCATCATGGTTAAAGATAGATGACCCTAATGCTTCAACTAAGGGAATGGGTGCAGAAGATTTAAAAAAACTTTTATCAGAGGCTACTATTAACATGGGTAAACTTTTGGATAAAGGGGTTGAATTTGCAGAAGCAGTTAAAGAAGCAGTTAAGGATTTGGTTGATAAACTTGGCAAAGATAAAAGAGATGAAATAGAGAAAGGGTTTACAGAACATTATAAAGGTATTTCCGAACCAACAGTAGCCGAAAAAAACATAGCACGTCTTGAAAAAGAATTAGAAAATTTACAAAAAGGTATTGCTAAACAAAAAAATCCTAAGAGAGATTTAACCGATAAAGAGAAGGAGTTAAAAGAACAGATAAAGGAAGAACGTGCCAATATGGGGTTAGAACCGTCTAAAATGGATAAGCCAAAAACTGAACAGGAGCAAAAGGAAGAAGATGCAAAAGAGTTAGAAGATATTCAGAAAAAATTTGTTGACAAAAAAGATAATAAATTTTCAATAGATGAAGCTAAAGATATTTTTAATTATGCCAAGAAAAATTATTTAGATAAAGATGTATCATTTAGCGATATGTTAGCAAGGGTATCTAATGATTTAGGGTTATCGTGGAGGCAAGTAAGTGATGCTTTGACATCTCCAAAAGTTAAACCCATATCAGATGCCATGTGGAAGAAAAGGGCAGATTACATGAAGAATAGGACAGCAACAAAAAACTGGGTTGAATCGCAAAGTAAATCCGTTCCATTAAAAGCATTAAGGAAGGTATCGTCAGCAGTTAGAGGGGTTGCGGTATTCGGGCATGGTGGAATATTTATCGGGACACACGCAGGCATGACCTTATTTAATCCTTCCCAATGGAACAAAGTTATCCCTGCATTTATAAGAGGTTGGAAATTTGCCTACGGTAACAGGGCTAATTATGAAAGAAGAATAGAGCAATTAAGGAATGACCGTAATTATATTATTGCACAAAGGGGAGGACTAAAAAATAATCCAGATGTAATAAATACAGAGGAATTTCAGAAAAGCCAAGAAGTGTTTAAGAAGATAGGTGGCGAAGCAGGTATAAAAGGGTTTAATGCTATCAAAGTTTTAAGGCAAGATTTATTTAATTACCATTATGATAGGTTATCGGAAATTGAAAAAAATGACCCTGAATCTATTGAGCAGATTGCAAAACTAGTAAACAATGCAACAGGGGCAACAAATTTAAAATTACCTGAATGGGTAAACGAAACAACATTTGCAGGAGGTATGGAAGCTGCCCGTTGGGGTAAGTTAACAAGGAATCCTGCAAGAGCAGCAGCGGTAGCATTAAAGGCTATTGTTACTCCCGAAAAGGCTACCACAGCAGAAAGGGTGTTTGCTAAGGTGTGGGCAAGGAGAGTTGGGGAGCAACTTGGAACAATGACCGCTTTATTAATGGCTAATGCAGCATTGCAAAATACTATTAATCCTAAAAATCCTACTAACCTGACAAATCCTAATGATCCTGATTTTTTAAAATTCAAATTCGGGAATTTAACTATTGATCCAACATCAGGAATGAGAGGTGTCGCTATGTTTATGTACGGTATAGGAAAAGTACCATTTAAAACACAAAAAGAATTGAAAGGAGATACAAGGCTACAGGCGGCAGGTAAATCTGTATTTGGGTATGGTAGAGGTAAGTTAGCTCCATTATATTCAACTGTAGCAGATTTTGTAACACAACAAGATTATAATAAGAACCCATTACCATTTTCAAAGGATAAACCAACTCCCGGACATCATAGGTTGACATGGGGTGAATACCTATGGCAAAAAGCACCATTACCAGTTGCGGAAGCAGCTACAGTTACATACAAATCAGCTGAAGAAAGTGGGTCGGATAAGGTTACGTTAAGACACGTTTTTAATGGTTTTTTGTCAGGAGCTATATCCGGAGGGACAGGGTTTAGAGTATCAGAATACGATAAGGAAGAAGCCAAGCATTCGCCTTTTACAGAAGAAGATAATAAAAATCCAATATTCAAATACTTTTTAGATAAGGGTATGGAGTTGCCACATACAAGTTTAAGTTCCGAGGAAATAACTGATGAAAAAAATAGGACAAATAAAAAAGTATCGGATTACCCAAAAGATATTCAAGATAAGTATGAAGATACCCATAAATTATTTTTGAAAAAAGAACTTTCAGACTTTAAAAGAAAAGGGTACGTTTTTACAAAAGAATATTTAACATCCGATGGAGAGACAAAAGTTGAAGTTTATACTGATAAAAAACCACATTCAATAAGAAAATCATTGGACAGTTTAGATAAAGATGAATTAGCGCAAGTATTAAGGATAGCACAATCACAAGCCACAAGACAGACCAAGAAAAAAGTATTTAACCAAAAATGAAAATAATAGACCAAGCAGCAATATGGAACAATGGAATAGTTTACAAGGGTAAAAGACACAAGGATATAGTAATGTCCCAACCAAAGCATTTAAACATAAGAAAGGGAGGCATCGAAGGCTTTGTAACTACATCAGGAATATTTTTAGACAGGAAGGAAGCGGCTGAATTGGCTTATCAAATGGGGCAAATATCCGAACCCGTTGAATCATTAAAAAGTGAACACCTTTATTAAAATTAATTTATGGAAGAAGTAGAAAAACTTCAAAAGGAATTAGAACATTATAAAACCAAGTTTTCGATAGGTCAGCAGGACGTTGCCGTAAACGGGTATTTAGCCTATGTAAATATAGTCAGGCAGCAGGTAGAGTACATCAAAGAGTTTAAAATTAAGGAAAATATTGAAGGTAAGAAAAGCGAAAGCGCAATGTACGACAGGACGGAATCTATTTGGAAAAACCTGCCGGATATGATTACTTCTATGAATAATCTGAAATTAGAGTTGGGAATTGAGTACGATGAAAATGAGGGTAGAGATAAACAAAAAGCAGTATCACCACAATCAATAGGTAAATAAAATGTTCTATCCGGTTAAAGATGGGTCAGTATATAAAATCGAGGATAATGCCTTTGGTTATGTATATGAATGTAACCTTCCACCAATAGGGTACGGGGTTAATAGCATTACGGGGGAAGTTCAGGAAACGGATATTATACAGCGTTCAGATATACCAGAACAGCAGTTTTGGGAAAGGTATGAACTACCTAAAGATTGGAAGGAAAAAATAAAACGAGAAAAGGAAAGAAAGAAATATGACAAAGATTATTTTGACCCTTACTTAGAAAATATTCGTGTCCGTGAATGGAATCGCCGTCTTTGCGGGGTTTGGTTCTGGAACTACAACCCATTTAAAAAAGAAAGTGAGTTATTGTACATAACCGGAACGCATTACCTGTATTGTACCTATTGGATATTTCAGGGCAAGCATATGGACTTCCGAATTACAGATATGGAAGTATGGTATATTTTAAAGTATTGTGAAAACGACCCTGATTGTTTAGGATTAAATTTTTTGACAAGACGTAAATTAGGGAAGACGGCCATTAGTGGCTGTTGGGCATACGACAGAACAAGTAAGCGACCAACTAACCAACATTGCGGTATTCAGAGTAAGGATGATGATGGTGCAGAGGAAGTAATGAAGAAAGCCATTGTTCAGCCGTGGAAAAAATTACCTGAATTTTTCAGACCTATTTACGATTTGATGAAAGGGGATGACCCAAATGAACTTAGGTTTTTCAATACTTCACGTAGAGGATCAACCGCAGAAACAGAAAGAGAAGAAGAAGATGCTTTGGAAAGTTGGATTGATTATGGGCCTGCAACGGAAGGCTATTATGATGGGCCTGAATTGGACACTTATATTTCAGATGAAGCAGGTAAAGTAGAAAAAAAAATAAGCATAAAAACAAGGCAAGACACAGTTAGGTATTGTTCTGAAATAGAAGGAAGGATGAAGGGCAAGCAGCTATACACTACCACAGTAGAAGCAGATGATACCACAGCAGATGAACATGAATTTCAGGAGTTGGTGTATGATAGCAACCCATTAAAAAGAAATAA
>OFQY01000646.1_pt1 | contig 12908 bp, 22 predicted proteins | sample 1542991 | NCBI WGS metagenome assembly OFQY01 (sample SAMN07774224, study PRJEB24372) | wastewater metagenome | isolation source: Exp Tend VB 10WW | collected 2016-02 | reverse complement strand
AGCGGTGGGATGATGGGGAACAACCCCTATCTTGCGCAGACGCTTCAAACATCAATGCAGGACGCAGCGGACGGCGTAAATTCGCAGTTCTCAGGCGCTGGTCGTTATGGTTCCGGCGCTCATACCAAGACGCTCACGGATCGTCTCGGCAACATTGAAGCCAATGCGCGCATGGGTGACTACAACACGCAAATAAGCAACATGCTTGGCGCGGCTGGTCAGCTTGGCAATCAGACAAACCAGAACATGAGCGCGAACCTTGGCGGCTGGTCACAGCTTGGCGGCATTGGTCAGCAGGGTATTTCAAACACGATGGGCGTGAACTCTGGCTTGCAGTCCATGAACACAGCCCAGAACCTTGACGCGGCGAATTTGCAGGGCATTGGCGGTCAAGAACAGCAGTACAATCAGTCTGTCATTGATGCAGCCAACCAAGACCCTTGGACGAAGGCGCAGAACCTTACGAACATCGCCGGGACTGTTGGCGGCATGGGCGGGACGCAGACGGGAACCATCAAGGAAACGGGCGGCAACAGCCTCATTGGCGGCCTATTGGGGCTAACAGGTGCGTTCAAGAACCTTGGCGGCGTTGCGGGCATTGCGTCCATGTTCTCCGATGAACGGTTGAAAGAAAACATTGAACCAGTTGGCAAGCTGGACGATGGGCAGAAGATTTACGCCTACAACTACAAGGGCGAGTCCACACCGCAGATTGGCTTGCTCGCGCAGGAAGTCGAGAAGGTTGTTCCCGAAGCCGTTAGCGAAGATTCGCGCGGGATGAAGATGGTCAACTACAAGGTTGCGACGGCCAAGGCCGTTAAGATGAAAGGAAAGCATTAATGGCTTTTTCTCCTTACGGTGGCCTTCTCGGGTTTAACCCGAACGCTCAATTCGGAAGATTTGGCGACCCAAATGATCCCGCTAACCTTCCGAATGGATTGCAGGGATTGCTCGCACAACAGCCGGATATGCCAGCGCCCAATGCGCAGCCAATGGAAGCGCAGATTCCGATGCCTCCACAGCGCCCGGCAGAATTTGGCCCGTCCGCATCGCAACAGCCCATGAACATCCAGCCACAAGGCTTGCTTGCCCCTCCTGCAAAGGCTCCTGAACAGGGTGGCATGGGTTCTGGCTTCGACAAGTTCGTTGACAAGCTCGGCAACATCTATGGCAACGGCGGCGGTGGCGATGCTCTGATCAACATGGGCCTTGCTATCGCATCCCCCGGCAATCGTGCGCAGAACCTACAGCGCGCTATGATGATCAATTCGCAGCAGTCCAGCCAGAAAAACGCACAGGCGTTGCAGCAGTTGAAGTTGCAGCGTGAACAGGGCGCGTTGCAAGGCAATATGGAAACATTGAAAGCCGCTTATCCAGCATGGTCTGAACAGCAGCTTATGGCGGGTGCTCAGAACCCCACTGTCGTTCAAGAGGCCATCAAGCGCCTTAGCCCGCAAGAGCAGTTCAAATCCGAAACGGATGCCGAAGGGAATATTTGGCAGACGAATTCGGTTAACGGTCAGAAAACCTTGCTCAAAAAAGCTGAAAACGACATTCAGAAGGTTGACATCACCAAACCGGACGGAACGACGCAGCCCGCTTGGGTCAAGCGTGGTGAGAACAATGTTCAGTACATTGGCCCTGAACAGCAAGCCCCAACAGGCGCGATTCCGGCTGGTGTTGATCCGGCAAAATACCGTGAAGAAATGGCGAAGAAAGCCGCAACGCAGGAAGCCGCAAAGGTTGAACGCACACGCGCGGCTGAAACGGCTATGCCTCACCTTGATCGTGCAACCAAGGCTTATGAAACCCTCGCAAATCTTGAGGCAATCGGGCCTATGAGCGCATCCGGCATGTCTCGCCTCTGGGGCGGCATGAAGGGAAGCAAGGACGAAATTGCCCGCCAAGACTTTGAAGCGGCGGCAAAAGAACTTGAACTGATGAAGTCCCAAATCTCCATGAAGGGGCAGGGGACTATCACGGATAGCGAACGAAAGATTCTTGCACTTACCCTGCCACGCCTTGACGCAGCCGATCCCACAACGGGTCTTAAAACCCTTAAAATGATGCGGGACAGCTTCAAAAAGGATTTTGGCGCAAAGGTCGAAGACGACCCAGAAGGCAAGCCAGTGCTAGCGCCAGATGGGAAACATTATATAAAACAAAACGGTAAATGGCATATGGTGGTGCAATAATGGCTCAGCTTATCCCCGTTGACTATGATCCTTTTGCGAAACAATCCCCGCAGGGGTTGCGCCTTGAGCCTGTAGATTATGACCCATTCGCAAATCAGCCCCAAGGGCCAAGCGTTGGCGTTGGCGCTGACATGGCAAAAGGTGCTGGCGTTGGCCTTGCTAAGGGTGTGATGAATGTTGCGGCCTCGCCCGTTGATGCGCCTAACGCGGCTGAATTCGGCGTGTCTTATGGTCTGGCAAAGCTGGCTGAAAAGATGGGCTGGCTTCCCAATGGTCGGACAGCAGAAGAACTCGTCAAGGATGCTCAATCGACATTCGGTGAGAAAAAGTCCCTCGGATCGGCCATGCAAAAGACCGTTGAAGGCGTGACGGGTGACTTCTACAAGCCCCAGACGACGGCGGGCAAGTTTGCAGAGACAGCGGGTGAGTTTATCCCAGGCGCTATGGCTCTTCCTGCCAATGGCGTTGGCAGCATGGCATCAAATGCCGTCAAGTATGGTGTTGTTCCCGGCCTTGCATCAGAGGCGGCTGGTCAGGCTCTTAAAGACACGAAATACGAATGGGCCGGACGGCTTGCGGGCGCTCTTGGTGGGGCCTTCCTGCCCGGTGCGGCCAAGGCGGCAACGTCGCGTGTCATCTCGCCCCTCCCAATGGACCCGGCGCGCGCCTCTATGGTGGCAACGCTTGAGCGTGAAGGTGTTCCCCTTACGGCTGGACAGATCACGGGTTCCAAGCCCCTGCAATGGGCAGAGAGTACCCTAGGCGATTTGCCTCTTGCTGGTGGCAAGGCGGCTGAATTGCAGCGCGCACAACAACAGGCTTTCACTGATGCCGCTCTAAAGCGCGCTGGCGGATCTGGCATGGCAACGCCGGACAATATGGCCGCGATCAAAGACAGCCTTGGACAGAGGTTTGGCGACCTTGCATCTCGCAATACAGCTCAGATCGACGCGCAGGCCGCGAAACAGATTGGCGATTCCGTTGCTGATTATGTCAAACTCGTTCCTCCAGCAAACCGCGCCCCCGGTGTTGGTGGGACTGTTGATGATATTTTGCAGCTTGCCCGCTCGAACGGCGGCGCAATACCCGGCGATATGTATCAGGCTATGCGCTCGCGGTTCGGCAACATTTCCAACAGCAATCGTATGAATGACCCGCAGCTTGCTGATGTCTATCGTGGGTTCCGTGATTCACTTGATGGGGCGATGAACCGCTCTATCTCCCCGGCTGACGCTGCCGCATGGCAGGAAGTCCGCAAGCAATACGGAAATATGAAGTCGCTCGAAAAGGCGGCGGGTGGTGCTGGTGCCGCAACGGCAGAAGGTAACATCTCCCCCGCACAACTTCGCACGGCTGTCGCTTCCGGCAACAATCGCGGGGCTTATGCCCGTGGTCAAGGCGACCTTGCAGAGCTAACCCGTGCTGGTATTGGCGTCATGTCACCCCTTCCAAACTCAGGAACCGCGCCGCGCCAATGGATGCAGAACGCAGCAGCTTCAACGCCGTTGGCTGTCGTTGGCGGCGCGAGTGGTGGCGGACTTGGTGCTCTGGCTGGTTTACTGGCCGCGCCAATGGCAGGGCGCGCGCTTATGTCATCGCCGATCCAAGCCTATCTTGGCAACCAAGCCGCATCAAAGATTGGATTGCTTGCCCAAGACCCGGCAACGCTCAAGGCTCTTGGCCTCGCTAATGCTGGTTATTCGGGGCTATTGGCGCGCTGACCACGGATTTTTTCAGCGCACCATGCCCATGACTTGGTGACGATAATCGCCAAAGCAATTCCGACAAGATCCGCCGAAAATTGGGACGGTTTTGAACTGTCTGCCCCCGGCATCGATTGGAAAAACATCACGACGGCAAGAACGATTCCGATCTGAATTGCGTACCACACCCCAAAATTCCCCAAAAATGAGAAACGGATTCTAGCATGGCTCAGTTACCAAGTGAAGCCTATCAGCTTCTAAATGCCATTGCAGGGCCGGAAAGTGGCGGGCGCTACAATGTGATTTATGGCGGAAAGTCCTTTGATGACTATTCGCAGCATCCCGGAATCTCTGTTCCGATCCAATCTGGGCCGAACGCCGGACGCACATCATCCGCTGCCGGGCGTTATCAGTTCCTCGGATCGACATGGAATGACATTGCGGGCCGCTATGGCCTGAAAGACTTCTCCCCCCAGAATCAGGACGTGGGTGCATGGCATCTGGCGAATGAGGCTTACAACAAGAACACAGGCCGCGACCTTTTGTCCGACCTGCAAGCCGGAAAGCATCAGGACGTTTCCAAAGCCCTATCCGGCACATGGACGAGCCTAGCTGGTGGCATTGAGGCGCAACCCGGCGGAACAGGTGACGCATGGGCGAAAAACTTCTCAGGCGTTCCCTCCGTCCCATCTCAAGCCGCCGTTCCTGCTTATGGCGGTGCGGGTGGTGGATTGCTGGCAAGCGCAACGCCAACGCCTGAACAGCCAGAACAACAGCCGGACGCAGCAAAGGCAAACGGCTTGCTTGCACAAATGTTCCAACAGCAGACGCCAGAAGAACCGCAACAGCTTGGCTTGCTTCGCCGTCAGCCATTCCGGCCCGTACAAGTCGCAAAAAGGAAAACCGCATGAGCATCACGGACTGGTCAACCAGCCAGACAGCCAATCAAACGGCAGATTCTGAAATCAATTGGCAGGAAGGGCAGCTTCCTTCAACGGTGAACAATTCCGCTCGTGCGATGATGGCAACGCTTGCCGCATGGCGCAATGACATGGGCGGGGCAATCACAGCGGGAGGGACGGCTGACGCCATCACTGTCACACTCGAAAAGCCGATGACGAGCGCGGCTTATTCTTTCTTCTCGTTCATCGCATCGGCAACAAATACAGGGGCAGCAACGCTCAAGGTTGACAGCCAAAGTGCATTGCCCTTGCGGTCTGTGTCAGGTGCAAGCCTATCAGCCGGGCAGATTAGAACGGGCCGCATTTATCACGTTATCAAAGGCTCTGGTGAATGGCTGGTTTCAAATGCTGGTCAGGCCAATGATGAGGTTGCCTATATGGCAGCGGGAACGGTCAAAGCCAATCTAACCGGAGCATCCGCAGCGCCAACAGATTCGACGGTGCAGAATCTTGCAAGCGCAATCTTTGCCTACGGCTTCCCGACCGGAACGAAAATGCTATTCGTTCAGACATCGGCTCCAACCGGATGGACGAAAGACACGACGCACAACAACAAAGCGTTGCGCATTGTATCAGGCACAGCGGGAACGGGCGGCACGGTGGACTTCACCGCTGCTTTTGCATCTCAGACTGTGGCGGGGACGGTTGGAAACACCACGCTTGATATAACCCAAATCCCGGCGCATACCCATACGCTGTCTGCTTTTGTGTCAAGTTCGTTGCGTGGTGATAGCTCTCCTCTAACTTCATTCTCCGGTGCGAATCCGGGAACGGCGCAAACTACATCCTCTGTTGGGTCTGGGGCAGCGCATACCCATTCCTTTACAGGAACGGCCATCGACCTTGCTGTGAAATATGTTGATGTCATCGTTGCAATGAAGGACTAACCGTGGCTCAAATCCCCCATGCAAGTGAGGGGCTTGTCTGCCCCCTTCATCAGAAAGATGTTTCAAAGGTCTGCCACAAATGCCCGTGGTGGATTTTGCTACGAGGGACAAACCCCAACACGGGCGAGGATGTTGACGAGTGGAAATGCTCGATTGCGACGCTCCCCATGCTTTTGATCGAAACGGCGAACCAATCCCGACAAGGCGCAGCGGCAACGGAAAGCTTCCGAAATGAAGTGGTCCGAATGTCATCCCGGCCAACTGGATATTTGCCCGGATAATCCCCAGACAGTGGAAGAAAATAGGCCAATTCCTTCCATTGATAACGGTAAACACCCGCCCTTGAGGCAGTTTTTTTATGCCTGAACGGAGGCAATGAATGGATATAACAGCCGACGACCTACGGGCTTTAGGGCCGCGTGGGAAGCGTGAATATATCGAAAAGCTGGCGCAATACGCCAATTCGCTTCTCCCACTTTACGCCATTAACTCGCCTATGCGTATCTCTCACTTTTGGGCGCAATCGGCTCACGAGTGCGATGGCTTCAAGACAATGGGCGAGTATTGGGGTCCGACTCCAGCACAGATGCGATATGAAGGCCGGAAAGACCTTGGCAACACACACCCCGGTGATGGTTCCCGCTATCGGGGCCGTGGCATATTCCAGCTTACAGGCCGCGCTAATTATGCAGAGATGAGCAAGAAACTTGGGATTGACCTAGTCGCTCATCCTGAGAAGGCGGCTGATCCTCGCGTTGCATTGCAGATTGCGTGTGAATATTGGCGCTCGCATGGCTTGAACGAATTGGCTGACAAAAACGACATTGTCGGCATTACACGCAAGATCAACGGCGGCAAAAATGGGCTAGCCGAACGTCGCGCCTATTTCATCCATGCGTGGAAAATCTGGGGCGATGCGGACAAGACGCCAAAAGTCACGAAAACAATGGCCCAAAGCCATGAAGGCAATGCAGCTATTGCAACGGGCGTGTCAAGCCTTGGCGGTGCCGCTGTGGCCTATCAGGCGGGCAAGGAAGCCGTGTCAGTCGTCACCGATGTAAAGCAGACGGCTCTTGATGCGGCTGGCGTATTCGGCATCTCAGGCAATGCGGCGATGGCAATTGGCATTGCTGTGCTTGTCGTTGCTGGTTGCGGGTATATCTGGTTCCGCCGTCGCAAGCGATTGATTGAGGATCTGGCATGATCAACCGTTACACAATCGGCGCGGCTTTCATCATTGTCATTCTTGGCGGCGTCTATCTCAAGGGCCGAAACGCAGGAGAACACAATGCAATCGAATCCATTAACGCAACCAATGCGCTCGCCAAGAAAGATGCTCTTGAAGCTGCTGATAATGTCCATGATTGCTATGCCCGTGGCGGCGTGTGGAAGCTCAAAAGTCGCGAGTGTGTCCGGCCTTAAAGGCATCCTTGGCAATGACCTTTTGACTGCACAAGGCAAGACGCGCAAGGATCAAGAAAAGATTGATGCGACATTGGAAGCTGGCATTTCGGCTGGCATTTGGAACCGTCCGAACTGATTGGAATTGAAATGAGTGAACCTTCCGGCGAGCGTTTGGCTGTAGCTGAAAACGAAATTCAACACATTCGACGGACGGTCGATTCATTGCAGGAACAACTTGAGACGCATTCAAAAACGGTCGATCAATTCATTGCTTGCGTGAAGCGCGATAGGGCAGAGCAAAAAGGCGTGTTGCGTGTTGCCGTTGCTATTGCAAATGGGACTGGGCTTTTGCTTGGGTTCGCCGCCGCAAACGCCAAGGCGATTGTTGGGGCTTTAGGCGTTGTGGTGAGATAATCCTTATCTAACGGGTGTCGTTAAATAAGGGAAAGCGCTTTGGCTTATGTTGGCAGTGTTTCGGAAATTCCGGAACACTCACCTAATAGGGATTCCTTACTAACTCGTGAGATAATCCCGGCCCGTGTCGGCAGCTTACGAAGAGACTAGATTGCACTCTGGGCAGCGAGCGACAACTGCACAAGTCTCCTACCGGGTTAATCGAGGCTGGTGTTTGGCAGAGGCCCGCGCCATGTTGGGAAAACACTAGCAAAACAGCGCGATTCTGTCAACGCGATCCGGGTAGTTCTGGCAGTTTATCAAGCGGCTTATAGTGGGTTGGTACGCCATCCGTGACACGACCTCCTTGCACAAAATCAGCATAAAACCAGTCAGGCTCTTCGATATCTTTAAGATCAAGGTCAGCCTCTTCAACCTCCCGTTCTGTCAGAAAATCGAGTGGAGCAATCCACCTTGCAAGAAATGCTCCGCTGTCTGCGCGACACGCAATGATTTGGTCTGCGCTCTTCGCGTCATCATCAATCGGCATCCATGAATGATAGCCAACGGCTTCAAGGGCCACGCGGGCAGCATTGGCGAACATAGCCCAATCAGATAGGCGTTCCTTGGCCGCTATTGCTCTCGCCGCCTTCTCAATATCTGCGCCACTGATCATCACTTCCCCTCCCTTGCTGCGTCAATCATGGTGTTGTAGTAGTTGCCTGGCGTGCCATCAAACTCGATCCATGAGTGCACAATCATCTCATCCGTTGGCTCTCTCATAGCCTCAAGAGCGGCGTCGGCTGCTCCTAAATAGGCTTCCCAACATAGTGCATAAGTTCCATGCTCTTCTATCGAGATAGCCCTTGCAATCTTCTCGCGCATGTTCATTTCGTGGCGTCCTTTTCAGCTACAGCGGCCATTGCACGGCAAAAGGCTTCACACATTGCAAGCGCCATGTTTCCAGACGGGCGGCGGTCTATGTCAAAGCCGCAATCAAAAACACTTCCCTGCGTGATTGGCCCGAATTGCTGCATAAGGCGCGGTCCATGAACGGGATCATTCAAATCAGGACATAGCCAAGCATCGTCCGAAACGCTGCATGTTCCCATCTTGTATGCCCAACCCGGCAAGACGCGCTCGATCAGCCGTGAGATGCTATCGCGAGATTCTGTAAAAGGTGGGGCCATCGCCCTTGCTTCTCGTATAGCCATGTCACCTGGACAACCGCAGGGACGCCTAGCAATGATCAGAGCATCGTCCCACGAGCGACCACCCGCCGTCATAAAAATATCAGCGTCTAGCATACGGCTTGGACATGTTGCCTTCGCGCAGCGCTCGGCTAGCTCATTCCAGTCAACCATCAAACCACTCCATTCATCTCGTTCAATATCCTGATAGCGTTCATCAATTGCCACTTGCGATAGGTGTCAGTCTCAGCATCGGCAGCGGATTGCAATAACGTGCGCAGTTCAATTATGAGCTTCTGGGGGATGGTCATGACGTGTTGAATATCAGCCATCCTCATCCTCGCTCAAAATATCAATTTCGATGCACACTGCCGCCATGCGGTAGCCCTCCCATAGTTCAGACAAATTTGGTGAACGAGCGATAATGCGGCTACGGGCCTTGCTCGCGCATCTGTCGCGTTCATCCATCAACACTTTGCCAATGATCGACGCATATTCGTGATGATCCATTTCATCAGTCAGGCGTTTTGCCAAAGCAGTTGCAGTGTCCATGATGTCGTTTGGGATATATCCGCCCATCTCTCACCCCTCCTTAGCTGCAATGGCTTTGTTGGATATGGAGGGCGTCAACATTGCAGTGATGCACGGTGAACGTGGTTGCCGTAACCCATGGGTTTGCTTCCCATGATCCAGCACCGTTGATCGTGTTCCAGAGCTTTTTATATTGATCAACGTATGCGTCTCCGCATCCCGGCGCGGTGCATTGCCACCCACCATCCGGGCCTGAGTTGATCCATCCAACACCATTGCACACATGGCACGGCGGGCAACCTTCTGCCTCAGCATCATCATCGCTGATGTCTTGCAAACACTGCACACGAACATCGGTGACAATCAGTGTCATGCGAGACGCAGCGCGGGGCATGAACCTGCCTAGGCGTTTATGCCATGCCGGAGTTGCGGAATCGCTGTGATGACGGCCTAGACGGCAATTCTCCGGTGTCTCGAACAGAACGTCAGGCCGATCAGCGATGAAACCCCACTTCTGTTTTCCGCCCTTGGTTTTTGCGCCCTGAACGGGTTCCCAATGGCCGAACTGATAGTAGGATTCCCGCACATAAAGGTGGTCGCCCACGGCATAACCAAGATGAGCATACCATCGTGTGCGCTTGTTATGGCCCTGCCACGCATAGGCGTCAGCCTCCCATGACCACGCGCGCTCTTCAAAATGGCGGAAGTTATTAGCGTTTTGCAGCGCCCGAGATAACTCATCACCCATGAGTGTAAATGCCGGTCTGTCAGGCGTTGCGAACACCCGCGCGCTCGTTATCGCGCGCCGCGTCTGTGTTTTCCGGCCCTCACGGAGCGCTGATGACATCGGGTCTGAGAATGGAATGGGAAGTATTCTCATTGGGTTTCTCCCTTGCGGATGGTGATGGCGGGGACAAAATCGGCTCCATTCCGAATAGCGCGAGCGATTGTGGACTGCTTAACAACGGCTCGCTTGGTCATAGTTCCGCCCTCACAATCGGAATCTTTGCAGCTTCACAGCGGCGTGTCATATCAGCCGTTCCACGTCCGCCCGGAAAGGCGATTGCGACATCTGGCTTGCCTTCATCAATCATGCGTTGATTGCGAAGCGGCCCGGCAGCTTTCCCGTCTGCAAACCAATTCGCCTTGAAGCCAAGAACCTCGGCACTCAGCCAATCGCGACCATACATCATGCCGCCGTAGTCAGCGCCCCGTGCATAGCCGTGAATGACATGCGTGATCCGCTTGCCCTTGCAATCAATCGTCTTGAGGATTTGACGGGCCGCGTTGATTTTCAGCCAATCAAAAACTTGCATCGGGTCTAAGTCACGGCCACCAAAAACGACGAGGCGGATTGATCCTTTTATCGGTGCATCAGGCGTCATTCTCCATCTCCCTTGCGGATGGTGATGGCGGGGACAAAATCGGCTCCATTCCGAATAGCGCGAGCGCCATCCCTATCGCTGATCATGTACAGAGGATCAGCGCAGCACTCATGGTCTGATGTTGCAAAGCCACAGCACTCTTGCCGACCTAGCTCTGTTGCAGCTATTTCAAATCGTTCCGCACACCTCTCCCTTTCCGCTTTAGTGGCTGATTCACGTTCGGAAAGAATGGCGCGGGCGATGCGGTCCCGATCTGCCGTTGTTGCCGGAAGGAACGCGACAAGTTCCGTTGCTCGCTTCATCACGTCATCTGGGATTTTGTTAGTCATTCGCCCTTCTCCATGATTGCAGCGACGGGGCGCGAGGGTTGGTTCTGATAGCGCCCGGAATACGGTTGTTCCGTTGGCTCATCCAATTGCTCAAAAATGATCTGAGCGATTGGCGTTCCTTTGCGAAGCCGTACAGGCCACGGCAAAACGCGCGTCAACTCGATTGTTAAATTTCCTCTCCACGAAGGCTCAATAATTGTGTTCTGCACAAAGATGAACATTCGAGCGTTGGTCGATTTATCCAGAACGCGGGCGCATAGGTTGTTCGGCAGCGCCATGTATTCCATGATTGAGCCAAGACGGCCCCAGAACGGAAACAGCCAAATGTCTTGAGCCAAGCGAACGTCATAGCCACAGCTTGAGAGGCCAAACGTGCGTCCATTCGAGACGGCGCGTTCATTGAATGGCTCAATTATCAATCGACCAAAATTGAAACGTTCAAGGCGTACACGTTTGCGGATTGATTGTGCAGATAGGATCATTTCAAGCCCTCGCCTTCTTCGGTGCAAAAAACAGCGACGAATTGATCGGACTGTATTTTTTGTGCAGCATCCCGCGCAGCAGCCCCCGCAGCATCCCACGCAGCAGCCCGCGCAGCAGCCCGCTTGCTCTCGTCTTGTGTTTCCAGATATTCTCGGACAATCACAGGCATGACCCACAAATGCGCGACGGTTAGCGCACACCAACATGCAAAAGCGCGCATCGTTGCTTCTGGTGCATCACTGGCGCGCAGTGTCCACAGCGCATCATCAATACCGTGGCTCTCAAGAACAGTTTTGAGCGTGATTACATCATCGTCGGCTTTGGTTTTCCCGTGATGTGCGAGGAGTTTTTTCCAGCCATCTTCGCATGGATGAAAAGCGCGAATTTTGTTGAGTGTGGTTGTGGCTATCATCTGAACATTGCCCTCGGTGGTAATTGTTGCTTTTCAATTCGTGGTGTCTTGGCGCTCTTGGCAAAGCCGGGGGATTTGATTTTCGGCTTTGTCTCGTCCTTGATCCCAAGGCTTGCCATTTTCTGCCGTTTGGCTTTGGCAATGCGTGGGATGTCTTGCTCTGTCGTTTTCACCGATGCGCATTTGATATGTGCTGGACCGCGATTTGTAAGGTCGTTGGAACCACCCAAGCCAAGCGGTTTTATATGTTCATCAATCCACTTTTCGCCCGCCATGATCTGCGTTTTGCAAATGCAGCAAATGCCCTTGTGATCCTCGAACAGCTTTAGCCGTTGGGTTCGTGTCAGGTTTTTGCGTGGCGTGGTTCCAACGTCAGTGCTCACGTCAGCATACCGTCACTTTTTTGCGCGGGTTCTCTGCACAAGCGGCCATGATGTTCGCAAGAAATATGATGCCGCCAACAGCGCTCCCCCATCCATTCTTAGCGTCGTATTTCTTGCAGAACCTTGGGTCACCTACAACGTTATCTTGCCAAAGTTCCAAACGCGTTTGGTTCATTCGTTTGAAAGCGGTGCTTAGAAGCTCATGCGCCTGCTTTCCGGTAAGGCCATCAAGAGCGTTTATGCCGCGACTTTCTGAATTCTCATCCGTCGCCGGAATATGGTCCCGGAAAAGCTGTCCGATGTTCCAAGTCATATTTCCAGAGAAGTCGCCAATGTGCACATCATAGCTCATCGTCAAGCCCTCATCCCAACGTGATCCGCATGGTTCACCGCATCCACCATGCCCGCGCTTGCCAGCAAGTTCGTGATCGTGATTGCCAACTCAACGCCTTGGCTTTTCGATGCGCTGCGTGGTCCGGTAATCGCTTCGATCATCTTGGCGATGTGCTCGTATCCCGGTTGCACTTTAGGCGGGATGTTCAGTGATGTGATATTGTCAGCCATTAAATTTCATCTCCGTATCTTTGAAAACGACGTTGTGATTTGCGCCAAACGCCATGATTAATTCGATCAAATCTCGCATCTCAGGAA
>OFQY01000644.1_pt1 | contig 12926 bp, 11 predicted proteins | sample 1542991 | NCBI WGS metagenome assembly OFQY01 (sample SAMN07774224, study PRJEB24372) | wastewater metagenome | isolation source: Exp Tend VB 10WW | collected 2016-02 | reverse complement strand
TCGTTGGGCCTATCCCGCTGAAAAGCGACCTCCCGGCCATCGGCGTGCGCTTCATCTCCGGCACCGAGCGGGCTACCGTCTCGATGGCCGAGGCGAGCAGGTTCCGCACCGATCGCGTCCAGGTCACCGTGCACGCGAACACCTACGCCTCGAAGGTCGCGATCCTCGAGCTCGTGCGCACCGCGCTCTCGCCGCGCTCGGGATCCTTCAACGGGTTCGACGTCGACTCGATCACGCCAGAGGGCGAAGGCCCGGACCTGGACGACGAGGCCGCCGTCACCTTCGAGCGCTCGCGCGACTTCATGGTGGCCTGGCGCACCTGATCCCCGCAGGTCCCGGCGGTCGCTCGCCCTTCCGCCGCTTTCGGCCCGCCTCGCGCGGGCCTTTTCTTTGCTCGGCCAGCGCTTAAAAAGGCCAAGGCTCCGGGCATACCTTCCATGCGTCGATAGACCCCGCGGCCGCGGGACCTGATCAGGAAAGGACCACGACATGACCGCCCGTTCCAACATCCAGAGCCAGTCCGGCGCGACGCTCGCCATCTCGGCGAACCGCCCGGTCACCTTCGACGCGATCGGCTACGCCGACACGGACCTGACGTGGTCCACCGTGGGCGAAGTCGAGGACTTCGGCAACCACGGCATGCAGGCGCAGATCATCGAGTTCACCGCGGTCGCCGACGCGATCGTGCAGAAGCTCAAGGGCTCGAAGAACTACGGCACGATGCAGCTGATGATCGGCAACGTGCCCGGCAACGTGGGGCAGACGCTGATCGCGACCGCCTCGGAATCCCAGAACCGCTACAGCGCGCGCATCACCTACCCGCTGGGCGATGGCGAGGTGACCGCCGAGGTCCACTACCTGGACGTGCTCGTCGCCTCGCGCGAGTTCCAGGACGGCGCCGTGAACAGCGTGCGAAAGCTCGCCGTCGCCCTGGCGATCTGCAAGAAGCCCATCGAAGTCGCCGCGACCTGATCCGGGGGAAAGCTGACCGATGGATTTCGACCTTTCCCAGTACGAGCTCGAGGACGTTTCGACCCTCACGCTCAAGAACGCGCGCGGCGACGACGACCTGAAGGGCACCGACGGCAAGCCGGTGACGGTGGAGGTGTACAGCCCCGGCAGCCCGCAGGGCGTGAAGGCCATCCACAAGTCCAGCCGGCAGTCGCAGATGCGCATGTTCCGCTCGATGCGCGGCGAGTTCGACCCGCAGGACGCCGTGAACGCCGACCGCGAACAGGCCGAGAAGCTCGCGGCCTTCACGAAGTCGATCAGCGACAACTTCCCGGTGGCGCCTCTCGCGGTCTACCAGAACCCGAAGCTCTGCTACATCCCGCGCCAGGTCGAGGAGCACATCGGCAAGCTGGGAAATTTCTCGAAGGGGTCCTCGGCGGCCTGAGTCTCACCGTCCGCCAGCACGCGTGGCTGCATGCCGTTCCGAGGGCCCCGGAACCGAACAGGAAGAAGGCGGCGCGCGATGGTTCGAGGCTCAAGACGATGCGCGAGAAGGGCCGCGAACCGCGTCTCCCGGACGCGCCGCTGCCCTACCTCGTGGACTACCTTTTCGAGGTCGGCCCCGCCAGCAGCGGGGGCTTTGGCCCTGCGCCCATCACCCACGTCGAGCTGCTCGCCTGGCAGGAGAACATGCGCCGGCGCCTCCAGCCGTGGGAGATCGTGATGCTGCGCCAGCTTTCCAGCCAGTGGGTCGCCCAGGCGCAGCAGGCCGAGGAGCACGACTGCCCATCCCCGTGGGCTGACGAGGTGGTGACCGAGGAGGAGAAGCGCGCGGTCGCCGGCAGCCTGCGCGAGGCGATCAGGGGGATGGCGCGATGATAGTCGGGCAACTTGAGATCCAGATGATGGCCTCGCTCGCCCGCCTGCAGAAGGACATGGGCGACGCGAGGAACATCGTCGACAAGTCGATGAAGGACATCGAGCGCAGCGTCGAGCGCGTGAAGGGGATCTTCGCGACCGGCTTCGTCGCCACCGGCTTGCTCGTGGTCGCGAAGCAGGCCATGGAGGCAGAGCAGGCGATAAACCGGCTCGATGCCGTGGTGCGCGCGACCGGCAACGCGAGCGGCTACACGAAGGAGCAGCTGCACGGCCTGGCCGATGCGATGGCCGAGGCCTCCCAGTTCGACGACGAGGACATCCGCGGCGCGACCGCCTCGCTCCTCAAGTTCGGCAACATCCACAGCGAGACGCTGACCAAGGCGCTGAAGCTCTCGGCGGACTATGCCGCGTTCACGAAGACGGACGTGTCCTCGGCGGCCGAGACCCTCGGTAAGGCGCTCTCCAGCCCCGCGCAGGGCATCGAGCGCCTGCAGCGATCCATCGGCTTCCTGAACCCGGCGCAGGTCGAGGCCATCAAGAACATGCAGGAGATGGGCGACACCGCCGGCGCCCAGTCCGCGCTGATGAACATCCTCGAGCAGAAGATCGGGGGCGTCGCCGACGCGATGAACACCGGCTACACGAAGGCCTTCCAGGACGCGAAGAAGGCGACGGGCGAGTTCTTCGAGACGGTGGGGAACACCTCGGTGGTCCAGGGCACGGTGCAGTCGTTCCTCTCGTTCGCCACCCAGTCGATGCGCGACATGAAGCACATCATCGAGGATGGCGACTGGGTGCAGGCCGCCAAGTTCCTGATGGGCTTCCGGCAGACCGACGAGCAGGCGGGCGCGCGCTCGAAGAAGATCGACATGACGGCCGATCCTGCCGTGGCCGCCGCCGCCGCGATCGAGGCGGAGAAGAAGTTCCGGCAGTCGCTCGCCGACCAGGACGCCAAGTTCATCGAGGGCGCGCAGAAGCGCCAGAAGGCGGCGGCAGAGGAGTGGCTGAAGAACGAGGAGAAAATGCGCGACCTCGACGCGGCCGGCTGGGTCGCGCTCGCGGAGAAGCTCGCCGGCCCGGGCGGGGTCTTCGACCAGGAGAACCTCGAGCACGCGAAGCTGGTGGGCGAGTACTTCGCGACAGCCGAGGAGCTGCGGAACATGGACTACGAGGGCCAGCTGGCGCTCTCGAAGCAGGCGGTGGCGCTGGTCGAGGCAGAGAACGCCGAGAAGGAACGCATCATCGCGCAGTCCGCCGAGCGCACCGCGCGGATGCAGGAGTACAGCCTGGTGAACGTCTTGTCCGAAGCCGGCAACGCGCTGGGCGGCTTCCTGAACGCGCTCACCGGCGGCTTCCAGAAGGGCGTCGACTACGTGAAGGCGCTCCTTAAGCAGCTGCTCGCGCAGATGATCTCGATCTTCGCGCAGCGCTGGGTGCTGTCGCTCGGCGCGAGCCTCACCAGCGGAGGCGCAAGCGCGGCGCTCAGCAGCGCGGCGGGACAGGCAGGATCCGGCACGATCGCGAACGGCCTGATGGCGGCGGGAAGCAGCTACCTTTTCGGGAGCGCGGCCACCGCCGCCACTGGCGCCGCGGCATGGGCCGGCCCGACCATCGGCACGGCGGCGACCTCCGGCGTCTTCGGATCCGGGGGCCTCACCGCCACGCTGGGCGCCATGGGCCCGGTGGGCTGGGCCGCGCTCGCGGTCGCCGCAGTGGCCGCAGTGGCCTACGCCTTCCGCGACAAGGGCGAGAACTGGCAGGGCCAGCTGGGGTTCGGCTCGAACGCGAACGCCTACACGACCGAGGGCGTCTTCGGCCGCGAGGGATTCAACTTCATCCAGGGGCAGGACGCGACGAATCGCGCGATCCAGGACTTCATGGCCGGGCGCGCCGCGCTCGACCAGCAGCTCGCCGGGCACCTGACTGCCGAGCAGATCGCGCAGATCACCGCGAACCTCGGCGGGGCCTACACCACGCGCAACGACGGCCAGCCGAGCACCTTTGCCTTCGACCGCAACGACACGACGGCCGCCGCGCAGTTGACCTTGGAATACGTCCAGAAAAAATACTCGGCCGTGTTCGACGTTCTCGACACCAAGTTCGCCGAGTTCATCCGCGGATACACCGGCAAGGCCGAGGACCTGCTGGCGGCGATCGGCGAGTTCGCCTCCCTGCTCGACGCGCTCGACGCCTCCGGGATCAAGGGCCTGAACATCGAAGCGCTGCGGGCATTCCAGCTGCAGGGCGAGGACATCGGGGCCACCTTCACGCGGATCTCCCAGAGCTGGACCGATTTCCAGAACACGTTCCTGACCGACGCGGAGAAGTTCGCGCTAATGCAGGACTTGGTGACCGAGACCTTCGCCGATCTGGGCATCGCGGTGCCGACCTCGATGCAGGCCTTCAAGGATCTGGTGCTGTCGCTCGACCTCACCACCGAGTCCGGGCGCGCCGCCTTTACCGCGCTGATGGCTGTCGACCAAGGGTTCGCCGCGATTCAGAGCGCGATGGAATCCGCGACCGCCGCCTTCAACCAGACCGCGGGCGGCCTGAATCCGGCGTACGGCAGCGGCATCGCGCGCGCGAACCTTGAAAGCGCGGTGAGCGCCTGGCGCGGCGCAGGCGGCGGGAACGCGGGATTCACGACCGACCAGACCATCGCCGCGATCGGCCCGCTGATCAATAACGCGTCGTCGCTGACCGCAGCTCTCGCCTATGCGCAGAGCCTTGGGCCCCAGGCGGTGCAGCAGCTGAACAACATGATCAGCGCCTACGGCGCCTGGCAGCAGTCGCTGGACACCGGGGCCTCCACGGTGGGCGGCCTCGCCGGGAGCGCCGCGAACGCGGGCAGCGCGGTGGACGACTTCGCCGGCCGGCTGATGGACGCGAACCGGGGCCTCCTCGACTGGATCAACAAGACCATGCTGAACCCGGCGCTCTCGCCCCTGTCGCCGGAGCAGCAGTTCCTCGAGGCGCAGAAGCAATACCAGTCGGTGATCGCGAGCGCGCGCGGCGGTGACCTGGTGGCGCGCGGGAACCTGGACGAGGCGGCGCAGACGGCCCTGGAGTTCGCCCGCCAGCAGTTCGGCTCGAGCGCGGACTACACGGCCTTTTACCGGACGATTATCGCCGAGGTCGGCGGCGTGGCCGGCATGACGCCCGCGGACGTGAACGCGAAGCTCTTCGGCGCGCTGCCCACGAACGGCACGCTGATGACCGAGCAGACCGGCACCGCGATCGTCGGCGGCCTGCAGCAGCTGCTCTCGCTCATCGCCGGCGGCATCAACGTGAGCGACCCGCGCGTGGCGGCCGCGACCGAGGAGGTGGCGACGAACCTCAAGTCGGCCACGAACACCGGGGCGCTCGCGTGACCAAGTACGTCGCGCTGCTCGAGGAGAGCGACGTCGCGGACGACCCGCCGACGGGCTTCACGCGCCGCGGGGCGGCGAGCGGCACGCCCGCCTCATATCTCGCGGTGGTGGGCTACGGCACGCCGCCATTCAAGCGGCGCCAGGTGACGCTCACGAACAGCGCGACCGACGCCTACCCGGCGATCTCCCTGGACGCGGTGGACGGCGACTCGAACCGCGCGAACATGGACTGCGTGGTCGCGGTCTACCGGCCCAGCTCGAACGCGCTCGAGTACGTGCACGTTATCGTGCGCGGGCAGGGCAGCGGCACGGTGACCGACGGCTACCAGTTCGCGATCGACTGGACGAACAACCGGGTCCGCATCTACAAGATCGCCAGCAGCGTCCGCACGAACCCCTTCTCGGACCTCGCGATCTCGCATGCGGCCGGCACGTGGGCGCTCTACAGGATCCGCGCGAACGGTGGGGCGACGACCACGCTCACGGTGCGCACCTGGGCGGTGGGCGTGACCGAGCCGACCACCTGGGGCCTCACCGCCACCGACAGCAGCTCGCCCGTCACCGCCGCCGGCTGGGTGGGCTTCGGCGGCTACGCGCCCAGCGGCACGAAGACGGGCATCTTCAACTTCCTCACGGCAGCCTCGAACGGCGACAGCGCGGTGGTGCCGCTCCTGAACGTCGACTACTACGCCTGGCTGAACAGCGCGGGCGCCGTGCGCCGCGTGCTCGCCGAGATGTCAGCGATCGGCTACGACTCCTCCGGCTCGCCCTTCACGAAGACCGTGAACGCGTACATCGCCAACGGGGGCTTCACGACGAAGCCGTGGGACACGCCGCCCGACCGGCACTATGACGCCTGGATCGTGGGCATCCCGACGCTGCGCCAGGAGATGAACCTCGCGCTCTCGGGCCGCGCGAGCGTGGGCTTCGGCGCGCTGGTGGTGTCGAACACCGCCGGCGGCGTGCTGGGCCTGTCGCGCCTGGTGCTGGACGGTTCGGCCAGCGGCTACGCGAGCACGCCCGACTCAGCCGCCCTGAGCGTGACCGACCTCGACGTGCGCGTGAAGCTCTCGATGGTCGACTGGACGCCCGCGGGGCAGGTGACGGTCATCGGCAAGTTCGTGCAGTCCGGCAACCAGCGCTCCTTCGCCGCGACGGTGGAGGCGGGCGGCACGCTCCGGCTTTACACGAGCTCGGACGGCACGAACGCGGGCGTGATCTCCGCGTCCTCGACGGTGGGCCTGGGGCTTACCGACGGCGTGGTGAAGTGGCTGCGGTGGACCCTCGACGTGAACGACGGCGCGGGGAACCGGGTGCACCGCTACTACACGAGCGACGACGGCATCACCTGGACGCAACTGGGCGCGACGGTGACGACCGCCGGCACGACCTCGGTCTTCGACTCAACCGCCGTGCTCGAGGTGGGCGGCATCGACGCCGGCGCCTCGCAGAACCCGAACGCGACCATCTACCAGGCGCAGGTGCTCTCCGGCATCGGCGGCTCGGTGGTCGCCTCGCTCGACCTCTCGCAGGCCGGCAAGGGCGAGACGGCCTTTATCTCGCCGGCCACGGGCGAGAAGTGGACCCTCGCCGGCACCGCCCGCATCGACAACCCACGCGCGATCTCGGGCGTGCGCGACGACTGGCTGCGCATGAAGTGGAACCGCGAGTACGTGAAGCTGTTCATCGGGGACGAGACCTGGCCGAAGCACGACTTCCGCACGTACCTGATCGGGAAGTGCGGGCAGCCGGTCGCGCCCTCGATGGACCGGATCGAGTTCCCGGTCGCGGACCTTCTAGGCATTCTCGACCAGCCGCTGCAGACGAACGCCTGGGCGGCGCCCGCGCCCTTCGAGGGGCAGATGAAGCCGTATGTCGCGGGCTCCGTCTCGTGGATGGAGCCGGTCCCCACCAGCACCTCGACCCTCGAGATGCAGGTGCACGACGGCCCGGTCTCGGGGATCGATGCGGTGTATGTCGACGGCATTTCGTTGGGCATGTCTAGTTCGATCAGCGCGGTCGACGCGGGGACGAACATAATGACCACGCCCTCGCCGCACGGCATGTCCGAGGGATTCACGGTCCAGTTCCTCGCGGGCACGCAACCGGCGCCGTTTTCGCTCTTCACTGAGTACTTCGTCATAGCGTCCGGTCTCTCGGCGAGCGGCTTCAAGCTCTCGGCAACGCCCGGTGGCGCCGAGATCGACATCACGACCACCCCGACAGGCGCCGTTTTTCAGGGTTACGGCTACTGGGTCGACTACTCCGGCGGAAAGCTCACGCTCGCGAACAATCCTTCTGGTCGCGTGATGTGCTCGGCGCGCCAGCCCACGGCCCTTTGGTATCCCGCCGACGTGATTGCCGACGTGGTCTTCACGAAGTACGGTCTCTCTGAAAACTACAAGGACCAGACCGCTTTCGACACGCTCGAAGCCGATGTGACGGAGTCGTGCGGCGCCGTGTTCTACGGCGAAAAGATCAGCGCCCTGGATGCGGTGAACAAGATCGCCACCGGCGTGAACTGCTGGTATGGAATCTCGCCGGACGGGCTGCTGCAGGTCGGGCGCCTGGCGCTGCCGGCCAACACCGCGGTGATGGACTTCCTCGAGAGCGACGTCAAGGCCGACTCGCTCAAGCTAACGAAGAAGGTCCCGCCCGCGGACCGGCCGAACCTGCGCGTGACGAGCAAGCCCCAATTTCTGCTGAACGGGACATTGAACCTCGCGCCGACCAAGTACTACGAGCTGCTTCGCCAGTTCAAGACCGACGTCGGCGGCGCGTGGCCATCGGCCGGCATCCCCCTCGACTCGAAGCCAAACCAGGCCGACGTCGAGGACCGACCGACCATGAACTCGCTTTTCTCCTCGGACACCGGCGGCGCCGCTGAGGTGACGCGCCTCGAGACCCTCTACGAGAAGACCCTCGGCGTCTTCACCTTCGAGACCCGCCTGGGCGCGCTGCGCCTGTCGATCGGCGACACGATCTCGCTCACCCACCCGCGCGAAGGCTGGAAGAGCTGGAGCATCGCCGACCCCGCGAGCCCGGACAACATGACCACCATCGACAGCACAAAGGCGGTGGTGATCGGGAAAGACGTGAACCTGGGCGGCCCGAACCCCTTCCCGGTGAAGCTGACCGTCTTCCGGCAGATCCCGGGCTACTACCCCACCGCGGACGTGAACTAGGCCATGGCGAACCTTCGGATCCTGACGCGCAACATCGCCGACACGGCGGTCATCACGGCATCGCCGGCGATGTCGACGACGCTGCCGGTCACGAACCTGGGCAAGCCCACCGAGCGCGGGCGCACGGCGCGCACGACGAGCCTCGCGAGCCAGGACGTCAAGCTCGCGTGGGCGTCGAACCAGAAGGCGAACATGGTGGCGATCACGCGCCACAACCTCACGACGGCCGCGACGCTGCGCACCCTCGGGTACTCGGACGCCGCGTGGACCTCCGGCATCCTCGACACGACCGCGCTCACGGCGTTCTCCACCTCGGGCCTGAACACCGACATCGACGTCTACACCGAACGCGACTTCCAGCACCTGAAGAGCTCGGTGCAGTACTTCGCCGAGGTGACGAACCTGCAGAGCCTCATCGCGCGCATCGCGGACGCCGCGAACCCGGACGCCTACATGGAGGCGAACCGGCTGATGGTGGGGAAGTACTTCGAGGTCACGTATAACCCGCCCTTCGGCTCGGTCGAGCTGCAGCAGGTGGACGCGAGCGTGATGGGGCGCGCGGACGACGGCACGCAGGTGGTCGACAAGCGCGCGAAGTGGCGGCGATTCACGGTGCGCCTGGACTTCGTGCACGACGACGACCTCGACGACCTGCTCGCGCTGGAGCGCTACCTGGGCACCGACAAGGAAACCTGGATCTCGCTCTACCCGGGCGCGGGCGGGGCGAAGGAGCTCTACAACCAGATGGCCTGCCGCATCGTGGACTCGCCCTCGATGAACCCGAACCAGGTCGGCGTCCACGCCAACAGCATCACCTTCGAGGAGGTCTGACCGATGGCTCATCCCGACAGCCGGAAGCCCGGCGGCCGCGAGTTCCCCGCGGAGATGAACCGCCGTGCCGACGATCCGCGCTGGTCGCAGATCCACGAGCGGATGGAGTCCTTCGACGCCGCGATCCGCGAGCAGCGCGCGGTGCTCGACGCGAACACCTCCATGACGAAAGAGATCAAGACGAACACCGACGAGATCGTGCAGTTCTTTCAGGCCGGGAAAGGATTCTTTGCGGTCGTGCGCGCGACCGGCGCGCTCGCGAAGTGGGTGACGGCGATCGCGGCCGCCTTCGCGATCGGCTGGGCGCTCACGAAGTACGGCATCGCTCAGGCGCTCGAGGACATCCGCAAGGGCAAACCGTGACCACGCGCGCCGACCTGCAGCGGGCCCTCGCGAACCGGAACGTCCAGGCGTTCTACCGGGCGGTCCGCCAGGGCGAGTCGCGGCAGGACGATCTCGCCTACCGGATGCGCTTCGGCGGGCTGGGCCAGGCGCCCAAGTACTTCGACAGCTTCGCCGATCACCCCCGCATCTTCGAGCCCACCACGGGCGGCCGGAAGTCTAGCGCGGCCGGCGCGCCGCAGGTCACCGCGACCACCTGGGACGAGGAGCGCCGGAAGTACGGCTGGCCCGACTTCTCGCCACCGTGCCAGGACGAGCTGTTCGTCGCGCGCCTCATTTACCGGAAGGCGCTCGACGCGGTGATCGCCGGCGAGTTCGAGCGCGCCTGCTTCCTCTGCGGCAACGAGTGGACCTCGCTCCCCGGCGGGCCGGAGGAAAACGCCGCCACCGCCCGGGCGCGCGAGACCTACATCCGCTGGGGCGGGCTCTTCGAGCCGGCCGAGGCCTCGAGCGGAACGAAACCCGCCATTCCCGAAACGAAACCGGCCGAAACCGGATCACCGGCCGCGCAGGACGACGCTGGCGCGGCGATCGACGCCTCGCCCGCACCTTCACCCCAACCCATTCCAACGGAGCAACCCATGGGCTTCCTCGCAGCGCTTCTCCCCTCGCTCTTCAAAGCGGCCCCCGACCTGATCCGCCTCCTCGGCAGCGGCAGCGCGATGACCGAACGTTACGCCGCCGTCGCCCAGCAGGTGTTCGAGGTGGCGAAAAACGTCACCGGCTCGATGAACGAGCAGGAGGCGGTGCAGAGGATCCAGGCCGATCCGGCAGCGGCCGCCGCCTTCAAGGCCGCCGTCGCCGAGAACTTCGACCAGTGGCTGGGGATGATGGTCAAGTTCGCCGAGCTGGACGAGGCCTCGCGGGGCAAGGCCCGCGAGTTCGTCGCCTCCTACGGCCGCGAGCCGGTGTTCTTCCGCTTCACGTTCGTGGAGGTCCTCTCGGTCTTCATGCTCGTCATCGCCGCCGTGGGCGGCGGCTTCGTTCTGTGGGACCCGAAGGACCAATTCACGAGCGAGATGCAGACCGCCGTCGTGATGCTGATGCTGATCGGCGGATGGAACGGCGTGAAGGAGTTCTGGCTCGGCTCGAGCATGGGCTCGATGCGTAAGGACCAGACCATCAACCAGCAGTCGAAAGGATGACCATGGCAACCGCAACCCTCGAAGACATTCTCGCCGCCGTCCAGCACCTGCAGGCCACCGTGGACGGCATCAAGGCGGCGCAGGCCTCCGCGCCGTCCGCGGCCCCGGCCACCACCCCCGCGGGCGACCTCCTGCCCGGCCAGGTCACCATCCCGGTGCCGGCCCCGGACTCGCACGTGCGCTACCGGGTCGCGCTGGACGCCGTCGGGAAGTCGGTGCAGCTGGTGGTGGGCGAGGCCGGCGAGCAGGGCTTCACCTGGACGTACAACGAGGCCGACCCGTCCGGCCGGAGCGCTTCGGTAGGGATGCGCCTGGAGAACGCCCAGGGCGCGGTCGCGCTCGAGCTCGGGTACAACGCGATGCCCGGGAACGCGTCCTTCGCGACGATCACCTCGCAGGCTCCCGAATGGCAGCCGCGCGTGGCCCCCGGCGTCTACCAGCTCGTGATCTGGTCGAACGTGCCGGCCCTGATCGACTTCGAGTTTCATTGATGCGCCCAGGGCGCCGCCGCCAGGCCTGGCGGGAAGTCGGGCCGGCCCTCGCACCGCGCCAGGTCCTGGCCGAGGACTTCAGCAGGCTGGTCCGCCTGCGCCGGGTGCGCGCGGTGCGCAGCGCCCGGCCGCGGCTGCTGTCCTAGTCGCCGATGCGGTGAATGGCGAGGTAGGTCACCCGCCGGTCGGGGTTCACCGTTGCCCGGCCCACCGCCGAGGTGGTCAGTCGATAGCAGGCTCCCGGGCTCTCGAACACGTGCGTCGCGCCCAGGTTCACCCATGCGTCGCGCCGGGCCTCCAAGTCCATCACCAGCAGCGAGTCGCCGCCCATCGCCGACCACCAGACCGACCCACGGAATGCCGGCACGTCCGGGTCGAGCGGCGCCAGGCCCAGCCGCATCGTGAGCGAGTAGACCCCGGCCGGCACGCAGATCTGCCGGATCTTCACCTCCCGGAACCCGCCTGGCGATGGTGTGCACGGCGGCGCCGGGCTGAACTGCGGCGGGCACTCGACGGGCGGATCTATGATGGCCACGAACGTGATCATCTCGAGCACGCCGTCGGCGCGCTGCGCCTCCAGGCGCGGGAACGGTTGATCGGTGCCGGGGCCGATGATGGCGGCGGCTGCTAGGATGTACTTCGCGAACACGGTGAGCATGGCGGTCGTCTCCGGGGCTAGGCCGCCAGCCGGAGCCGGCGGAACTGCAGGGGGAGCACGCGACACGCCCGGAAAGTGGGGTTCGTCGCGCTACTCCGTGGGGACGCCAAATCAACCCCACTTGCCGCGATCCGATAGTGGATCCGGCAGGTGGGGCTGGTGGCGTCAAGTTCAACAGAATCAAGCAATTGGCGCAGGAAGTCCTTCAGGTGCGCCCGGTCGAGGCTCGCGAGCTCGTCGGCCATCGTGTTGAGCAGCACCCGGACGTCGGCCACGCCGATCTCCCGGAGCCTGGCCGCGGCGACCGCCTCGGCCTTCAGCCTTTCCCCGCGCGTCCGGGCCTCCCTGATCTGCCCCTCGGCCTCCTCGATCTTCCCGAACAGGGTAGCCTTCGCCGTGGTCTGGGGGATCGCGTCCGCGAAGGCGGACACCCGGGCCTCGAGGCGCCGGATCTCGGCCTCGATCTCCGCCAGGGCCTCGGCCTCCTCGGTCCGCGGGCGCGCCTTCCGGGCGGACTTGACCAGGGCAGCCGCGAACGCCTCCGAGCGCAGGTCCTCGGCCACCGCGGCGACCACCGCCTCCTCGAGCCTGGGCGCCGAGACGTTCTTCGACCCGGTCCGGTAGTAGCCCGCGTTCCCCTGCCAGGCGGCCCCGGAGGGCGCGCGCAGCAGGCCGGCGAGCAGATAGGCCTCCCCGCGGTCGACGGTGCGCCGTGGGGCCCCCAGCGCGGCCAGGATAGCCTCCGCCTCGGATTCCGAGATGGCGGCCGCATGGGTATCCCGCTGAATCACCCACTCCTCGCGCGGCGTGGTGCCGCGCTTCGTGTTCCAGACGGTGTGCCCGGCGTAGGTCAAGGCGTTGCGCTCGATGCCGATCAGGCTCGCCACGCCCAGCGTGATCCCGAGGTCGCGCCGGAGCACGGTCGGGCTCTGGCCGCGGGCCCGGCCCTTCAGGTAGGCGGCGATCGCCTCGAACCCCGGCCCCGGGACCAGGCGGGACTTCGTCACCGGCTC
>OFQY01000642.1_pt1 | contig 12944 bp, 14 predicted proteins | sample 1542991 | NCBI WGS metagenome assembly OFQY01 (sample SAMN07774224, study PRJEB24372) | wastewater metagenome | isolation source: Exp Tend VB 10WW | collected 2016-02 | reverse complement strand
CAATTGGTTGGTACGACCTTGAATCAATATCCCACACTTGCCTACCTACGTGTGCTTCTCTAGAGGACATAACAGCCCCAACTTCGATACCATCCTGAGGAACTAGAATCTCGATACCACGTTCTACCGCCTTCTTGAAGTGAAAGTCGGCAGAGAAAACCCAGTCAGTATTGTTCCATGCAAGCTTTAGTTCATGAAGTTTAAGTTCAGCAGGAGTAGCTCTACGGGCGTTGACTCTAAAGAACATATCGTCAAACTGAGCAACAGTTGGTGCTGCTCTCATGGAAGCAAACTGACCATCTCTAAGCTCTGTGTACACACGCTCTACAGCTTCTTTACCGTCCTTACCTACAATCTTAAGCTGACGTGCTACGTCTCTCTCCACAACTGTAGTGGCCATAGACCTAGCGGCCTCACCCTGTTTGTTCACCGCATTGTTAGTCTCATCGGTTTGACTAAGTGGAGAACCCCATCTAGCAAAGAAACCTTCTCCAAGTTCACTCTCTTGTAGCGGTTTCCAAAGTGCAAGGTCTGCTATGATATTCTCTGCTTTAGCTCCTTGGCTGTAGTACCCAGTGGGAATGTTAGACTTCTTGGACACCATCCATTGTTTAGTCTGCCCCGGAACAAGAACAACCTCTCCATAGATTTGGTCAGCATAAATCTTAGCGGCAGTTTCACTAGAGAATACATTACCCTTAGTAGTACCATAGTATTCTACCATACTGATGTTATCGAAGTCATCCTTCAGGACCTCAGTACGGGCATCAATATACCTAAGGTTTCCAGACTTCTTAGCTCTGTCCTTAGCCTTGGTAATAAGGTCCTGTCTTACAGCCTCAAAGGCATCGTCATCAATAGAGCTACCAGCAGCAATACGAATTTTAAGAGCTTCTTCAGTTGCTCTAAGCTCAATCTCAGCATTCTTTACAGCAGCAGACTCTACAGGACTTCTAGGCCCTAATCTTTCAGGAGTAAGAAGACTCTCCTTCCAAGTGGCAGGGTCTATAGCACCAGCGATGTTATCAGCTTCGATACCCTTGAGAAGAGCCTTGGTAGTATCATCAACAGAACCTCTGGTGGCAGCAATAAGCTTACCAGTGTCCCCCAGAGCACCGAAGACAGCCAGTACGTCTACAGCAGACATAAGCTGTTGGAAGGCTAGCTCCTCACCTTGTCCCTGCTCTAGAGTAAGTCCTAAGAAGTCATTAAGATAGAACCTGTTTGTATCAGTAAAGAAGCCCATATCAGCAGCTTCGTTAATGATTGATTCCATCTCAGTACGGATAGCAGCAGGCTCATCGTTAGAGTCCATAAGCTGAAGGAACCTGTCACTAAGTTCCTTACGTCTCTCTACGTTTAGAGCAGAGACTATAGGAAGGTCTGAGGACATGACATCAAGGAAGTCCCCAACACCATCCATAAAACCTGAGTTAGCTTCAGAAAGCTTATTGTTTAATAGTTCAGAAGCGATAAGTACGTTAGCTAATTTACCCTGAGCAGCCCTACGAGCAGTAGGGTTATCACTCTGTTTAAGAGCCTCAAGAACAGCAGGAGAAACATAAGCTTTAAGGAAAGGATTCTCTTCTCTTAAGGTTTCAAGTTCTGTAATAGCCTGCTCTGGAGTCTTCTGGTCAAGAGCAGTTACTTCGATAATCTCGTTATAGACATCGAGTTTCTTTTGTTGGGTAACTCCTTCAGCCTGAGCTTGGACAGGGCCTACCATACCAGCAGCTAGGAATTGATCTACTTCTTCCTGTGGCATATTCGACACAAGAGGATAAAGCATACTATTCTGTTCTTGAATATACTCAGACCTAAGCAAACCTTTAGGACCAGTAGAAGTATCCACCGGAAGTCTGAATACTGTATTAACTGGCTTAGTCTCTGTAGTACTAAAGGTGGTCATTAATTAATACCATGGATTAGGTTTTGGTCTGACAGGAGCCATAGAAGGAGTAGGTGCTTTGGTAGGTTGCTTATTGAATGCTTGTCCAAAAGCATCAAAGCCACCAGCAGCTTGGAAGAGACTACCACCCATACCAGCGATAGCACCCCAAGTAGAGGCTCTCTGTTGGAACTTATTAATGTCATTGCTAAGGCTACTCATCTGACTAGAGAAGCCTAGACCAGAGCCAAGCTGTGCTCCTAGAGAGCCCAGACCACCGGCAAGAGCAGAACCTCCAAGAGCACCCATAGAAGCTCCAGCAGCGATAGCTTGTGCTCTCTGTAATTGAGCCTCTCTGATGGCCTGCCTGTTGCTTCTTTGAGTAGATAAGTTCTGCTGCCTCTGTGCCGCCTTAGCGGCTTTCTTTTGAGCATTGTACTGCATAACAGTACCACCTACGGTAGCCACCGCACCAATTACTGCTGCTACTGGTCCCATCACACTTCTCCATAAAAATAGACATACATGTTATCTGCACATCCTTTGTATTTAAATCCTAGCATATTGAGTAGTCTCTTGATCTTCTCATCGTTAGGGTCTACTGCTGCAAAGATTCCCTTGAATCCTGCTGTGGTGAAGAACTCATACCAATCCTCTAGTCGATACTTCATGTCCAAGAACACTCCTTTATCCATCTTCTCAATGTAAGGTAAATGAATAATAACGTATTCTGAATTATACTCTAGACGGATGGTATAGTCTTTAGTCTCTAGACAAGTAAAGGACTTAGAAGCGGGCATTGACACCAACCAAAGCAGAATAACCTAGAAGGACGAAGTTCTTTCCTTCTTCAGCAATAAACTTAAGTCTCATGGACCTACCGTGACCTCTCACTTTCATCCTACTGGTTACTACAGATTTGGTCTGGCCATTGTCAGAGAGGTCTGATACATTGAGTACAGCAGTAGGTTTGACTCTGTAGACTTGTTGCCTTGAAGATGGATAGTCTCTGAAATCCCAGTAAGCCTCTAAGAATAACCCTGAAGGATTGATGGGGATATAGTTAGGAGCAGGACCGTATCCTTCCTCAGTGGACCTACAAAGCACCACAACATACGGAGAGTTTTTCTTGAGAAGCAGGTCACCAGCAAAATCATAGCCACACTCTACGTAGGCATCGTAGTCGTCCGTACCCCAGTCCACAAACTCCTTTGAGGAGAAGGATGAGACAGTGAGGGCATCCTCACTAAAGGTCAACACACCAAGTTGAGTTTGAGAATTACTGATAAGGTTGAATCCAACTACGTAAACATCTTCTAGAGTATTATCAGTAATGTTTGCTAGTGAGTTATCAGTGATTACATCGTTAAACTCTTCACTGCCATAGGCATCAAAGAAGTAAAGAGCCATAGGGTAGCTAGCATTATCTGCAATCTGCCACGGGTAGAACGCCTGAAGTTGGACATCAAGGATAAATATACGATTACGCTTGTTTAGAACAACCTCTCCGTTCTCTGGATAGAGCCAGAAGATTTGCTTGTTTACCCTGTCATAGGCAGCAGTAACCTTGTCCTTAGCGTTAGTATCAATATTGTTCCAGAAGCTCTGTACAGTAGAAATAGAAAGGTTCTGCTCCATAGGAAAGCCAGAGGATTCATCGTAAGCAAAAGTATGGATACCGTATTTGGACCACCAGAATGGGACACCCTCAGCAGCCACAAAGGAGCCAGCACTGTAGATACCTACGTTAGATACCTTGGAAACATAGTAGCTGGTAGCTGTGAATCTGCTATCAGGACCAGAGATGACCCAGACACCATTGTCAGCAAAGACATAGAGATATTGGTTATGGGTGTAGAGTTTTTTGATGTTGTAGGCTTCTGGAATGTAGATGACCCCGCCATCAGTTTCAAGGAGGTCATTGTAATACTCAGAAGAAGGGTCGTTCTGCTGGTAGCATTCACCAATAACAGTACAGGAAGAAGACTCTTTGATATTCTCAATGATACGGCTATACAGAATCTTACCAGTACTAGTACCAGAACCTAGACCAGCAAAGAACATTCTACCAGCATAAGCAGCCACAGAGTTAAATCTGCTTTGCTCTACTTCGGTGGGAATGCCGGTCATACCAGCAGCAGTGTTACGGTCTCTATTGAAAAAGTTTAAAATAAAGTGTCCATTACCGATAAGACTAGAACCAGAGTATACCTTTTCCCACTCAGTCAGGCTGAAGACACCACTAGAGTTTTTACCACTGTACCAAGGATGGGTTAGTGGAGGCCAAGCGGTATTTGAGGATAGATAGGTACTAAGAGCAGCAGCACCTAGACCACCGGGAATAGTTGCCCCACCAACTACAGTAGTCGATGATCCAGAGTTACCGATCCAACCAGAGTTGAACGTGTCATACTTCCTAGCGTTAGTAATAGAGGCAGTGCTTACAGACTCCGTAAGATCACATACATCACTAATCCATTCAAAGTCTCTAATTCTAAATTCAATCTCAGTGGTAGTGATAGCAGAACCATCGTAAGTAAGGTAGACAGTGTTAATAGCCTCACTAGCCACAACAAGTACGGTAGCAATAGTGGCAAACTCTACGCGGCTTATGGAGATATCCTTGCCAGCAATCTCATACAAACTAAGGTCCACACTTAGACCAGTGTACTGAGCACTGTATGGGGCTGTACCAGCATTGTAGAAATAGAGGGTGGAGCCAGCTTGAACCACCATAAAAGTTAAACCAGCAACACCACCCGGATTGTCCCACTGACCTACGGAGAATATCTCATTAGGATTGATGGAAAAACTAGAGAGATCATTGCTGGTTTCAAATTCTAGGCCAAGCCTACGGGAACGAGAGCCGTCTCTAGACAGAGAACAGTTAAGCTCATCAATAGAAGCACCTTCAGGAAACGTAAGTTCCCCAGCCTCAGTGACAAGACCTTTGATAAGGTTATTAACTGTTCTTTGGTTGAGATTCTGCATGTTTTCTTTGCTGTCGTTCTTCGTGAAGTTTATCTGATCTAACTGAGAAGGTTTCTTTAGTGTTCTTTACATACTGGTTTACTGCTGCTACAGCCTTCTCTAGACTGGAGTACTTACCTGCTAACTCGTTAGGTGGAGACCCTTTGGTAGTTCTAATAGAGAAGAATATTTGAGAACGAAGTTTACCAATAACAAAGTCAGTCTTATGTTTTACAGATTCAATCCTAGCATATTGCTTTTCTAGATCAAGCTCTGCCGTAGTGGTTTCTTGTGTTGGCTCGTTTAGTTTTGTATCGGTCATTTTGTATTCCACTCTTTAGTCTACGGGCTGCTTGTTCAACTTTTGGGTCACTCCCAGACTTGAACACAGAGAAGCAAACAGACTTGGATTCAGCAAGAAGATAAGGGAAAAGTGTTTCATTTAGGTCGGGGGTAAAGGAGTCAGACATTGTGAACGTAGGGTATTTAGTTCCCCAGCATCTAGTCTTGGATTCTTGGAGGGTTGTGTCTACAGAAAGATCAAAGGAATCACAAATAAGGTACTCATTGTCAAAGCTGGTGTAGTATCTAGGTCCTTTGTCACTCCGACAAGTAAGAACAATTCCACTAACAGGATCAGTAAAAGTGACAACATTAGGATCATCAGCATTCGGTAGGTTGTCGAGAAACCTGATTGGGTCCTTCCAGTAGACTTCCTTACCGTCATATTCAAACAACCTTATCTCTTTCAGGTTGACAGGGTACTTCAAGATAGTGGGTTTGGTAGCATCAGACAGAGCAGTTAGTTTAAGTAGCTCATCATGCTCAGGGGTCTGCCTAGCAGCTACGATATTGAAGTATGTGTCTCTGACTACGTTAGCGTACTGAATAGCTTCTTCAGTGTCAAAGATACTGTTAACAGCTTCACCATCCAAATCATTCAGAATGGATTGCGTAAGCTCAAGCAAAGTTCTCTTCATTATTACGAACCTTGGATATAGACGGTTACAAAGAGCTTTCTAGTGGTGTCTGACGCACCATCAGTTTCTACAGAGATTCTGCTATCGTTAGTAACGGTGTTGTTAGACACAGGAGTCAGGGTATCAATATCACCAGCAGCAGAACCAGACTGAGTAATAGTAAGCGTACCCATAGAGGAGGCAGCAGCATTACGTACAGTCACAGTAGCATTAGCAGTGGTCAGGGAACCTGCTAGAACAGTAACAACCTTGGTTACAGTACCAGCATAGGGAATGGGGAGGTAGATCGTGGCAGCAGTGGAGACATCATCAATAACTCCTGTGATGGTGTACGGTGGTACGACCCAAGAGCCACTACCCAGACCATCAGAGAGATACGTCTTGCCTGATGCAGCAGCAGCTACACCTTTAGGTTCATGAAGGTCAGTACCAGTAAGGGCAGAGTGTAGGGGCATGTTATCTCCAGAGGAAAGAGGGGGCCACCGGAGCAGCCCCCTTAGTTAGATTAGAGCTTACGATATTCCACGTAAAGCTTACCGACACCGCCAGTAAAGACAGCCGTACCGTAGATAGCGCCAATATAGGCGTTCTCTGCGATATAGCCAGCCGTGGTCATATGGGTACCGTCACAGCGGACAGTCTCACCAATTCCGTCGATAGCAGTCAGTGCGATAGCCGAGTCAATACCAGCCGCAACAATGGCCGTACCAGCAGCATTGTAAGTACCGATAGTCAAGGTACTCGAAGCGCCAGTAGCAGCAGCAGTCATCACAAGGTCAGCACGGAGGATAACCGAGCCAGCCGGGATGTAGGGGTTGTTCAGGTCGATGTTACCCGCCCCGAACGAGGACCCAATGCTGGTGAACGTAAGGTCAACCACCAGTACTTGCGTAGCGGAGGTACCAGCCATACCCTGAGTTTTAACAGCGCCTTGGTCGTCGTTAGTAAGGACGCGAAGTCCATCAGTATTAGTATAAGACATTTAATCCTCCTTACACGTTGGTCTTAGTGATGACACGAACCATGTTCTCGGGACGGAACAGCTTAACGCCATAACGAGCCGTGGTCACGTATTCATCACGCTGCTTGTTCTTGTTATACTCGAAGTCAACCTTGGGGGCCTGACGCCAAGCACCGACAAACGGCGAGACATTCGACGCTGCCGAGAAGAACAGGTTGACTCTACCGTTAACCGAAGAGAAGTCTTGGTTAGCAGGCGTAGAGGCAGCGTTAGTCAGGGCATTGTCCGCCGCAGCTTTAAGGTAGTTCGACGTATAAACGTCAAAGCCATAAATGTTCTTGACAAACTTCATGCCGGTGGCGATACCACTGGACACGATGCCTTCCCAACGCGGGTTGTCCGAGACCGACACAAGGTTGGTCAGGGTGTTGATGGTGTACTCAACCGAAGGGTCAACGATAGCAACCAGATTGGTATCTGGAACGTTGAGCTTCTTAAGAGCATAGCGGGCACGAGCAAAGTCACTAACGGCGATAAGAGCACCAGTCGTAGAACCAGCCCAACGGTGTTGGATACCGTCGATCAGTTCTTGGGAGTTCGCAGTAACACCAGCTTCAGGCGTAGCAAGGGTAGTGCGCTCGAAGTGTGCCATAATTGCACGTTCCTGTTCGGGAACGAAGGCAGCTTCAAGTTGAGCAGCGTAGAACGCATCTTGCTTTGCTTTGTTGGTGATGTACGAAGCACTCGACAGATATTCCGTAATGGTGAATTGGAACTCACCAGTGTCCATCGGACGGAACAGAACGTCAGTGTCTTCTTCGTAGTTATCGACTTGCAGTTGGCCGATAGACGGAATAGTAAACGTATCACCATCCGGGAAACCGTCAAGCATCTTGACGTATTTTTGAGCCTGCATCTCATCGCGAAGGATTTCTTTGAGTTCCGAAGACCAAAGTTCCGAGCGAGTGAGTTGGCTCATGTTTGCGGTAGTCATACCAGACATTTAGCGTTTCTCCTTTGTTAATTGCCAAATCGGTCCCCGAGGCGCATCTTGTCTTGCATCATCTGCTGTTGCGTCTTGGGGTTAAAGTAAAGAGTCTTGTCAGTTCTACGAAGATTCTGGTAGTAGGCCCAGTCCCTCTCCGTAGGATTGTTGAAGTTGCCTGCGGCAGTATTGATGGTTCCTGTAACTGGAGCTTTAAACTCAGTCTTAGGCTCACCAATAAGCGTCATGAAGGCGCTAGGAGATTCAGCAGCAAGAGCAGACAGTCGTTCAAACGACATACCTAGTTCCTGTGCTTTCTTCTCTACATGAGTCTTAGCTTCCGTACCGTATTTCTGCACAAGTTGATCTTGGACCATCTTGGCATTCTGTTTGGCAGTCTGCGTAGTCTCACGTTTAGACAGGGTTTCTTCTACAAGGCGTTGGATTACATCTTCACTAAGTTCCGGCTTGGTATCGCTCGGGTTAGTTTCCCCTTGTTTCGGTAGAGAGTTTGCATTGGGGGCTTGCCGCCTGCTCTCCAATTCAGCTAAAAGTTTCTTAGCAGCCTCTTCTTTACTAAGCTCAGTACGAAGTTCAGTAAGCTGACCTTCCAGTTGCTTAATATAGTTATCAGACTCCAGTTTAGACTTGGCAAGAACTTGAGGGTCCTTGAAAGCCTCGCCTTTAACTTCCACAATCTTAGCCAACCAGTCTTCTTGGGTTTGAGTCTGTTGGTTTTGATTGCCGTCTTGACCCTTGGTTTGGTCCTCAAAAAGCATTTTAGTCCTTCTCTATGGTTACGAGCTTTAGGATATCACTGAGAGCTTGGTTATACTCATTCACAGCGATTTGTTTGAACTCCCATCCGGGGGAGTAGTCTCGGACTGCTTCTTTTTTAAGGAAGTCAGTCTCCAAGATTTCTTTAAGAGCCTCTAGGGCAGGACGGAAGCGTTTGACTTCTTCCTTGGTGTGTCCTGCCTTGCTCCATCTAATATCAGCCATTACAGCCCATTCTCCGCTGAAATTTGCATTTGCTGCATCATATCTGCTTCTTGGTCTTGAGCGGCCATTTGAGTTTCCATCTGTTCCTTGACGGCGATATTCTCACCAAACAGATCAGGTTCTTGAAGTTCTTCTGCCAGAATCTGAGCAAACCTTTTACCAGATAGGTGGGCTGCTACACTAGGATCAGTAGCCTTAAGTTGCCATAGAGTACTAAGACTCTGAACTCTACGAGCCTTCTCAGCAAAATGACGAGCACCCATAGGAACAATCTTACCGTTACCAGAGATATCTTCCTTTTTGATTTGTCGGAAGACAGTGGCTCCAGAGTTAGGATCAACAACTTCGATGTTATCAACCATATCCAGATTTCTAGTAGAGAGTTCCAGCATAGCATTTAGAGCAGGCTCTAGGAAGACTCTCTCGAAGTGTGCGGCCTTATGCTCAAAGATTCTAGACGCAGAGTTCTGAAGCTGCTCTACTTCAAATGCTGTCTTCTCACCCGGAGTACGGATACCCATAGCTTGTCTTGGGGCACCTGCCATCTCTTCCATCTTGTCTTCAAGTGCTCTGATCTGGAAGTCTGCGTTAAGTGCTGTAGCATCTGGAACAAGGTAGGCTACGTCTCCTTCTTCACCCATATAGATACGACTACCGGGAGCATAATCAAAGTCTTCCACATCCCCTCTGATCTTGGTAATAGGGTAGGCGATCTGGTCGAATACGTCAGCCTTGAGGTTCTCTAGATGGTCAATACGGTATTGCATACCGACAAGGTTATCAAGAGGTCCCATAGCGTAGAGATTGTCAGGACGTTCTCTCCAACCAGCACTGAAGATAGGAGCCTTACCAGACCATGCAGGTTGCTCTACGTTCTCTAGGATATAGGCTCTATCTACGACAGAGATGATTCTATCTCTAAGCAACATGGAGTTACTATAATCGTAGATGTCACCATAGAAGGTTAGAATCTCGACATAATTGGAGTCGTAATAGTTCTTGATATCAGTGAAGCCATCAGCAGTATAGGCACTACCTTTGGAGACGTCACCGTCACCACCCTTGACAGCATTACGAGCATAGATCATCTTATCAAAGATAGCTTGGTAGGAGGTATTACCAGAGTCATCCATGAACTTCTTGACTTCACCCAAAGTCATAATGGACTTGATGATCTTGGGGGTCTTGTCAAAGCTGGAAGCAGTAGGGTTGAAGACAATATCGTAGGGGCTGATACGGACGATCCTAGGGCCTACATAGTCCAATACTTGTTCACCGTCAGCCTTCTTACGGAAGGTCTTTTCAAACTCTACAGTAGCAAAGCAGTTACCGTAGATGATATAGTCTTGGACAAGCTTGGAGGCCACAGAGGTGAAGTTAGATTGACGAATCTTGTTATCCATATAAGCTTGGATAATATCTCTTTTGAGCTTAGTCCCAGACTCTTTGTCCAGAGCTTCCCACTTCATCCATTTGTTCTGGGGGAACAAGGTAGCCATGTAGTTGGCATGAAGGTTATCACTGATCTGAGTAAGCTTGGGGGTGGTGGTAGTATTAGACCAAGGCAGGATAGCATTAGAAGTCGTCTTAGTAGACGTTGCGTAAAGGTAATTACGCAGTTCCTTCTTCTCTTCAAGCCATTTACTACGAAAGCTGTTCCACTCCATCCACTTGTTAGCAATCTCAGTTGCTAGTAAATCCGGGTGGATAATGCTTTCAATGTCTAAGGTAGTACCAGCCATTAAATATCACCATACCGACTAGTAACACCTTTAGAGTTAGTAAACATGAATTTCTTCTTTTTTTCTCTTAATTGTTTACTGGTGTACTCTGGAGTCTTACTTTTAGTTTTACTGTTAAGAGTTCTGCCAGTTGCATTCTTGGCGTCCCTCTCAATCTTATTCATAGGCTTTTTAGGTTTAATTGGAGCTACTGCCATTATGCTACTTGTTGTCCTCTAAACTTGAACTGTGACCAGTCAATATTGTTTCTCTTCTCAGAACCAGTATTCTTGGTAGGTTTGACGGAGATGTCAATAGCGTTAGCAAAGGCATCAATGATGTCATCATGGGCAGGGTTTCTGGTGGCTAGTTCTTCTTCCAGAGTTTGACACTCACCACCTTTATAGTGCCAGATGTTACCCATATCATAGCGAGGTTCTAGGATAGCCATGATACGTTCTGCTTTAGTCTTGGTCTGTGGTCTATGCTCATCAATGGTGATAGACAGACCGTTATCCCTGATCATCTCTTTTATTTGTCTAACAATAACAGCTTGAGCAACCGTAACCTCTGCTCTAAGTTTTCTAAATCCCCACTTATTCGATAGTTGGAGTAGATGCTCAAAGTATTCACTAATACGATCAGTACGAAACCGATCAATGTCCAAGACATAAATTTGGTTTTCACTGTCGATGCCTACCACAACGATAGCAGTGTAGTCAGCTTTCTTGGAAAGACTGAACGCAAAGTCTACCGCAGCAAAGACATTAAGACGCTTGCCTCGGAAATACCAATAACCACTCTCCTGAGTTAGAAACTTACGTTCGTAATACTGGAACTTGTCTTTAGTAACTGGTACGTTGTCAGGGTCGGAGGGGTCATTGTAGTACTGTGCTCTAAACTGACCACGATCTAGATACTGTCCCCGTTTCTTGGCAAGAATCTTCTGATCAAAGCCAAACCATTTGTCACCTCTCTTGGAGGCTTGACGTGGCCAGAGAAACTCTCCGGTACCATCGCCTCTGGACTCTACGGTCCTTTCATAGATTTCATAGATATTCTCAGAACCGACAAGATCACCAGCTTCATCGAAGGAGTCTTGAGTCATAGACATAAGTTCTGAGTAGAGGTCTGAAGGATGGTATCTAGTGCCTACAACCCATTCACGAGCATTGGCTCCTTCAATAGACGACAGGAGAGAATACTGGCTCTTGACCTTCTCTCTACCTTCCTTCGAGTAGGCATTCTCATAGATCACCACATCGTCCATAACAGCGATGTCACAGTGCATACCAGTAATGGTGGTGGTCAGACCAGCAGTAAAGATAGAGGGGTCTCTGACGTTCCACTGCTCACGGGCAGGGTGGTCAACCATAATCTCAGAGTTGGTCCACTTCTTACGCTTACCCTCATCTGCATTGACCATATCGGGCCAGTAGCGTCTGTAGGTAGGAGAAGTCATAATGGACTTCATGAAAGAGAGTTGCTTCTCCGCAAGGTTCGCTGTAGCTGAAATGTACAGAACTCTAAGAGTCGGGTCCTTGGTTAGTTCCCAGACAACCCGATAAGCAACTAGACGGGACTTCTGGTGGTCACGGGGGAAGAGTAGGAGTTGGTGGGTAGAAGCTTCAGGACGATACCACCACTTGATAACTTCTTCATGACATGCGCCAAGGACTTGCTCAGGACTCACCAACTTGATAAAAGTCAGTAAGTCTGCTTCAGCAGCTTCTTTAAGCTCGTTGGCAAGTCCTTTAGACATTAGTTAAGGACACCTTCTTCTTTAAGTCTCTTGAGGTCTTGTTGAATGGTCGAATCACTAAAGGCTGCTTCAGCAGACTCAGACACCATCTTACGGTTCTTCTTACGTTCCATAGCATTGCCACTCTTCCAAGGTTCTTCGATCAGATACTTGGCGGCAGTGAAGCTGGACTTACCATTAGTCTTGACTTCGTTGATAATAGACTTGAAAGCATCTCGCTTACGGATGGTAGCCGCAATGAACCTCCACTCTTGAATATGTCTCTGGAACCAAACAGCCTCGGTAAGTGACTGCCAAAAGTAGATGTCACCGAAAACTTCTTCTGCAAAGGTGACCTCAGAGGGATCATCAACACAGTGAGCGATGTAGAGCTTATACAGACAAATCTTTCCATCTTTACCGTTCTTGTCGTAGGTCAGGAGTCCTGACTCTGGATTGAACTCATGGAAGATTTCCCTAAGCAGCATGTTGTTACGGGAATTGTAGAGGTCTTTGTAAGTGAAGATAGACAAGCTTGGTTCCTTGTAAAGTTGGGAGCAGAGGTCAGAATCGAACTGACGTAGATAGGTTTATGAGACCTACCGGAGTACCAACACTCTCCCTGCTATAATTTAATATAAGTTATAGTACCATAAAGAGAACTCAAAGTCAAGAACTTTCTTTAGAGGAACAGAT
>OFQY01000641.1_pt1 | contig 13005 bp, 21 predicted proteins | sample 1542991 | NCBI WGS metagenome assembly OFQY01 (sample SAMN07774224, study PRJEB24372) | wastewater metagenome | isolation source: Exp Tend VB 10WW | collected 2016-02 | reverse complement strand
GTGCGAATGACCCGTGCTGGGGAAGGCTAGGGAAGTACCTAAACGGGGGGGCATGGCTGTCACCGTGCAGTCGCCAGCGCATCGCGCAGGGCGCGGTCGAACTGGGCTTGAAACTCGCGGTCGACGATGGGCTTGGCGAACCGCTCCAGGTCGAGGCGCTTGGTGTAGCGGGCGGGCGTGTCTTCAAACACGATCACCGGGATCAGCTTGCCCGGCTTGCCTGGCACGCGGCGATAGATGCCGATGGGCGCCTTGTCCCAGCGTGACCCTGCCGGCTTGCCGTAGAACAGGCTGATGGGCGCGGCGCCCTTGCGGCGGTCCTTGGCGGCCACACCCAGGCGGCGCATCACTGCGTTGCCCAGCGTGCCGTCCTTGGCCGCTGCCTTCAGCTTGTCGGTCAGGCCGCGCGGGATGTTGCCGAAGGCGTTCAGCTCGATATTGCCTGGCAGCCGGATGCCGCGTGCCGTGGGCTGGCGCGTGCCGCCGGCCAGCTGCAGGCGCAGATAGCTGGCCTGGCGCGTCATGAAACCCACCTCGGCGGTCAGGCTGTCGCGCCGTGCGGCCCGCAGGTAGATGCCGCGCTTGGTGAAGCTGGTGGGCCGGTCGAATACCCGGTCCAGCTCGGCCGGCATGGCGGCCTTGATGGCGGCTGCGGTGCGCGTCAGGGCCACCGCGGCGGCGTAGCTGACCTGGCGCTGCTGGCCCGACAGCTTGGCCATCACCACGTCGATGTTGTGGTCGATCTTGATCAGCATGGCACCACCTTGCTGGCGACGCCAGTTACGGCACTGTTACGATGAATTTCCCTTGCCGTAACTTTGAAACCTATATTCCATGCGGGTTGTAACGATGTTACGGCTGTTACGATGATTTCGTGCGCACACACACACGCACGCGCACACATGGGCAATTTGGGGGTCTTTGCCGTAACACCGTCACAACCCGCGCCAGTGCTAGTGTTACGATGATTTTGCATGCCGTAACGTGCCGTAACTGCCGTAACATCGGCGGGCGCAAACGGGCCGAAGGTGACCAGATCAGACTTCACCGATGTAGCCTTTCAGTTTTTGCTCGAAAGAATCGACCGTATCCGACGCCCACGCGCCGAACGCCCCATCGTCAGGGGGTAGGGTGCATCCCTCCGTTTGCGCGCCTGTAGCAAGCCACATGCGCACGGTCTGCCCGGATGCGCCCAGCCTGGCCACGCGCACGCTGATGGTCTCGCGCGCCTCGCGCAGCACCTGCCGGCTGAAATAGTTCTGCGCGCTGGTGAAGCGTTCGCCCTCGATGCTGGCCCACTTCTTGTAGAGGCGGAAAGCCTGCGCCGCGCTGCAGCTGTGGAAGGGAACGGGCAGCGATCCCGAGCGCCACGCGATGAAGAACCGCTCAGGGTTGGGCCTGCCCAGGTCGATCAGGTCGGCCTTGGCCACCGTGGTGGGCGCCGGGCCGTGCGGATCAAACGCCGCCAGATCCCGCGCCAGCAGGTAGGCATAGAACGCCTCACGCCCGCCGTTTTCAGCGCAGGCGGCCACGGCCTTGTAATAGTCGCGGTCGCGCTTGGGCGGCGTCCAGACCACGCAATAGCGGCGGTCGGATGCGTCCAGGGCGTTGGGCTGCAGCTCGTTGGACAGGAATACCATGTTGACGTGATTGGCCTCGGCCCGCACCGGCATCATCTTGGTCTCGATCTGCAGCGTCTTGCCGCTGATCATCGCTTTCAGCTTGCCCTTCAGGTGGCGCATTTCCTGCCGGGATAGCACCTCGTCACCGATCAGGAACAGCTTGCGGCTCAGGTAGTCGTTGAATTTGCTTTCCAGCTGATCCTGGCCCACAACGCTGGCATAGGGGCCATAGATGGCGCCCACGATCTCCCAGAACAGGTTTTTGCCGCTGCCCTCGTCGCCGTGCATGATCACGCTGGTGGGCATCTTGGCGCCGGGGTTTTGCAGCGGGTAGGCGATCCAGTCCAGAATCCAATCGCGCACCTCCTCGTCGCTGTCGCACAGGTGGTACAGCAGGTCAATGATGGGCTGGCAGTTGCCCGGCAGCGGCACCATATCCAGCCCGCCGTAGAGGTTGATGCACTCAGGCCCGCACTTGCCGGCCGGGTCGAAAACCACCTGATCGGCGCGCACGTCGCGGCGCTTTTCAGAGGTCATCCACATCTTCACCTCGTCATTGCCGTATTGGTTTCTGACGCCTGCCAACGCATACGGCTGCAGGGTCTCGGTGTCCCAAACGATCTGGCTGGCGAACTGAAATACCCAGCGCCTGAAAAGCGTCTGCAGCTTGCCCGCGTCCACCTTTTTCTTGCGCTTCTGGCGGGCCGGTGGCCCTCCCCTTCCCCCCGGTGGGGCAGGCGGCGCGCCTGCATCGTCATCTGTTGGCGGCTGGCTCATGTTGTAGACCTTGGCGCTGTTGTTGTTGCGATCAGCCATGGCGTTTCAGCTCCTCGATGGTGTCGAGGGTCAGCTCCATTTGTTGCGTGACCTCGGCCAGCCCTTCCAGGCGGTGCAGGTCATTGAAGTCGGTGTCCTTGGCCTCGCGCGGCGTGGCGGGCTTGAACACCGGGTAGCAGCGCACCACCAGGCGCGCGCCCTTGCGCTCCGGCGTGTCTTCCATCACCGAATCCATGGCGATCTGCGCCTGGATGCGTCCCACGTTGTTGGGCAGGCCCTTCAGCGTGGTGGCGTGATCGTCATCGGCGCAAATCACGATCGGGCAGCCCGGCAGCGCCTGATACACGGCCTCCACCACGATGGGCAGGTTGTAGGCATCGAATGCCACGAAGACGGGATACCGTCTGGCCAGCGCCATGCGGATCGTCATGCCCGTGGCATAGCCCTCGGTGACAAAAACCGGATCGCCCACCACCGGCAGGCCCAGGCGGCAGGCCGTGCCGGGCTTTTCCATGCCGTAGGTGAATTTTTTGGTGCCATCGTCGCGGATGATCTGCACGCCCTTCAGCGCCTGCTCGCGCGGCAAGTCATAGCGCAGCATGGGCACCACCAGGCCGCCACCCTGATCGAGGGGTAGGAACCGGCAGCTCTCCGGGTTGTCGATGCCCTTGCGCACCGCATAGGCGCTGCCGCCCGTGCGCTGGGCCGCACGCCATGCGCCCAGGGCGTTGGCCTCGGCCGTGGCCGCCAGCGATGCGCGGTCGCGCTGCTCGGCCGCAATGCGGGCCGCGCGCTCGGCCTTGCGCCGGGCCAGCTCCACGCCATCGGGCGCGGGGCGGTCATCGGTGTCGAAGCGGTAGCCGCCATCCTTGGCAAACTTGATCAGCGTGCCGATGCCAACACCACCGGCGCGGGCCTTGAATCCGCGCCAGCTGGCCCGGCACGCCTTGGCGTTGTAATTGCCGCCGCCCTGGCTCCAGCGGTCCCAGGCGTCAAAGGCGGCCTCGCCGAACTCGGATTTCAGCGCCATGCCCATCGCCAGCCAGGTCTCGCGGTCTTCGCAATCGGGCACGAAGGACAGCATGCGCTCGGCCGTGCGCAGATCCAGCGGGGCGCGGGCGGTGGCAGCGGTCAAGCCTTGCCCCCCTGGTACGGCCGGTGCAGCTCATCCGCCTTCACGGCGCCAATGGGCCGCACATTCGGCGGCGGCTCGGCGTTCGATTTCGCTTGCGTTTCGCGCGCATCGCGCCGATGTTGCAGGAGTAAATCCAGATAAGGCGCCCCATGCACATATTCACAGACCAGATCCCGCAGCAGCTCGCTGGGGTTCATGCCCGCCTCGGTAGCCTTGCGCCTGAAGACCAGATCCGTCACATCGGGCAGGCTCGTCTTCAGCTCATTCAGCTGCTTGCCCGGCTCAAATTCAATGTGCATGTGCCGATCCCCCGATCAGTTGAAAAAAACGCCACCCGCCGCCGGCACGCGCTCAAACCCGGCCCGCTGGCAGGAGTGACCCGCAGGCTGTGCCGTCGTGAATCGGCAGACAAACGCGGCCCTGTCGCGGCGGCGGGTGGGCAATGGGGTGGCGCGCATGGCGGATCAGGCGGCCGGGTTAGCTACGGATTCAGTAGCTGCGGAAGACCGGGCGGCGCTGGGGTTTGCCTCATTCGGCCCGTATTTCATCTCCAGCACCATGCGCCACGGTTTCGGCAGCCGGCGCGAGCGCCAGTTGCTGATCACGTTCTGGCGGCAGCCCAGGGCGTCGGCCAGCTTGCTCACGCCGCCCTCTTTTTGCAGTGCTAGGTCCAAAATGTCCATAACCGCAGAATATCACTTGAGTGGTCATGATGTCAACACCACAGTGACCCACGATTGTGATTCACTTGAAAACATGGCTGAAACCATTGCCGAACGGCTCAAAAGACTGCGCAAAACTGCCGGATTGACCCAGGCGCAGCTCGCCGACGCCGTGGGCGTCACGCAGAGCGCCATCGGCAACATCGAAACCGGATTGCGCGACTATGGCGCCAGCGTGGTGGGCATCGCCAAGGTGCTGGGCACCACCCCGGCCTATTTGATGCTGGAGGCCGAGAGCGCGCACCAGGCCAGCGATAACGTGCCGCCCGATTACGCGCCGGCCGTCCAAACGACTCAGCGGCGCCGCATTCGCCATAGGCCGCCTGATCGGCCGATTGTTCCGCTGACCACCCGCCGCCAATCCAGCCGCCCTCGGGCGGTTTTTTTTCGTCTGGACTAAAAAAATCATCACTTAGGTGTTGACAAAGCTAAACACTGTCGTGATACTTCAATCACCGCAACACGCTGGAGATTGAAAGTGACAAGACACCGCGCCATCAACATCGCACTTACCACCGCCCTGGTCGTGGCCATGGCCTCGATCCTCAGCACCGGCCACCTGCTGGATGACAACTCCGACGAATGGGCGCAATCCAGCGCCCTGGCCGACGCAGAGAAGGCCGCCCGCAGTGAACAACTGCGCGAGCGCGCGGCGGCGCAGTTGTGCATCAAGATGCGCGGCCCCGGCGCCGGTTATCGCTGGACGGATGACGGCGATCTGGTCTGCCACGATCACCGCAATGGCCGGTCTGCCGTTGTGGTGGCGGCGAAGGGGGGCGCATTGTGAACCGCCCCACCTATCCCGCCACCTGGCCCGGCACCAACATCATCAAAAGCCAGCACAACGCCTTCAACTGGCAGGCCGACACCAGCGACAGCATCTTCGCCCGCGATTACGTCAATTGCAGCAGCTTGTTCAATCAATGGCGCAGCGCCCAGCGCGCCGGCCACGGCAAGGGGTACGGGCAGACCTGGGCCGAATTCCGCGATGCCAACAAGCCGCGCGGGCGCAACGTCTACGGCTCGCACCAGGACGCAGCGGACGCCGGATTCAAGAAAAACCGAGGCACCATCCACGGCCTCAGCGACAAGGCTGACGCGATGATTGCCAAGCAAACCAAGCTGCTGCCCGTCACGGCCAGCGCGTGGAATGGCGGCGTGATCAAGCCACCGCACGGCGGCGCCTTCAGCAAAGCCAGCACCCGCGGGGGCGATGCCAAGATCCACAAGCCGGCCAAGGCCCGCAAGGTGGCCGCATGACCGCCGCCCAGCTCGATGCCCTGTGCGCCGCCGCCAACCAGCGCATCAAAGACTACATCGCCCGCGTGGCCGGCCAGCAGATTCGGCGCATGCGCGAGGGATGGAGGGCGCGGTCATGACCACTCTGATCACCACCCTGCCGCCCATCCTGCTGGCGTTTGTCACCCTGCTGGCGCTGCTGGCCATCGGCGTGCTGATCTGGGCCGCGCTGCCGCGGCGCACCCGCCGCGATGCCGACATCGAGCGCCAGATCGCCACCCTGCGCCGCCATGCAGACCACGCCGTGGCCACCCGGCCGCGCGTGCGGCGGGTAGCAAAGCCCTGGGTTAGTTTGCTGCGTATCAAAAGGTTATTTGCGGTGCGAGAGGCAAAAAAGCTCATCCGGTATAGCCCGGACGTACGCGCCGCCTGGAGAAGGTCACGCCGGGCTAGCGCGGCTTTGGGCAAAACGATTCAGGAATATGAACGAGCCGCCCGAGTCGTCAAACCCAAAGCCTGCGGCGGCGGCCTGTGCCGCCATCGGGGCGACTGCAGCGACACCTACTGCCCCGGCCGCCCATCGGCCCAGCTTGCCGGCACCGACCACCATGCCCACCACTGACCTGCCGCCCGTCACCGACGCGCACCGCCAGCAGGCGTTCGCCCTGTTTGGCTGGGGCCGCTTCGGCTGGACGTATGCCGCGGCGATGCAGAACAACCTGCGCGCCAAGCTGATCGAGGCACGCGCCCACCAGCTGCGCACCCGCGAGGCCCTGGCCGCGCAGCACCGCCCGCGCCAGTGCGTGCGCCGCATCAACGCCGCCACCGGCGCCTGGGCCACCCAGATCGTGCTGGGGCCGTATCAACCCACCGTGCAAGAAAGCCTCACCGAATGACCGACAAGCTCCACATCATCGCCCTCACCGGCCAGGCCGGCAGCGGCAAAGACACCGCCGCCGACATGCTGGTCGGCGCCTGCCGCTTCACCAAGCTGGCCTTCGCCGATGCCCTGCGCCGCGAGGTGGCCGCGGCCTTCCGCCTGGACGTGGACAACATGCAATCGCTGCTGAGTGACCGCGCCGCCAAGGAAACGCCCACCACCCGCCTGGCGCTGATCGAGTGCCGCGACTTCGGATTCATCGGCGCCGTGGCCCTGGCCAACCGCGCCACCGTCACGCACGAATGGGCCACCATGGGCCGCACGCCGCGCCAGATCCTGCAATGGTGGGGCACCGAATACCGCCGCGCCCAGCGGCTGGACTACTGGACCAGCACGCTTTACAGCCACCTGCACCAGCTGCACAAGCTGGACGGCCGCACGCGGTTCGTCATCACCGACTGCCGCTTTGAAAACGAGGCCGCCCTGGTGCGCAGCCTGGGCGGCGTGGTGTGGCAGATCGAGCGCCCCGGCCTGCCGCAGGTGGAAAACGGCCACGCCAGCACCGCCGACCCCATCAAGCTGCAGCCCAGCGCCGTGATCCCCAACGCCACCAGCCTCAACGCCCTGCGCGAGGCCGTGCTGGGCGAATGGTGGGCGTGGGAGGCCCAGCTGGAATCTGTCAAGGTGGAGATTGCGCCATGACCCAGACTCGCCTGCAATCCCTGATCGAAGCGCTGGTGAACGTCGCCCTTGGCATGGTCATCAGCGTGCTGCTGTCGCTGGTGGTGTACCCGGCCTTTGGCCACGCTTTTACGCTGGCGCAGAACATCGGCATCACGGTCATCTTCACCGTGGCCAGCATCTTGCGCAGCTATGTTGTGCGGCGCTGGTTCAATGCGGTTCTGCATCGTGCTGTGGTGCGGGTGACTACTGGGGGTGCAGCATGAACAGGGCGCAGAGAAGACAATCCCAATTCAAACGCGCCCAACGCTGGGACCGCAATGCCCGCGTCGAGCCATCCGCCGTGCTGTCGCCCATCCTCTACAGCCGCACCTTCGACGCCGACGAAGCTGCCAAGATCAGCGTCGACACCCGAATGGCCTGGCACCGCCTGACCAACGGGCAGGGATCAGAGCCTGACTTCGACCTGCTGGCCAATTCGTCAAACGTGGCCCTCGTGTTGGCCGAGCCGCTGGGCGAACTGCCGGTTGATCTGGTGCTGCGCGCCCAGGCTGCCATCGAAGCCATGCGCGACCGATACCTGCGCACCGGACGCTGGGGCGCCGATGCCGCCGCGCTCCAGGACGTGCCGCCGATGCTGGATTTCTACGATGAACTGCTGGCCCACGGATCGCCGCGCGTGATGGTTGATGCGCTCAAGGTGACGGTGAAGCGGATGAATATGCAGAGGGGGGAAGCATGACCACCATCACCATTGACCGCGAATTGCTGGAGCAGGCGCTGGCTGCGCTGACCTACCAAGGCACGATGTGGTCAACTCGCAGGCAGCGCCGAATGGCTGCGGTAGACGCAATCCGCGCCGCACTGGCAGCGCCAGCAACTGCGCCAGCCCACACGGAGGCAGAGGCATCCAAGACATGAAACCCGTTCTCTACCGCTACAAAGACACCGAAAGCGTTGTCCGTGCAATGGATGGATACACGCCGGGAGAGGGTTGGGGGCCGCTGTTTGAAGCGCCAGAGCCGTGCAAGTGGACGCTTGACGATGACGAGTCAAACACATGGGCTAGCGGCTGCGGTGAACTGTGGTCATTTATCGACGGTGGCCCAGCAGAGAACCGCGTGAAGTATTGCCACGGGTGCGGCAAGCCTGTTGTGCTGGAGGACAAGCCATGAGGCTACGCACACGCTCAGACATTGCCGCAGGAATTGCGCTTACTGATAACTACACGCGCACCGAGCCAGCATGGCACGACGCTCCGACTTGTCCGGGGCTATGGCGTAACAGCATCACGATGAAAGTTGAGCGTTTAGAACAGTGGCACATTGACGCTCAAATGTATTTTGATGACGCACGCTGGTATGGCCCGATCCCGGAGGACAGGCAATGAACCCAATTTTGTACCGCTACAAAGACACCGAGAGCGTCATCAAAGTGATGGATGGCTACACACCGGGCGATGGTTGGTTGTCGTTGTATGGGGCTGATGAAGTGAAAGCCGCCACAGATGAACGGCTGAAAGAACTTGAGGCCGAGATTGCACAGCTACGCGCCGAATCGGAAGAGCGGCTGCAAAACTGTGTGGCACAGGTTGCCGAGAACGAGCGGCTTCGCGCAGCGCCAGCAACTGCGCCTGAGCAACCTCGTCCATTTATTCCGTGGTCGAAAGAGGCTGAAATGCTTGAGTCTTGGGCGGCGCAGCCAGCAACTGCGCCAGCCCAGCCAGCACTGGAGCGCAAGCCGATGACGGATGAAGAAGTTATTGATCTTGTCAGGGAATGTGGGCTCGATTGGCACAAGGGATTCATGCCGCTGTTCGATGACGATCCGACGAACAGGTTTGCCGTACTTGTCCGCGCAGTCGAAGCTTCCCACGACATCAAGGATGCACCATGACCACCATCAATGACGCATACGACATGCTCGACAGGTTCCTGCGTAACAAGCTTGGCGACGATGACTACGCCGAATACTCTGAGGCTCTTGACGCCCTCGCAGCGCCAGAGTGCAGACCGATGACGCTGGCTGAAATCAAATTGAACCCTGTCATCAGCTATTTTGGCGTTGAAAGCGGAGAAAAAATTGTCCGCGCAGTCGAAGCCTTCCACGGCATCAAGGAGCAACCATGAACCAACGAATTTGGCACAAAGGCCCACCACCGCACATTGGTTGGTGGAATGCGTCAATTGACCACAAGACCGACAGATGGCGATGGTGGAACGGAAGCCACTGGTCATTGTCTGCGACGTCGAGCTACAACGCAAAAACTGCGGCAGCGTTTGCAAGGGTGCAGAGTGAAATCATCACGCGTATCGAATGGACTGACTACTGGCCCGAGAACGCACGGGTCCCGAGGATCAAACCATGAACCAGCGCAACGAAGACCACCGCGCCATGACCCAGCTTCAGAGGGAAGCGATCATGCGCCTGCTGCCGTCCACCGTAGGCAAGATGGCAACCGCACTCGGCTTGCCAACGAGGTCGGTGTGGAAGCGCCTGAAAACACTGGAGGAGCAGAAAGCCGCGCAGGTAGTCGCACAGGGCAGTGGTAAGGTGCAAATATGGGGCTACTGGACAGGTGTGCCCTACGTGCATCAACGAGTCAAGCCGCTGCCGATCCCAGAGTCACCGTACAAGACCCGGTGGATCGGAGGACGCTACCCTGGGGTCAGTCAGGGGGCAAGTTGATTTTCTGACTTGCGCCTGTCCCCAGCGAGAGCGTTGGTCGCCTCCTGTGCGACCCAGCCCTTTGAGGCATCCGTGATCTTGGATGTCCCTTTCTCCATGTACTTCGGAGCATCCGACAGAATCTTCAACACCCTGTTCTTCTCAGCAGTTGGCAGGGTGTTGATGAGCGCCAGTGCCTTCTGAGGGTCTTCACCCGCCTTGGCGATAACGTTCATGGTTTCCTTGCCCAACTTCTGCTCAAGAATCGACAGACCCTTGTTGATTGAGGAGGTGGCGACACTGAGGTATGACGGCAACCGAAACACCGACATATCCTTGAGCAGCAGGTTCCGCAGCGCCAGCGACCCGGCAGCAGTTTGATCCGCGACAGCCTTGTCAGTAGTCACACCCTTGGCGACACCCTTGAGGGTCTGCATCGCCTCCTCGCTCAGTTGCTTGGCAATGTCATAGTTCCCAGCGCCCATGATCTTTTCGACAGCATCGGGGGTGTTGCCTTCAACGAGGTTGACGAACCCCTGCTTGTTGGTCTTGAACAGGTTCAATGCCTCTGCACTCAACTTGGTCTGTGCGACCTTGTTCAGACCCTTAGAGTAGTCTTCAAGATACTTGCTGTACCCTGTGCCACCCGCGTCTTCAATCGCCTGGGTGATCGCTGGTTTGATCCTGCTCAACACCCCGGCAGCAAGTGACTTTTGAGCCGATACCGACTCGTTCGGGTACAGTTGGCGAACCACCCCATTGACCGAGTTCTTGCGGATCGCATCGAGCGCCCATGCGTCAACGACACCCCCGTTGTCTGTCCACTTGGCGATGTCGGACGCAACCTTTTTCACCGACTGGTCAATGACATCGTTCCCTGCAAACTTCGGATCACTCAGGATACCCGCCACCTTGCTTGAGACAGCCTCACCCGATAGTGGCTTCAAACCATGTGCGGCCAGGCTGTCAGACGCTGCCTGACTGAACCTCGCAGCCTCACCAAAAGGCAGCGATGCGTCTGCTGCCTGCGCTGCAACCCTTTCAGCACGCTGGGGCAGATCACCGCCGACATAGGTGTACTTGGTCGCGCCAACGGGTTGACCCTTCTCGATCAGTGCTGACCGTGCGAGGGCTTCACCCCGTGGTCCAGCAGCAGTGAACCGGCGCACATCTTCGACCTTGTTGGCAGCAGCTTGGGAGAACCGTTCGGCCTGAGCGTCGAGTTTCGGTTTGAGTTTCCCTGCTGTGTTGGCAGCGCTCATCTCAATGTTCAGCGTCGGGATCAGTTCGTCCCTCAGTGCTTGCTTCATGGTGTCGCCAGTGGCACGCGCCTCTGTCTGAGTGACACCTCCAGCAAGACCCGCTAACTGACCCTCTGCCTGCGCCGCCTGCGCTGCCGCCTTCGCGGTGTAGGGTGCTGGGTTGACATTCGCACCACGAGACATGAGCGCCTGCCACACAGGATTGTTGACACCCGCAGTGGCTTGCCCAGCGGTCAAACCATTGTCAGCGGCGATCAGAGCGTTCTTGATCTCTTGGTTGACCACCTGACTCTGACCACCCGACTTAATCGCGTCCTGGGCCAATCTGGCGGCTTTCAGGGTGGGTTGACGCTTGCCAACAAGGTCAGCAACCCATCCGGCACCCTTGCCGACAGCAGCAGGAACCGCTGCGATAGCTTTCCCGAGGATCGGGATCGCTGCCATACCACCACCTTGGTACAGAGCACCCTCACCGAGTTCATTGACACCCCGGACAAGAGCATTGGTGGGAGTCTCTGGTGCCACATTACCCAGCGCAACGTCAGCGGGCCGAAGGATGTTCTTGGCAAGCGCATACCCACCAGCGCCACCGGCGACTGTTCCAACCACCGGGGACACGGCAGACCCTGCCAAGGCACCACCAGCAGACAAGAGTCCTTCAAGGGTCGGACCAAGGGTTTGTCGTGCTGCCTGTGCGGCACCGTACAGACGAGGGCTGTCCCGCGCCCACTGAGGCACCTCAGACCCGAAGGCGGGTTGGGGTTTTGATGGGACCACAGGTGGTGCGGTCGGTGCAGTCGGTGCGGGTGTTCCCGTAGGAGCCTTGACAAGCGTCACCCCGTTCACCGAGTCGTCATGTGCCCTCTTGAGAACCTTGTCAACATACCCGAGGGTTTCACCGGGCAGCGACTTGTGCCAGTCGGGTTTGTCAAAGTACGTGCGGTTCTCACCCGTGTTGTATGCGGCGACAGCCTTGGCATAGTCACCGTTGAACTTGTCAAGGTTGTCCCGAAGGTACTTTGCAGCACCAAAGATTGCCTGCTCGGGATTGAGCGGGTCAATTCCATACCGCTTAGCAGTCTCAGGCATGAACTGCATCAGACCGGCAGCGCCTGTAGATGACAACCGTTTGCCTGAAATCACATCAGGACTGAACCCTGATTCGGCATGTGCCATCGACTTCAGGATGTCGGGGTCAACCTTGAATGCCTCTGCTGCACCACGGAAGGCATCGTCATACTGTGATGATGTGTCTGCCATCATTTTCTCCCCGTACTTTTTGCCCAATTTTCCCAAGCGTTGATTGGTGTGGGGTTTGCAGCAGTTCCTTGAGGCTTCGCCGGAGCGTTCGCCTTGGGTGCCTTGTACTCATACGTTGAATCATACGCCTCGCGCATCCGAGCCTTGGAGCCTTGCAAACTGCTGATCGCCTCATCAAGTGCCTTTTTGATGTCTGCCGCCTCTTGGGTTCTGTCGATGGCAGCAAAAGCCGCTTTGAGTTGAGTCCCCTCTTGGTTGGAGATGCTGCCAAGGCCACCTCCCGTCTTGGATGCAGCGCGAATGTCCTGAAGCACTTGGAATCCGCCCTTGGCAACAATCTTGTCGTAGAGTGCTTTTGCAGCACGACCCCGATCTGTGACGCCCGGAAGACGACCAGCAGCAATACCCGTGATCGAACTCAGACCAGGGTGATCCCGAAGTGCCACCAAATCCTTTTCAAAACTGTCGGCGTTGGCCTCGAACCCTTTGATCGCAGCCGTTGCTGTCGGATATGAGGCTTCACGTTTTTGGACTTCCTTGGGTGGAAGGTCCGTCATTCCCTCTTGTTTGCGGGACAGTTCATCCTGTGCAACCTTGAGCCTGCCACGACTGACTTCAAGATTTCCACGCGCAATGTCATTGGCTTCAGCAGCGCCAGGGGTCATCTGCTTCTGCTGCTGGGTAATCACATTCGGGGTCGCACCAGGGGCATACTTTGGCACCGAGAACTGCGTGATTGTCTGACCGTTGTCAATACTCC
>OFQY01000640.1_pt1 | contig 13010 bp, 8 predicted proteins | sample 1542991 | NCBI WGS metagenome assembly OFQY01 (sample SAMN07774224, study PRJEB24372) | wastewater metagenome | isolation source: Exp Tend VB 10WW | collected 2016-02 | reverse complement strand
CTTTTGGACACCAAGTGCAGCAGCTACATGGACGGCGTTAACCTCTTCAGGTTCTTTTGATTGTGCTTTAATTTATAATTCTACACAATCAAACAAGGCAGTAGGTGTTTTCACGTTTGGTGCACAGAGTGTAACAGCAGGTAATTTTACTATTAACATGCCTACGAATGACTTAACTACAGGTTTAATAAGGATTAGTTAAATGTTTAATATTAACAAAGAAGTTAACATGACTCACCTAGAAACATGGTTGGGTCAGGAAAAGATAGATGAACTTCGGAGGAATATTAAAAATTGGTATGGAGAACCTATATGTATACTTGACTTACCTGGATCTGTTTGGTTACATGCTGATGGAACATTCACAGGTAAACTTAAATATGGATTCTTTTCAAGTGCTTTAGATTATTTGGAAGATTTTAATAAAAAACTGGATAGGCATCTATTAACCCCATCTTTTAATGTGGGGTTTTCATCTATATCTGATGCCTTATTACGAGCATCCTCAGGGTATTCTCAAAGAAAGAATTTTAATAAAACTGGCCCAACTGGAGTATCTTCAGTATCATCTTCATTATGGATGTCATCCGGACAACCCGGTGCGGGTGCTGCTCCCAGTGCTGCTCCTGGCGGCACTGTACATGTAAATACAGATGCAGGAAGTATGAAGTTTACAGCCCCCTCAGGGGGTGGAACAAATCATTTAGTTGGAGCTGATGTATCTGCAACTACTATTAATAATTCTTTGTTATTCTATGATAGATTATTTGCAGTTGCAAAGACAATGAACAGTACAGCCACTGAAGCTGTTACTGGTGTTCCTACTAGGTATCAAAGTACAACTACAACTGACCCTGATTTTTGTGGAGGCAATTTCCTTTTTGTAGAAGTTGGAACAGCTCTAGATGCTACATCACATAACTGGAATGTTTGTAAGTATACTGACAATAGAAACACGGTTACTGATTTACCAAGTTTTGCTGGAGCCGCTTCTGCTATAACACAAAGGTTAGATCACCCTACTTCACAATGGTTTGCTACATTAGATCCTATATCTGTCGGGGTTAAGAACATAACTCAAATGCAGTGCTCCGCAGCAGTTGCTACTGGTACTATTGCATTTGTTATTGGTCATCCTATTGGTTTTATGTCCTTTCCAATTGCAAACATAATGATGCCGTTTGATTGGTTAACTAACAGAGATCAGGCTCCTAGAATCTATGATAATGCTTGCCTTACTTTTTTAGAAATGATGAAACCCACCTCAACAGCAAGTAATTATTCTGGACGGATATACGTGACGGGAGCGGCATAATGTGGCAGACTTTAATGGAATAACTCTAAAATCAGGTTCTCTAGCAAATAAAAGTAGTAATGAGTTTCTTAGGCCTGGAAATGATCCAGAGACTCCCTACATGCTGCTTGAGGATGGAGCAGCTACATCTGTAACTTTATCAGGTCAATCCAGCTCTATAAGTATAGGTTCATTCACATCCAGTAATACAAAACAATTATCTGGTGAACAAGCAGTAGTAATAAATGGAAGTATTCTTGATTCTACTAGTGAAACTTTAACTGGTAAATCTTTGAGTCTTGTCCAAGGTGCACTATCACCACAAGAATCAGTAGCTCTATCCGGGCAAGCTAGTACAATACTTACAGGTTCACTACTTTCTAATAGCACAGTTGGTTTATCTGGTAGTCAACTACCAATAGCATTTGAAAGTCTTTCAGCTTCAATTGGAGAATCACTAGCTGGAAAATCATTTAGTATTACTCAGGGTTCTTTATCTCCTATAGGGTCAATTAATCTACTTGGAAACTCTACTTCTGTAATACAAGGTAACCTTAGTTTAAATTCCTTCTTGAGTTTAAATGGAGTCTCCTCAGTAGTAAATGAAGGAACCTTATCTCCAGAAATTCCAACTACAATTAGTTTAACAGGCCAAGCTCTAACCCTAACATCAGGAAATCTATCTAGTGCAACAGATAAAAGTATAACGGGTGAACAGCTATCTATTGCTGAAAGTGTTCCTACTACTTTATTTGATATTGGTGTTTCAGGGCAAGCACTAAGCTTGGCAGAAGAGAATTCTTTTACTTCACTGAATCAGAGTATAGTCACTACAGGCTATACACTATCAACTCAGTTGGGTGATGTAGTAGGAAGTAACAACATTGCTATAACTGGGGAAACCCTTCAGCTTGAAAATACCACTATCACAGAAACAGTTAGTTTATCTTTGACTGGTAAAAGTTTGAGTGTTACTAATGGTGAAGTTTCTCCTTCTATTAGTAGTGCTGTAACTCTAGATGGTAAGAGTGTATCTTTAGCTCAAGGTGTAGTAAATAATTCACTTAGTTTAAGTGCATCAGGCTATACAATATTAACCACAAATGGTATTGTGTCTGCTGGATCAGATTCATCAGTTAGTTTATTTGGTCAAAGCACCTTGGTTAATTTGGGTTCTTTTAGTGTTCCAAGGGTTATTACATTAACTGGTGAGCTTGTTTCAGTAGCTAATGAAGTAATTACTTCTAATACTTATTTAAACGCTCTAGGTAAGGTTTTAAATGTTTCTGAAGGTGTAACTACCAACCAACTAAATATAACTCCTTCAGGGCAGTTTGTGGCTGTCAATAATGGAGTGCTAGTGGCTCCAGTTGGATTAATAGGAAAACAACTAGGTATTCAGTTAGGAACTCTCACTACTGAGGGTGCAGACATACCAATTGTTATTCCACCTCCAAGTTCTTCAGGAGGATTTGTTACATCAAGACATACACGTACAACAATTCCAACAAGTCATCTTGTAGATGTAGAAAAAGATGATATGGAAATTATAGAAATTATTTGTTTATTTATAGGTAAATTATGAGTCTAGCTAAATGCTTAAAAAAGCTTAAAATTGATAGCAGTCATGAAGATAGTATTATATCTGGATTAGCTTCTTTAACCGAGCAGGGTAATCTTGAAGGCTACAGAAAAGCTACATTGGCATTAGACCAAGCTATGAATGATACCCTTGATGAACAAGAAGATATTCATATTCAATTAGAGAAACAAGGCTATTCATTCAAGGAGGATAATAGTGTTAAAGATTCTAAACTTCTTGAAGAGAAGCTTAACAAGCAAGGATACACCTTCACAATCACACCAAAGAATGTGCGGGACTTTGTTGCTAAAGACAAAACCAGAGAAGCTCAAGCAACTACAGCAACCAATCTTGCAAGTAAATTTGGAAAAAGAATAACATGGATTGATGCTAAAGGGGACTTTGGTATTAATGGAGTTGTTGTTCCAAATATTAAAGATGTTATCTTCTTAGATGTAAATACAAAATATCCAGCCCATGCAGTGATGGGACATGAACTTTCTCATCATCTGGAATATGATAAGCCAGATGTGTATAAAGATCTTGTAGCATCTATGGAAGGTTTACTAAAAAATCATAAAGAATATGCTGATAAATATAAAATAGAAGGTGCTTCACATAAAGATATTGTCAAAGAAATGATTGGCGATATTATGGGAGATAACTTCACCAAACAAGATTTCTGGAATAAATTAGCAGATCAGGATAGAAGTCTCTTCACAAAGATTGCTGACACTATTAAAGCTTGGTTAGAACAATTTATTAAAAGTGATAACTTAGGATCAGATGCTTTTGTAAAAGATGTTAAGAAAGCTAGAGAAGTTATTGCCTTAGCTGTAGCTAAATATAAAGATGTTCAACAACCTACTCAATCAGCAGAAGCTAAGTTCCACAAAGCATTCCACGGCTCCTCACACGATCACGATAAGTTCGATAGCAGTAAGATCGGTACGGGGGAAGGTGCGCAGGCTTATGGTTACGGGCATTACTTTGCTGAGAGTAAGGATGTTGCTGAGTATTATAAAGATAATTTATCAAGACTAGATTACAACCCTGACTCAATACCGATGGCAGGTGGAAAGACATTAATTGATATGGATAATGATCTGTCTAATCAAGTTCGAGGTGTTAAAGATCCTACGTCGATATATGAAAAGAAAGAGATGCTTGAGCAAGTGATGCTGCGCGTGCTTCCTGATGCGGTCATATCGCAAGCAAGGGAAGAAGGGGCTAGCGAGAGTTCTATATCCTGGTTTAAGAGTAATGTTGCAAAGTACATAAAAGACAAGGTTGGTCGAGTCTACGAAGTCGAACTCGCGCCAGAACAAGAAGATTATTTATTGTGGGATAAACCACTATCCGAGCAGAGCGATAAGGTTAAACGACTGTTGCAGAATGAGTTACGTAAGCATATCACGATCAGGTCGACTCAAAACAACTTCACTGATGTGATGTATGACGGAGAAGAATTAGGTTCATTCAAGGATCATAAAGTACCTAATGTTGTGCAAAATGTTGTGAACCATATCCCGTTTTCCGGGGAAGATCTTTATAAGGGGTATACCGAAAAACAAGGCAGCGACAAGAAAGCCTCCGACTACCTACACTCGCTAGGAATCCGTGGTATCAAATACCTCGACGGGTCTAGCCGAGACAAGGGTGAGGGTGCATACAACTATGTGATATTCGATGATAATGATGTGAGTATTACAGCTAAGTTTAGTCGCACACCAAAGTCGCTAGATGCTGTCGAGAAATCATGGGATAGTAAAGGTATTGCTAGTTCAATGTCGGAACGTAACGGGATAATCACTCTCAATAAGATAGTCGTCCCTAAAGATTCTCGTAACGCAGGCATGGGTACTGCTGCAATGCGAGAGTTGACAAATTACGCCGATACCACGAATCAACAGATAGCACTGACTCCTAGCGCTGATTTTGGTGGGAATAAAGTAAAACTGCAAGCGTTCTATAAACGGCTTGGGTTCAGGAAGAATAACGAGTTCAATGTTATGGAATCCATGATTCGAGATCCTGAGTCTGCTAAGTTTTCTAGAACTATTCCTTATACTGCTAAAGAGCCTATAGCATCTAATGTGTCTTTAGAAGATTTAAAAGCTCATCCAAAATATCAAGAAGCTAAACATGGTAACTTAGATTCTGCTATCTCGCTTGTAAATGACTTGATATCTAAAGAAGATGTTATTAAAGCTAGTAATGCTTTTGGTAAGGATGTTATATATGTTCCTGTAACCCAATTTGAAAAAGATGGTATAAACAGAATACCTTATGCTATAGCTCAAAAATATGCTAGTGAAACAGGAGCTAGCATTAATGATAGTCTGTATGTTAAAGACAAAGCTTTCCATACAGGTATGAAAATGATGGAAAGATTAATAGCAAGAACACGATTTGAAGGCGATATTCCTAAAGGTAAATATGTTCTTGTTGATGATGTAACATCCTCTGGAGCTACACTAGCAGATCTTTCTTCTTATATTCAAGAACAAGGTGGAGATGTTATTGGATCTGTTCTATTGACTAATGCTATGCGTGGTGATAAGCTTATTGCAGATAAATCATTAACTAAACTATTGGAGACTAAATATGGAAATGAAATTAGAGAACTCTTCGGGATTGAGCCAAGTTCCCTCACGAGAGAAGAAGCAAAGTACCTACAAGGATTCCGTACCCCTGACGAACTTAGAGCTTCAGCAAATAAAGCAAGCTCAAGTAGAGCAGAGAGAATACGCATTAAAGCACTTCCCAAATCTGAAGATGCTAAATTCTCCAAAGTAGCTACAGAGAACACACTTATTGCCCAACATAATTTGACTGTAAAGAATCTCTTACACTCAGATCGTATGGGAGGCCTTGCTGCTCCATCTATAGCTATAACAGATAAAACTTCACCATTGAAAGGGTTTGGTGAAATTACTTTACTAGCAGATAAAGACTTAGTTGATCCGCAAGATACTATTAAAATAAATGGTGTTGACAGACCTACAACTAATTCTGAAGGAAAGGCTATTCATCCTACTCAAGAAGGTATTATTAACTTTTGGAAGTGGTTTGGTGATAGCAAGGTTGTGGATGAACAAGGTAGACCAGAGGTCGTTTATCATGGTACGAGTCAAGATATTAGCGTATTCAATACAGATGGTGGTAAAGGTAAAACATATGGGACAGGATCATTCTTCTCATCTAATCCAGATACATCAGCCACATATACTGGAGGATCTAATAATGGTAATATGATTCCAGTTTATCTACACATGGAGAAACCTACTGTATTAGATGCACAAGGTTCTAATTGGAATAGACTTAATAAAAATACCAGAGTTATTCTACCTAAGGTTACAGTATCAGCTCAAGTTGATGAAGATATGCTTGCAGCACTGGAAGATCGCACTCCAGAGGAAGGTGCTACTTATAAACTCAAAGCGAGAAATACGACATTAGGGAAATTACTACCAGATGACTTCCGATATATAGATGACTATGGTAGCACTGATGATATTGCTAGATGGGCTAGACAGAAAGGCTATGCTGGCCTTATCATCAATAACGTTGTAGATCAAGGTGCAACTGGAAATTTTGCTAATGAGAGGAGTAGCACACCAAGTACAATATATGTGGTTTATAACGCTAATCAAATCAAGTCAGCTATTGGTAACAATGGTGAATATTCATCAGCTAATAATGACATACGTTTTAGCAAAGAAGCTATTCCTGAAGAGACTACTTACCAAAAATCACAAAGAACAGTGCAAGATAAGTTTAATCGCTTCTCTGTTATTCGTGATTGGTTAAAAGAAAGGGGTGTTAAGCTTACAGAACTATCTAATGTATATGATGCTGAAGAACGTTATCATGCTAAAGTAGCTAACCAACTTGAGGATTTCAGAGAGAAGGTTAGAAATCCATTAGTAGAAAAAATTGCTAAAGCTGGATTTACATTATCTGATGTGCAAGATTTCTTGTTAGCTCAACATGCATCAGAAGCTAACAAACAAATTCAGAAAGTTAGGAATGATTCTGAAGCATTAGCTTATGGTGTTACAGATGAAGAAGCTAGTGAATACCTAAGTAAGGCTAAACCTGAACTAGCAGCATTGGCTAATGAGTTAAGAGATGTGACAGAACAGGCTAAGCAACTTAGACTAGATGCTGGTATATTGAATAAGGATATAACTGATAATTGGGATAACACATATAAACATTATGTGCCAGTTAAGGGTGATGAATCTATTCAAGGAACTGGTAAAGGTCTTAATGTAAAGCATAGAGACAAACGTAGGTTAGGCCATGAGAAGAGGAATGAAGCTGTAATTGAAAACATTCTTATGGATTATGAACGTGCTGTAATGGAAGTAGAGAAAAACAGAGTTGGGAAATATTTAGTTATGTTTGCAGCAGAAGCTAATAATCCTGACTTGATTACAGTGGGACAACCAGAAAAAAGAAACATATTAAAAGAAAATAATTCTTATGCAATAGTAGATAGTGATGGAGTTATTCATAGTGTCTATGTTAATAAAGTAGATGCCCAAAGAAATGCTCCTACAGGAAGTAGTATACAAAAGATATCAGATCCTAGGGTTATAGCACAAGCATCCCCTATGCTTGCACCGAATGAAGTTAATGTGTATATGGATGGCCATGCTATTAGAGTTCAACTTAATGATGATCTTCTTGCACGTGCTTATGCAAATATGGGTGTTGAATCCGTTGGTGCTATTGTAGAAGCAGGAAGGGTTTTAAATAGCTATCTATCTAAAGTGTATACGGGATATAATCCTGAATTTATTGTTACTAATATTATTCGAGATTTCACATCTGGAATAGTAAACTTAACAGGTGAAGAAGGTACACTTATGGCTATTAAAGCTATAGGTAACTATCCTAAAATGTTTGCTGATTTATTTAGATATGCTGTTACAAGAAAATCTACAGAGCTTATTGATAGTTATAGAGCTAATGGTGGTAACACTGGAGCTGCATATTTATCTGATATGGAACGTTTAGGTAAAGAGATATCTAGTGAGTATGCAAGTTACCAAGGTGTCATTGCTAATATAAAAGCTGGTGATGGAGCAAATGCGTTTAGAGCTGCTGGAAGGAAAGTGTTTAATTCTACATTAAAATGGATTGAACATTTAAATCAAGCTGGTGAAAATGCTATGAGACTATCTGCTTACAAGGCTATGTTGGATAGTGGTAAAACTACAGAACAAGCTTCAAAGGTAGCTAAGAATATTACGGTGAACTTTAATAGACGTGGTGAGATTGGTCAAACAGCTAATGCTTTATACTTATTCTTTAATGCTTCTGTTCAAGGTAGTGCTGCTGTATTACATGCTAACCTGAGTGGTAAACACAAATATCAAGCTAATGCTTTAGCAGTAGGTATGGCTAGTCTAGGTTATATGTTAGCTGCTGGTTTAGGTGGTATGGATGAAGAAGAGTATGATAAGATTGATGACACAACAAAAGAAAGAAATCTTATTATAGGAAGTGAAGGTAGTTATGTGAAGATACCAATACCTTATGGATATGGATTCTTCTTTAACACTGGTAGGGTGATAGCAGATGCACAACGTAAAGGGGAGTTTGGAAAAGCTCCATTCCGTATGGCTGTAAATGCAGTAGAAGAGTTAACTCCTTTTGGTAATCTTGTTAACAGTGATGAAATAAACTCTGAGCAAGTAGTGGGAGGAGTAGCACCAACTGCTTTACAAATACCTTATCAAATGTCTACTAATACTTCTTTATTTACAGGCAAAGAGATTAGGCCAGTAAGTCCTTTTAAGAGGAACCAACCTGAACGAGAACAAATGTTTAGGAATACCAAGGGAACTGTATATGATGATATGGCAGGACTATTAAGTAATGCTGGTTTTGATGTTTCTCCAGAAAATATAAAGTTCTTAACTAGGACATTAACTGGTGGTGCTGGTGCATTAGTTGATACTGCTGTATCATCTTCAAAATTAAAAGCTCAAGGTGTTGAATTAGATATTAAAGAAATGCCTTTCATTAGAAAGTTTGCAGGTGAGAATACAATAAGCAATGATAGATCAGCTTATTACAAAGCAGTGGAAGAAGCTACGAAAGCTGCTGAAGAATTCTCCAGAGCAAGAGAGAATAATGACATCTCTTCTATGAAAAAAATAATGGAAGATAAACGAGAGTTGTTAGCTATGGATAAGTATGCTAATAAACTTAAGAAAGTCATTAAGCTATCTAGGGATATGCAGGATTCCGTAAGGTTGAATGAAGAAATTCCAATTGCTGAGAAAAGGCTAAAACTAAAAGAGCTAGAAGCACAAGAATCAAAACTCTATGATAAATACTTAGATGTATATAAAGCTAGGGTGAAATAAATTAAGGGACATACTTGTGAAGGTATGTCCCTTTTTCTTTTTAGTAATCAAATCTAAAAGGTTTGATTATATAGGGTGTGTCTAAGATAACTTCTGATGGATCCTTGTTATATCCTTGATAATTTCTATTATCATTTCCACTCCGTATCTCATCTTGAATACTTTGTTGTGTGTAATCTCTTACCCGTTCTTTGTGTTCTCGTGAAGTTGAATTATATTTATAATACTCTTTATCATAAGCATAAGTATTATTACTTATTAACAACACAACAATTAATAAAAGCAATTTCATTTTCTTCTCCTGTTGGATATATTTTTCCTCTACACGTCCTAGATTCCCACTCCCTTTTTCCTTCTTCATAACCAATCTGATAAGCTTCTGCACATTCTTTATTTTCTATAGGAGTGCGTGTAATATCTAGTCCATCATTTTTAATTCCATGCACATAACCGGATTCATAACTATCACAAATCATATACACTCTACTTACCATTGTAATTCTCCTCTTATTAATTTCATTTGTCAACAGATTTCTCAAACTCAATGAACGAATATTCGGCGTTTGGTATGTTCCAGTCCGGAGTGGTTGTCGGTAGCCAATAAAAATATTCGTTTTCTATTTTTCTCCTTGTCCAAACCGGCTGCCCAGTCTGAGCCCAACGAATCTTCATTTCTCGCAGTGGGTCGTCGGGGATTATCCAGTAGGCAGTGGCATGAATCTCAGCTAACCAATTCTTCAGATCTATTTGGTTGTCAAAGCTTGTGTTACTATAAATATACTTACGCTCTTTTAGAGTATCTCTTACTATGTATCTGCTGATAAATAACTCAGCAATCTGCTCATCGCTGCCCGTGTATTCAGTCCATTTGCTCATTTTTAATTACCTCAATAGTGTGATACTAACAAGCATATTGTTGTAGATTACATATACACTCATCAATGTAGCTCCCTTTCTGTTATAGAAAGAACGTCAACATCATCAAGTTCCTCTCGTTTACGTTCTACTTTTATAGTTATATAATAATCTTCAGCTTCAGGATGTAAAAAGCTAACCTCCACCCAATCCGCTTCTTCTCCTTCCTCTTCTAGTGAGTCCACCATATCTAAGCATAGATCCCCTAGATTTGTACTAATATCTATTGACATACTTCACACTCTCCTTTACTTCCTGCTACATTAGCAGAACTATAGATGTAATAGATTTGATGTATCCATTCATCTTCAGAAGCTTGCTGATGTATTCTAGCAATATATTCTTCGTCAGCATCACCAGCTATAAATAAATTCAAACTTTGTCCTTGATCTATAAACTTCTGGCGCTGTGAGGCGAGACGCAGTATAACACTCATATCATATTCAAAAGCTATTCTGAATAGTTTCTTCTCTTCTGCTGTCATCCATGATACTGATTGACAACTTCCAAATGCATCTTCTATTTCTTTTAAGTGTTGTGGAGTATTATATCCTTTTTCTTTTAAGAAAGCAAGGAACGTGGGGTCTATCCTTTGCATTTCTCCCGCTGATGTAGTTTGTGTATATACTAAGGCTGGAACAGGATTAATCCCCTCACTAACCCCACCCATGATTAAAGCTGTGCTTTTTGTTGGAGCTATTGCAATCAAATGAGTGTTACGTTGTTTACTCTTTTTGCACCATTCTGGAATACCCAATGTCCTTCCTAGTTCTATGCTTGCTTCTTTAGTCTTTGTTTTTAAACTACCAAACATCGCATGATGTAAAAACTGAGATTCTAAGCTATCAAATGAAAATCCTTCCTGCATAAAGAGAGTGTGTAAACCACATGCTCCCAATCCTAAGGCTCTACTCTTCTTGGTGAATCTTACTGCTTTACTAAGCTCTTCAATACCTTCTGCTAAATCTATAAATTCCTGAGCTACACAATCCAAAAAAAGAATTGCCCAAAATATACTATCAGTTTTCTCCCACTCATTATATTTAGCATAGTTCATACTACTTATAATGCATGTAAATGTATGCTCCTCATCACTAACTAAATTAATTTCCGTACATAAGTTTGATGCCTTTACATACAAATTATTGTATATATAATCAATTGGTCTATGACGATTTATCTTATCTACAAATAGTAAATATCCTTTACCTGTAACCATTTTAGTTTCAATCACAGTAGTCCATCTACGCTGTGCCTCTGGATCATTATCTTTTAGTCTGATTAGAAAATCATCATGTATAATCCATCCAATGTTTAAACCATCAGGGGCAACAGACAGTAGATTAACAATCTCATCAAAGTCATTATGAGAGATATCTATATACCCTGCCCATGCTCCACGTCTAGCTGATGCTTGAGCAACATCTTCCATATCTTGTACAAATCCTTTTAATACTGATATAACTCCGTTTGCTCTTCCTCCCTTGTAAGCTGCTCCTCGTGGCCTAATATCATTTAAATAACTACTTGTACCAAAACCATACTTTGTTAGCATGGCATTTTCACTACGCGCTTTGTAGAAACCAGAGATACTATCATGAATATAATTTCCTGAGCAGCTAACAGGGAGACCTATACCCCTTCCCATGTTAGCTAGAATTGGTGTTGATGGGCTTAACCATCCGTTCCATAAGAGATTAAAAAACTTCTCTTCTGCATTAGGATATACATGTCTCACATGATTAGCTGCTGTCCTTGCAATAGCAGCATATTGATCTTTAGGTGTGTCTGCCCATTGATATTTCTCTTTAAACATTTGTAAACCAGCAGTAGAGTACCATTCAGGAAGTACTCCATCTAGCTGTAACCTTTTTCTCTCCTCACTGTATTTATTCATTCACTACCCATTTAAATTTAGTTTTATCCCACCCACGAGTATACTCTCTACCTTGGCCTGTAAAGAAATCATTGAATTGATAATTATTAATTCCTTTATAAAACCATTCAGCTATAGGATTGTCTCCAATTTTATATAAAGGTTCAAACCCTAAATTAGCTAAACATATGTTTGCTCTACTACGCACAAACGTTTTCATATCCTTAGCTGTAATACCATCTATGTCTCCTTCACTGAAGATCATATCTGTAATAATATCCTCATGTTCAACTAGGTTATCTGTTACCTCATCCACTTCAGCTAGTAGGGAGTCTTCTAATCCTTTCTTAGCTTCTTTAAATATATAAGCTCCAGCCATGGAATGAAGAGCTTCATCTCTGGCAGAGTAATTAATACCTCTATTAATATTTAATAGTTTATTCTTACCATTACTTTGAAAGTGTTTTAGATATGCAAAGTTACTATATAAAACCATACCCTCAACTAAACTAAAACAGGCTAAAGAAACCAATGAATTAGGATGATTAATAATAGTATCAATACTTTCCATTCTAGCTTTCAATGTTTTGTTCTTTACATAGTCTGTATAAAATTCAGCATTAGATATATTTAATAACTCATTTATCTTATTGTAGAATGGTTTGTGTATACAGAGTTCAACCATCCCAAAGGCAGCAGCCATTTCCTGACACTCATGCTGTTTAAACTCTCGCATAAAGCGCCCAGTCCAATAATCTCCTCCTGCCCTTACTTCATATAGAGTAAATAGTTTTAGAGTAGTAAAGACACCATGACGCTCTGCTGGAGTCAAATTAACCAGTACATCATGGATATCTTTTTCAACCTTAACTTCATTAGCAGTCCAATAACACTTCTCTAGTTGTGTATTTATAAACTCTTTTATAATTGGATATTGTAAATTAAAACTTGTACTCT
>OFQY01000639.1_pt1 | contig 13016 bp, 30 predicted proteins | sample 1542991 | NCBI WGS metagenome assembly OFQY01 (sample SAMN07774224, study PRJEB24372) | wastewater metagenome | isolation source: Exp Tend VB 10WW | collected 2016-02 | reverse complement strand
GGCCACAAGTCCTCACCAGGGCGCAGCGTAACAGACAGAACTAGAACCTTGTAGGTCACTCTGCCCCTAATTTCTCCTCGCCCATCGCCATTCGCTGGTGAGCTTGGCACATATCCGTCATACGCAAGAACAAGAACTGTTGCAGCTTGAACAGTAACAAGATGTTGTTCGTTACTGTAGTCATTCCACTGTGTGGATTCGGTGGTGACTTCTACCAAGTCACCAACCAAATATGGTCCTCTGTTAGACACAGCCATGGACTAACTCTACCACAAACCAAAAGAAAGGCAACGTTTAACTAAAAATTGCGTGTTCATTTTTGAGCAGGTAGTCTTGACAAGATGTTCCAACTTTGTCTCCTCTTGCCAATCCAAGAGTGAAACACTGATTTTTGCGAAGTTTGAACATTGAAACAGGTGCAGGAAAATTCACCATTTGCAAGAGTTTCAACCTCTAAGACCAAAAGGAAGCAAGTCGGCTCAGAATCATTTCCGTTCTGAATGACCAATTTTTTACTGTCTGTTTTGGCAGTATAAAGCCATCCCTTGTATTCAATGAGATCCCCAAAATCAAGTGCCACTCTGGTTGACATAATATGACCAGAAATGCTCTGGATTCTTGAAGAAAACAGATTCGACAATCTTGTTGTCTTCATTCTTAAGCATCTTTAGACGAATCTGAGGAAGTACAGCCTTAGTTTTTTCCTCAGGAATTTCAGTTGGTGGACGACGCATCTCCACATTCAAAATGGTATAAAACCGTTCCGGTTTATGGATTGGAGCAACAAGCATACCAACAAGCGGGAAATTGCTTTCGATGATGAAGCCATCAAGTAGAGACTTTTCCTTCTCGACTTCCTGTTGTTGATTTTCTCCTGCAAGACGACCAATCATACTTCTAAGCATTCCAAACATTATTTTTCCTTCGGTGCTAACTCCCAAGTGGGAATATCGAACTATCTCTTTGTTCAGCTTAGCACACGGAATGGCAATGTTCCAGAGAATTGATATAGACTAATGTAGAACTCATGGTTGGAGTAGTTGCACCACAAAACGAATCTGACAGGCATTTCTCCTGCTGGATCATGACGCACAACCGGCCAGGTGATGTTCATTAACATAGCTCCATGACCCGCTTTTGCCAAATGCCACCTCAAAGGTGGCAAATATGAGTTGTGGGAGGGTACCCCAGGTGGCTGGTCCTTGGAGGTTTCTTGACACAACATTGTGTTCTCAATAAAGACAATCGGAGTACCCTTTGGAACAGAATCCCATTCTTTTCGAAGCTTTGCTAGCTTTTCCTCACGAGCATACATTCCATGAAAGAACTCACTTATGACAGACTTGATGGTGCTGGAATCTCTTGGACGCGTGCCATTTGTTATGTCAGCGTATATTGCTTGTCCTAGTCTTTTGACAAACTTTACGAACTCCATTCCTCTAAATAGAGGTCAGGCTTTTCTAACAAGCTTGAAAATCTGATATACCTCGTGAAAGTAACAAGGAACCGTTTTGATCTCACCAGAAGACATGATTTTAATGTGAACTCGGCGGATTCGAGCACTCACACCGGCGTCTGTCACGCCCCACACACGACTCGGAGAAACACGACTCGACAGAAAGATGACCGATTCCCCAGCCTTTACCTGAACTTGGGCAATGCCTTTTCCGGTCTGAATATGACACCAGTGATCATCCTTAACTTTCAGCAAGTCGCCCGTGCGAAAGTAATTTCGTTGCTTTCTCATTCAACTACCTGAAAATCTTTGGTGGGGTCTTCAATCGTTTGATATTCCACAATCTCGTTGGTATTAACCTTTAGCAAACGCATGTAAAAGTATTTTCTGGGAACTCGTGCAAACAGAACATTATTTTCCCAGCGGGACTGAAATAGGCTTTCTTTAGAGCCAACCTCTAAAACTAGAAAAAGCCCTTCTTTCAGTCCTCCATTATGCGCGTCATTTCGAAAGGTGTTGTTTGCAGGATTAAACAAGCCTCCAAATCTAGCAGTTCCCATTCCAACCATGAGTCTGTCAGAAAATGTAACAAGGTCAGAAATCTTAAAGGGAGGCATGTTGAATGATACCATAAAAAAGAAGAAAGGCAAGGACGATTAAATCCTTGCCTTTATCAAGCTATCAACGTTAAAGTCAGTTGCCAAAGTGACGAGCGAGTGTCTCGTAAATGGCTCTAGCCTGACGACCCGTCATGTCAATCTTTACAATACGCTTACCGCCTGTAATCGTGGTGGAAGGCAAAAGAATCTCGACCGTGGAACCCTTTTTGACGCCATGCGACTCAACTCTCACGCCTGCGGCTGTCGAGTGCTTCGTACGAACCTCAAAGGTTGGGGTGTTCGAAAGCTGATCATAAAGCTTGGATTTCGTTACTCTGGTGCTGTTTCTGTTTTTCGTGCTCATAAGTTCTCCTAGCGTCAACTATTGACGACTGTTAGACTATCTTAGTCCTCTCTTGGAGGATTGTTAACAGGATTCTTTTTGGGGCTCCTGCGAGGCTGTTCAAGCTGTTTGTCTTCTGAGGCTGTCTCTCCCGCAGTGTCAGTCTCAAGTTCGACCAGGGCATTTTTGAGAGGCTTCTGCGAAACAATACCTGTGGCTGCGTGCATGAAGTCAGCACTATATGCATATTCAGACACATGATCTTCAAGCCACTTATTCAGTTGGCTCATGTTCGAAATGCCTTCGCTTTCCAGCCAACGCTCTACGGTAAATCTACGTCTCAATAACAATTGAGCAAAGTCAACTCTGGTCTTCATTTTCTTGTTCCTTGTGTGCGAGATAAAGAATATCGCTCAAATACTCGTGAATGTTTGCGTCCTTGAGAAGACTCTCAAGGTTTGGAGCAACTGTGTCCTTTTGCTTGCCTTGAATCTCTCCGGCAATATTCTGCAAAAGTTTTTCCATCGCAACAATCAACTGATTTCTGGCTGTTGCATGGTTCATACGAAATCCGTGTTGTGTCATTACCTTAGCAATGCTACGGAAATCAAGACCTTCTTCAAGAGTAATATATTTTTTCTCTTTGTTTTCTGTTGTCATGTTTACCTGGGGTTTTGTCTTTCTTTAAGGGAGCTACTGGTACGATTTCAAGAGCAGGCTCTGGCACAAGATGCTCTGGTGGCACCTTTTTTGAAGGTTCAGGCTTCGTTTCAATCCCGAAACCTTCGCCCTCAGGCTCGTCGCCAAGAATGTCGATTATTACAATTCCTCGCTTTGTCTCGTCCATTTTTTACCCAGGTGTTTTACATCATCACTTGTAATTACGTTAAACCTGAGCAATAATACCAATCTTTCACGCGGGGAAAGAGCAGTAAGTGCATTTTTCACAAACCTAATCATGAGCTTTTGGTCAATCTTTTGATCTTGATAAGGCATCGGATCTACAAGGTTTTCCTTGAGGGATGAACCAGATTCGTCACCAAAACACTTAATTTCCTCATCTAAAGACTTGATGTACTTGCTGGAAATAGCAGAACCGATAGAGGTGAGCATTTTGTTGGTAACCAGATATTTCTCAGTATCTAGTGTGTCACTTGCTGCGATAAACTGCTGAAACTCAGTGTTCTCTTCCTTAAGCTGTCTCAGCAACTTATTCTGTGCCGTTCTCACGTGTGAGGGAACGTGAATGGTTGGTTCGATGTTGATAAGGTAGTTGTTGACTGCCTGACGAATCCACCAAGTTGCATAGGTAGAAAATCTAAAACCTTTGTTTGGATTGAAGCCATCGATAGCAGAAAGCAAACCAATATTGCCTTCTTGGAGCAGGTCATCTCTCAAGGTCTTGTGCTGAGTTTTGTTCGAATAGTATTTGTTCACAATGAACGTTACAAGAGGTTGATTCTTTAGGGCAATGCGTGACCTAAGATTTGTGTCTCTTGACAGGTAATACTCGAAAAACAACTTGTCAATGCCGTTTGTCTTAACTTCGATCTCTGCTGGGAGCACTTCCTCAACAAGCAAAGCTGGAATCGTTTCATCTACTGTCGTTTGTACTTCTACTTTCATAAATCCTTTTGTAAGCCTCGCGCTTACCTCTTACTTTCACTATAGGTGTACATTCACACCCTTTTAACCCCTTTGACCTTCCATCCATTCTTCTAAGGTAACGAAATAAAAGGAGAATAGGTGATTAGCCCGTTCTACATCCTTTTTGCTGGTGTTGAGATCGAAGATGGAAGTCATTCTCAAGTAAACCGCGCAGTTAGCCTTAAGGTCGAAGAACTTGTAAAGAAGCCAATCGTTTCGTGGCTTTGCTTCGTCGTTTCCAAGAAGCTTTGACTCTTCCAGATTTATCTCAAGTAAGGCTAACTTGGACCCAAGTTCAACTGTGTGATACGGTTGAAGAAGGCGAATGAACTTCCCTGGGTCAGAGTAAGACTCAACCTGTTTAAGCTCATAGAGGTTGATCTTCGCCGCTGAGACGTAGACCAACCCAAGCCGAGGTACTTTGTTCCTTAAAATGAGCATTCTCTAGATAATAATGCCCGTAAACCGAATGTCAACGGGCAAAAACGATGAATTATGTCAATTCCTTGCGGTGCAGGATCCACTTCGCAGGCATGGGATTCATGTGCTCAACGAACAAGGAAAACTCAACATCCTTAGGTTCGAGAGTCTTCCACTCGCCAGACCAGTAACCATCATCAAAATGTCCACCTGAGAAATACCTGTGAACATAAGCCACATAAGCTCCACTTGGAAGCTCATAAAGCTCATTTTTTTGATTACCATTTGCCACATAAGAGGCAAGAAGCTTAGCCTTGCTTTTGTCAAACCAAAACTGTCCACCAACTCGGATGTAGTTGTCCTTGTCAATTGTCCGTTCTGTCATGGAATCATTCCTTTCGCTTTCGCGTCCTGAATAATCTTAGCATGATCGAAACACAAATTCAAGTCAGCAACGTCACAGTCAATCATCTGAACGTCTTTGGCATCATCGCCTGCAACTGGCGTGTCCGTAATAACGGCTACAAAGGCAACAGAGACAACATGCCTGCGTGGGTCACGCTGAGGATTTGAATAAACCCCAAGGAGTTGCATGGTCTTTAGACTTACGTTAAGCTCTTCGCGCATCTCTCGACGTGCAGCATTTTCTACAGTCTCGCCAACGTCCACAAAGCCACCCGGAATCGCCCAACCAAGCGGCGGATACTTGCGATTAATCAGAGCGATAGTGTTCGTCTGTGGATGATAGCAAATAACATCGACTGCGAGTTTTGGAGTTTCAACGTTCATGATTTTCTCACTTTACCCAGGTCAGCATTTCAGGCGAGTGATAGACCTCAATCTTGTCGCCCATCTTAACCGGAATTGAATCTGTCGAGCCATCCCAACAAATGAGACTTTCTCTCATCTTCGAAATGATGGTAAGCTTCTCACCAGGAGCGATAAACCCCTTAGCAAACTCATATTTGCCAGACGGCTTGTAAGGCTCACGGACTCTATATTGCAGGTTCCTGTCATGCCACATTTGAAGCTGACCGCCTGCACTCTTCATTGCAGCACTTGACCCAACAGGAGTACAAATCCAAATACCGCTGGACTTCTGTGCCTCACCATTTAGGAAATACGAGCTTGTGGATGCAGGATGTGTGTGACAAAACAGAATGTCATTCAGAACATAATTGCTTCCAAGCACACCATTAAGCGTGAAAGCAAGTCGGCTCGTAAGTCGCTTTGTCGGCCAACCGATTGGTTTCTCAGAATCGTTTGTGAGATATTGAGTCAGACGTTCCTCAAAGTTGAACATATCTGCAACGCAGAGATATCCAACAGAACGTCCAGGGTCGGAGTTAACACCAAAAACTGGCACACCAGCATTTGCCCAACGCTGAGCCCACAAGAAAGTTCCATCGCCACCAACAGAAATAACCAAATCTTCGTCCTTGCCAAGTCCGGTCATCTGTCGTGTTCGTGCCTCGTAAGTCCAGCCCTTCTTTTCAAGGACAGTCTTTACAACAGCCAGAGTATTTTCATTCGCCTCGTGTGAGGCGAGCATGGACTGTGTGGTAATGTCACCAGAATCAAGCAAGCCCTTGATGTGTTCGTTTTTACGTTCTTCAACGTAAATCTGGTACATGGACTTCTTGTGGATGATTCTGGCTTTCATGGATTACCTGTCGTGATACATCATTCCATAGTCGAGCGTCAAAGACTGTCCGTCTCGGCAAAGACAGGTTGTCTCATGGATGATTTCCATTTCTGTTCCACGACGCTCACAAGCGCTTGCACACCCACGTGACCGTGTGTCTACTCGGCCATGTTCAAGGCCATTGTTGTAAAGATCATTTCCCATAACAGCTAGGTTTGCCATGAAACCAAACACGAGTCCAAACAACACACCCAAAAACATTGCTGCTTTTTCACTGTTCGTCATGTTTTCCATCAGTCAAGTCCTTTCACGCGGTCACCAAGCCAGAACATCGGAAGCATTACCCACTCAAGGATAACACACTCCACGAATGCCTGCAACTTCTTGTACCAACGTAGGTTATTCCACGCCTGCCTGTCTTCGTCTGCTACGTCTCGGACAGCCTCATAGGCACGACCAAGCGCAACACACAATTTAAAGCCAAAGGCAAGAAGATAGAATGCACCAAGGATTTCGAGGAAGAGGCTCATGACTTCCATTTCTCCGAAATGACGTGTTTGATATAGGTCCATGATTGCCACAAGTCAAAAAGCATGATTGGTAGACTAACAAACCACAGGATGCTAAGAGCAAGCCAGAACTCAAAGTCTCTTCGAGAAAGCTCTCTCCGTGTGACGTTCCTGAATTGTGGTAACGTTAGCATGTACAGGAAAAAGATTCCCGAGTACAGAACGTTAAAACACAAGTAGGATAGCAGGTAAATCATACACGCTTAGTGTAGTGCTTCAAGGTCCAGTCATAAATCCCAATGCTCATGGCATTTGCCAGGTTCATGTCATTCTGCAACCCATATTGCGGAATACAGACGACGCTATGAGCCTTTGCTAGAATCTGGTCAGGGATGCCTGTCTTTTCGTTTCCGAAGACAAGGACGGCATTCTCGGGGTAGGAAAAACCCATCAGGTTCTGTGAGTCCAAGTCAGGCCGACGCTCGAAACAAACCAACGGAAGATTCTCCGTGAGAAATTCCTCAGTTGTCACGTGACGAATATTTTCCCACTTGTGAGTGCCCATGGTAGCGCGCTCATAAAACTGAGGGATGTCGATCAGGATGATTTCCTTGACCAAGAAAATGTGAGCGCTACGGATGATAGCGCCTACGTTGAAGTAGTTGTCAGAACCGCAAACGGCAATCTTGACAGGATGACGAACAGGATCAAGACTCTGACGAATCTCTTCCTTCGTGAACGCTGACAGATCCGGTGCCTTCGACATGGTTCTTTGCCCTTAGAGTCTCAAAAAGCTTCTTGTTGTAGGAGCCGAAAGGTCCGTTCAGTAGCATTTCTTCCGGAACACACTTAACAACGCCTGCTTCTTTTGTGTTGACAGTCCCCAGCATATCACCACGAAAGCAATATGTCAAGTATTCGATGCCATCTACGCCACCAGGACAAAGGTCACAGAACACCAACTCAGGATTCAGGAAATCAAGTCCCGTTTCTTCCTTCACTTCCCGAACGATTGCCTCAATAGGCGTTTCTCCGGGGTCGATCTTGCCGCCAGGAAGACCAAACTTCGTCGGGTCATTCTTACGGGAGACTGCCAGAATTCGGTAATCTTGTTTGTCGCCGACTGTGTAATAAGCACAAACCGCCTTGAGAATTGTCATGCCGACTTCCTTTCAAGCAGAACTTCCCAAATCTTTTCATGAGAAAGATTCTTCGGCGGAAACAGAGGCATGGTGTGAACCTTCTGAGGCATTTCGTCCTTGATCATGAAGTCCACAAGGCACGGCTGATTTTCGGAAACCACGTGGACGTTCAAAATCAGTAACCACTCACTGCTGTTCAAAACAAGGTGAACGGCGTTTTGAACCTTTTCCTGATAGAATGCCAACGCACCCACGTGCGTGTCAAACGCCATAAGAGTAGCACCAGTCGTTAGCTGATACCACTCACCGATTTCAGGCAGCCAAGCCCGAATGGCAGCCTCTGAGTTTTTACTTTGCTTTGTCATTGGAATGCTCGGTCTTCTTTTCCGTTCGCCGCAGGATGGCATCAACGGTTGGAGGAATTGCTGCTCCAATAAAAGCCGGAACTGCCACAAGAGCAAGTTGCTGCCAGAACGTAAGACCACCTTCACCGCTAGACTTGGGTAGAAAACTCATTTGTTCAACCCTACCATACCGTGAGAGAAAGTCAAGGCTTACGATGCTTCTTGAGAAGCTCGATCATTACCCTACCAATATTCTTGGCATCCACGATAGCGCGGTGATGTGTTCCTTCCCAAGTAAGTCCGTAATACTCTACAGCTTCCTTGGCACCAATACCACGATTGAGTCCCTCAAGCAAAGCCATCTGAGTCTTTACGTTGATATGTCCTGGTCCAAAGGGATAGTCAATATGGAAAGACTTGCACTGACGAAAGAACATGTCACGATCATAGTCGCCCCAAGAACCCCACACTTTATTCTTGGTGCCAAATCTCTTTCGCATCCAGTTGATCGCGTCACCGAATGGTCGGGCTCCGTTTGCTACCGTCAGGTCTTCTGCGGTAATCGTTGTCAGTTTCGTACAAAAGGGAGTAACCCAGCTTTTGTACGTCGTGACAAAAGTGTAGTCGCTATCTACGATTTCCAGCTTTTTGGTGTCTAGAACAGCTACACCGATTTCGATGATTTCTGACTCAAAGCTTGCGGGCTTAGGTTCGTCACAGGTTGCTTCAAGGTCAATAAGAAGGATTTTGTCAAGTGTTGCCGATGCCATTATTTCTCTTTCATTTTCTCTAAAGTGGATTCCGCATAGGGATGCGTAGGAACAGGATTTGATGCAATCAACTCACCAATGTGCTGGAAAAGCCACTGATGCATCTCTCGGGTTTTTTCTTTGGGCAAGCCATAGTCCAAACAAGCAAACACCAAATCAGCCATGTCGGACAATCGACCACCAAGGTCGGACGTGCTTTGCAAAAGTTCTGCCCCAAAGTCTTGTGACTCTTCAAGCCACTTAAATCCTTCATCATCCAAAGACTTCGGAAGACTTTCAATAAATTCATCTTCTGTGTCCGTTGCCCACATGTCGTAGCAAGGATTAGGCCAAGGCGTAGTCCTAAACATGAATGTCGGCCCGTCAACAATAACCAAGCCCCAATCGCCTGCCTTTACGAAATCAGCGTCTTTGGTTGCACGAACCAAAAAGTATTTTCCGAGTACCTTAGGGTCGTTACCCAAATACAGGTCAGCTTCAATCGTGCAAGAAAAACACATCGAGGTCTAGGATAGCACCAAGGTCAACAGAGTCAAACCTTTTTCTTTCCGAAGTGTTCGACAGCATTTTCAAGATTACGACCTGAATACACGTAGTCAGATTTACCGTGTTCGTCTGGTCTGAAACAAAGTTTACAATACCAAGAATATTTCGGAGTTGCTTCCTCTTCAAGAAAGACTACCATGTGCCAGTCAACACCTGTTTCATCCCAAGTGTTACAGTTCTTACACTTGACACCATCGTGTTCTTTGCAGCCCTGTAAAAGTTCGATAGTTGGACCCACTCGAACCGTTTTACGGTTCGACTGTTCTGCTTCTGCCAGAACCTTGTAGGCAGAAGGAAAAGGTGAACGGGATCTTTTACGGTCTGTTGTCACACAACTAAATATCATCCTCGATATCGTCGTCGTCCTCAATATCCTCAAGATAGTCATCGGTGATACCAAGAGAAGCTTTTACTTCCTCCCAAGTATAATACCACTCCATTTTGCCTTGAGCAGTTCCAATAGCCAACTTCCAAGCTAAGTGCCAGGAAGTATAGGGATCTTCCTTTGCAAGTTCGCCAGTGTCTGGATTAACCCACTCACCTCCCTTGAAATTCCAGGTCCACCATGGAATACATAGATACCAGCGTCTACGCCACAATCTAACGTACCATGGACAATCTTGATATCTGGTCATTCATCCTCGGGATTGATCATGTAGAAGCTGTCAGTGTGATAACCCCAATAGACCCTACAGTTATCTGAAATCACACAGTGTCCCGGCATGTTTGTAATTTCTGCCATGAAGAGATAGTGTTCTCCCTCCTGAAACGGATAATCGGAAGCTTTGGCGCCTTTCGGCAAAACAAACTTAACGACACATGGAGCAGAGGATCTCATCAGAGAAAGTCGATTCTGCTCATCGATTCGCTGCTGTTCTTTTTTTGTGAGTCGTTTTGGTTTGTTGTTCTGAACAATACCACCTATAGAAAACATATATCAGTCCTCTTTCATGGGGACGTATGGTCCCCATCCCATAAATTCGTGATAAGCAGTCATTGCTGCTACCCATGAGTCAGCTTTGATACTAAACACCTTTTTGGATGTTTTGGGAATAATGCCACGCTTTCGCATATCACGACAACCCTCAACGGTAGAGAAGGTTTGGTCATCTGGACCAATCCAACACTCATACCGCATAGTCTTTTCGGTCTTTGAAGTCACTTGATACCCAATCTCAGCCTAGAAGCGCGGCATGAAACAGAATAAATATAGGAATTCAACACTTGATGTTTGGTAGTTACCCACTCAACCCAATGCTTTTCTTGCAGGTAAAAATGTCGAGAGTAAATATCCTCAGGCTTACAAGCATTGTGAAACTCTTGCAGCTTAGCCTTACGGGCGTCAAGTCCTTCGGGTGAGTCATCAACCCAACCAATAAGAACAGCATCCACCATGTCCATCCAACCAAATTCCTGGATAGCAGGCTTTGGATAAGGAGGCGGAACCCACTCAGGCTCATCTGAAACGACTTTGGTTGCTGACGGCTTTTTTCCCATAGGGAAGAAGTGTAGCACGTCACCAATCAGAAGTCAAATACCCCGAGTCGGACTCGAACCGACATATCCATTACAGATGGCAGATTTTAAGTCTACTGTGGCTGCCTGTTTCACCATCGGGGCTTAATCGTTAAGAAACTCTAGTCCTTTTACATGTATTTGAAACACGTGCTCATTTTCTTCGTAAATATTGATAAGGTGAGCTTCCTGTTGTGGGTCCATCCAAATATTCACGATTGGATAAAAGTGCAATGTTCCAGCAAGTTCACACTCGCCAAGTACCACACAATATTCTTCGTGCAGGGCTGGACGATAGGTGAAACTATGTTCAAGGATCGATTGAATATCCCGTGAGACAACAATCACCGACTCTTTTTGAACCAAGTCCCGGAGAAGCTTTACCAATGACTCATAATGATCCTTGAGCGGTTCATCGTAAGCCTTGGACTTCATTGGCTTTCCCCAATAATCACAAAGATTTTTTGGATCTCGTGACCAATACAGAATGTCGGGTTGATTACGCACAATCACTTCCTTCAATATGGATCCGGGCATCCATGACTTTCCAAGTCAATGCCCTGACAATATGCGTCATGTGACAACCACAAGCGATATTGTGGACTTGGTGGACGACAGGACTCATGTGTGGCAATGTGTGTAAAGAAGTCTACGGTACAAGCCATGTACTCTTGTTCGACTTCCACACAACCTGGCGTCATTTCAGCCAATGTCATTTGATGGTCACAGCGTGCCGTAACCTCAGGAACGACATAGAAATTGTCCTGTTGACAACTTCCAATAGCCTGACGTGCCTCTAGACATGATGCCATAAGCGTGTCATGAGTTGTTGGTTGACAGCCAAGACAAAGAAGAAAAATAGCAGTGATGAGGTGACGCATTTTGAAAGCCCTCTGTCGGACTTGAACCGACCTAAATTATCCTGTTTACAATATTTGCAGTTGATTTTCAAAGCCTTGAATCGGATTTGAACCGATGACCGCCTGTTTACAAAACAGGTGCTCTACCACTGAGCTATCAAGGCATTAGTTATTCTTTAGTGCTAGTGTATGTTCGATATGCCTTTATAGCACATCTCTGAGCACTTTCACGTGATTTCGCTAAGCCAGAAAGCGTTCTCATCGAGTGAGAGAAAAACCACTCAAACTTACCATCTTTCGTTGGCACAATAGCTGCACTACATGCACCAGGAAGTTGACATGCTGCGTCACCATCCTCATGAATGTCATATTGCCACTGTGGCTTTTTAACTCTAGCTACCATTATCTTTTCTCGTTGTCGTAATATGCTGTGATTACGGGATCAGCAAATTCCCAAGTGTCTGCTCGGATGCCAGCCGTTGGACTTGTAACCTCAGGCCAAACATGCTTCTTTTTCTTGCGACCCTTTTTGGGGCTTCTCTTCTCAAACATCATAAAAATACCGAAGGTGGGACTCGAACCGACACCCCCTTGCGGGAAGCGGATTTGTCAATAATGTTCAAAATCAAATTGTCCTTTTGCGTTGCGGACACGAACATCTATGTCAACTACGTCAGATTTACCTTCATGAAGTTTTTTCATTGCTTTGGCAAGCTCTCTGGCTACTTGTTCTGCCTCTTTTTCAGAGGAATAAGTTCTTCCTGTTAAATTTTCATTCAAAACTTTTTCTGTTCCGTTGGAATAGACTTGACGTTCGACAATTTTCCATGCACCTACAGGTGGATAGGTAGCATTTACTTCAAATATGTTTTTCATATGCCCTGACTCGGACTTGAACCGAGATGCCCTTGCGGGCGGTTGATTTTGAATCAACTGTGTCTGCCATTCCACCATCAGGGCGAATCAAATTTGGGAACACTTCCTAGAATACCATACTTACCTAAGTATGTCAACAACTATAAATTGGAACAAATTTTCGTATACCGAAAAACAGTTACGTGAAGCGGTTACAAACAATAGATCAGCCCGCGCTGCAATGCTTTCTTTGGGACTTTCTGCTACAGGTGCTGGATATAAACCCTTTATGCGTCTGATAAAGATATTATCAATTGATACAACACACTGGTTGGGACAAGCTTACTTAAAAGGTCAGAAACACA
>OFQY01000636.1_pt1 | contig 13034 bp, 14 predicted proteins | sample 1542991 | NCBI WGS metagenome assembly OFQY01 (sample SAMN07774224, study PRJEB24372) | wastewater metagenome | isolation source: Exp Tend VB 10WW | collected 2016-02 | reverse complement strand
TACTTTTTTATCAACAATATCGTTCTCTTTTATAAAGGTATTATAAAGCACATTCTGTAGGCTTGGGTTTTGCCGTACTAGCTTCTCTATTACACCTGGACTTTCCTTCGATAACCATGAAGCGACACGAGTCTTAACCGCTGTAGAAGACAACGCTTTTTCAAGCGCACCAGCTCCGACACCCGCAAGTATTGCAGGAATAGCAGCACCACCAGTTGCTATAGCTGTGATTATACCCGTGGCTGTTCCTACCTTAATAGGTAGACTGACTAAGTTCTGACGTTGGGTAAGTTCATATGTGTGTTTGGCAGCTATTTCACCAGTAAGTAGGTCTGCATATTGCCCATTCAGTTTTTCAAATGAAGCAGCCAATTCGGGACTAGCTTTCCTAGCCTCTGCCATCATCATATTATCAATCCCAGAGTAAACTTCCTTTAACGCCTTGTTAATCAATTTATCCTCTGTTGGGTTTCCAGTCCATTTGGTCATCGTTCCCACTAAGCGTTTCATCTCTAAAGCATTGGCAAAACCACCCTGTAATGAGCGTTCGCCAGCGGATTGGATAATTACATTTCCCTTTTCATCTAAGCCAGTTGTCAGCTTTTGCGTTAGGGCAGTCTTGACTTTCTGTATTCTATCCAGTAGAGTTTGGTCATTATTAGTCGCCGCTTGTTGTATAGCGTCGTCCAACGGAGATAACGATTTTGATAAGTCTATTGCTACTGGGTTTGTTTGGCCTATCTGCGCTTCTAGTGTTTGGGCTGTCTGTCCTAGCTCTGCACCTACTTTTTGTTTGGCTTGACGAAGTTTCGTAACCAACTCATCTTGTGAGTTAGCTACTATACCCATTTCTGCCATCGTTTTGCCAGGGTTCTTACCGTATCTAAAATCTTTGAGTAGAGGTTTTATAAGGCTATTGTCTATCCTTGGGCCTAGTGTTTTAATACTTATCTTCCCAGCCTGATAAGCACCGAATACCGCTGGTATACCCGCACCAAGCGCGGTACCCCACCCAGGCTTAAATGCTTCGCTAGCATCTTTGTCTTCCTGTAATTTATTAGCTACATCATACCCGTAACCAATAACAGCACCCTTTGCACTTAGCTTAGCGGTGTTTTTTGCTACCCTTGCAAGTTTCGCCCCAGTACTAAGATTTTCTGCTATTTGAGCTACTGGTTGTGCGGCTTTTAGTATCTTCCCGCTTTGCGCTACCTTGTTTAAACTACCAGCCGTTACTATATCTAAAGCCGTACCCGCTGCTGCACCGAGTACTTCTTTATTGCTCATATCAAGTGCTGGGTTTATATCGCTTGCTGTAGGGGCTTGATAATCAGTACCGTACTGCTGTTTTAGGAAGTCTGTAAGGTGTTGTTTCTTTACTGGGTCAGTAGCTGTGTGAATGGCGTTAATAATCTTCTGTTGTGCGTCAAAGTCGGCACTGTTCTGTGTCTTTATCTGTCCTGGCGCACTTGAGCCAACGGTAGATAACCCTCTACCTAGTGTCTGTTCACTCGATGTAAGTGCATTAGCAACATTACCTATACCAGAGACAATGTTACTGGCCGCTCCTACTGTTTGGGATGCAGCCCTTGAAGCAGCACCATTAAGACGCTGCATAAAAGACTGCTTCACTGCTGGCGGTTCTTCTGTTGGGAATCCACCGGGCGTAGCACCTTGTAACTTATATTTGTCTAAGTTCTGTAGCTTGTATTTGTTTAAGTCTATAGCCATATTTATAAGCCTAAGGCTGCTTTAATTTCATCATCACTGTTGCCGTCGTCTCGCATTTTCTGGTAATCATACCCCTTAGCGGCTACTTGTGCGGATAAGCTAGTACCACCCAAATTAGAGTTGCCTTGTATGGAACTATTTGAGTTGACTGCTCCAAGTGGGTCTATACCAGCCAAAAGTGCAGTTTGAGACTGTTGCTTTAGAGTATCTTTGAATACATTCAACTTATTTCGTAAGTCATCAGGTGTAAATTTAACCGAACCAATGAGTGCCTGGTATTCAGCTTCTTCCTGGTCGCCCCATGCTGCACCAGTAACTTTATTTCTGTAAGGCTGCACCGCCGTAACAAGTTTAGACTTAATAGCCTCAATTTCTTTGTCACCACCAGTACCAGTTTTATTAGCAACATATGATTGAGCTGCTTGCAACAAACCTGTCTTTACACCTCTGTCTAACATACTCAACACGTCTTCAAGTGATTTAGTAACTTGAGTGTTTTGTATAATCCCGTTTTTAACTTCTGTCGGTAAGACTACGTTAGAAGCAAGTATCTTTATCTTTTGCTCGTCTGTAGTAGCTTTCTTGTACTGTGTAAGGAACGAGTTTTTAGAAGCCACTGAACCTATTTTATTACTCACAGCTTCAGCAAGTATGTCGTAGTCTCCCAAACCTCCAGCACTATCTATACCGTTACTACCTAATTTTGCGTTATTAAATGCAGCGTCCACTGATTGTCCACCATTAAACACACCTTGATAGACTTTGTCATAAGCGTCTGCTACTGCTTTACCGTACCTATCCGACACGGCCTTATAAGCCGCACCATACCCACCATCACCGGGCTTAGAGGCAATTAACGCCCTAACTTGTGCGTCTGTACTAGCGTCAACTATATCAGTAGCCGCAAGACTTCCTTTTTGTGGTCCGGGGCCGGTTTGAGGTGCTATATATGTTTCCCTCTTCCATTTTGCGCTACCCTTAATCTTCTGGGCTATTGTTTCGGGGGAGTCATTGATACCGATATTTGCGTCAGGATAATTATTTCGTGCCTGTGTCGCAAAATCGATATCCGCTAGTTTTTCAGTAGTCAAGTCACCTACCAAGCCTTTCTGGTAAGCTTCTTCAAAGCTTGAAACACCAGCATCTTTCAAAAACTCAGCTGGGTCACTATAAGACTTGCCGTCAGAGGATCGTATAAATTTACCGTTTTGGTTTACAAATTTGTTAGTCAACCCCGAAGAGAAGATGAGGGACAAGTTAGTTTTTGCCTCCGCTTTTTTCTCTTCCAAATCTTTAAGTGCCAAATCCATTTTTAACTGTTGAGCTGTAGCCTGTTTCTCCTCGTCTTTAGACAGGATAGGAGACAACGCTTCCAACTGCGCTTGGTAAAGGCTAATAGCTTCTTTATATGGGGCGTATTTAACGTCTACTGCTTGTTGGGCCGTCTCTATCGCCAATTGGATATCACCCTGCTTAGCGATTGCCCGAGCGTTTAGGACACCGATTTCTGACGTTTTAAGTGCACGTAAAATAGCAGCGTCACCAGCAAGTTTCGCTTGTGAGCTCTGTGCAAAAGGCAATAAGGTGTCTCGTGTTTCCTCTGCTCGTATATTGGCTACTAATTGAGTGTCAGACAGCCCAATTTCCGCTTGTTTTTGTAAAATTTGAGAATTGAGAGTTTGCAAATCTTGTTTTAACGTCCCAACTCCAGCCTTTTGCTGCTCTTCGGCAAGGGTAGCTGTTTGGCCTTGTAGCTTTGGGAGAATGTCTAAAATTGACTGCGAAATCCCCGTTGCCTGTTTCTGCGCTGCGGTATCCTCTACTTGTGTTTGCTGTAAAATCTGATCTGCTACATTTGTGGTCGCTGGTGGCGTGGATAGGGGGGCGGTCGGTACTTGCGCCTTAGTAGTAGCACCTAATACAGACGAGTCAATAACCTTCGGCAATTCAGTAGGCAGTGTGAAAGTTGGTGTTTCAGGCACAGCTTTTGGAATAGGCGTAAGCGGCACTAGCTTTTGGGCTTGTGTCGCTATATCCTCTCTACTCATACCTTGCTGGGCTTGTACTACATCGTTATATTGAAGTGCCATAATTTATTTGATTATCCTCTTAGCCTGTAAAGCAGCGATTAAAGCGTTCACGGCTACTTTGAGGTCATTTATGAGTGTTTGCTCGTTGCTTGAGTAAGTCCCGTCTGCCGTCCCTGCTACTTCGTCTATGGTATCTTCTGAAATAATCTGTATGTTTTCATACGGGATTGCTGGAGAGTCAGAGTCATTGTGCGTGTGTGGGTCTACCATAATTTTACTGTTATCAAATTAACATTTGAGCCATAGAGAGTTGCGAGGTCTTGGTTAAGTTCAATTTTTAACTGTAAGTATATTGCGTCTGCCACCGCTGCTATTTCAGAGAATGACAGCGTGCTCCCTAATGTGTCGTACCCCCACTGCTTAATAAGGGTGTAGGAATCGGTGCTGTTGAGCCTGTATGAAATTCTAATATCTTGGCCATCAACGAGTGGGTCTGCAAGCGTCCATGAAATATGTTCAAATGTCTTTTTGTTGTCGTAGTCGCCAACTGGCACTAGTTCGGTTTCGATAACCCCACCGTAAGATGTATACATCCTAAAATCTGTTTCATCCACACCGTAGGCAGTGCCGTCTGACCACCCTATATTCGTCACCTGATACGAGACTGGGTTTATAAACCCTATCTTTAAGTTTTGGCTTGTGGTGGAGGTAGTTGTTCTATATGAAACAGGCTTGTTAGGGTCGGTGATATCAACTTCGTATATACCCATTCGGCTTGTTGTCGTGTTTTCACCTGACAAACCAACCAACAAAGTCCCTTGCGAAGAAATAGATAAAGCGTTCCCGTACACAGTCGCTTCTGCTGTTATACCGCTTTTAGAATACGGCAGTGAGGGCATTTTACTGTAGTTGGTTGAATCAGTTTCATAAATATTTCCTTGCACCCCTGCGGACACAAACAACCTGTTTGCGTGCTGCTTCAAAGCGTTAACACCGTTCTCTGAAAATATAATAGGCAAATCAGCAAGCCCAGGGTTTCCCAGTGTACCAAGCTGCCTGTTCCAAAAATACAAACGTGCAACAGGGAATGTTCCACGAGCGTAGTATGAAGCTCCTCCATGCGTTCCGATTGCTATTTTTGTGTTGTATTCTTCCAAACAGGATGCGTATAAGCCGTCAGGTAAGTTAAGTGCTGTGTTGTTAGAAGATACAGTAGGCGTAACGGTCGGTGCAGCGGCAGTTACCTCTATACGAGCTACATAGTTTCCGTTAGCTCTGTATAAATACCCGTCCTGCCCGACGAGCAACGCCCCACGATAAACAGTGCTAAACCCTGTAGCCACATTCCCAAACCACTGAGCAGATGCAGAATCTAGCGGGCCGTACATTGAAATAACCGAGGAATGACTGACAACCAGATACCCTTTGTATATCTTTAAATCCCAAGCGTTGGGTAGGCCTGACTGGATAGAAGCCCCGTTCTTGTAACACACGCCACTACCAGTTTCTCCAGTAAGGGTGTATGTGTTTCCGTAAATATCGTACTCCTCAGCTATCGGCAGCTGAGTCGGGGATATGGTAGAACGGACAACAGTTCTATTCTTTATTTTGGCAATGCCTTTATTTTCAAACACGTCTACATTTTGGAGCAAGCCAAAACCGTAAAGCGGGTGCTTTACTTGCCCCTTGTGCCAATCTTTAAATATAACTGAGCCGTCTTTTTGTAACATTAGAGTGCTTTAGTTACTACTGCGTGTCGCATGGTAAATGTTTCTCCTGAGTTCTGCGTCCACGATAGTTTTAAGTTAAGTGCGCCTGTGCTATTTTCTGCCGCTGTGCCGTGTGCTGCTCCATATATCTGTCTACCATTAGTAGCGGTCAGGTCGAGACTCGCTTCTGAGCCATTTATGACCACGCTGCCCTCCTGAGAAGAGGTAGACCCAGCTCCAACAAGCATGAAATCGATATAACCGTTGAATGTGATACCGGTGGTTGCTCCGGATGGTATCGTAACCGAGCCTACTGTTGTGCTCCCATAGATAAGCTTAAGCACCTTTGAGGTGACTGAGGCGTTTGTCCAACTGAAATAACACTTACCTACTATGGCGTTGTTTGTTCCTAATGTGTTGGCTGCTATCGAGACGGTCAGAAAATCCGTTTCTGTGCCTGTACCCGATACTGTACCGTCAGTAGTGGTCACGTTGACTTTCCCAGTTACGGAAGGTACTACCCCTGTTAGAAGAGAGCCATCAACGGCTGGAAGTCTTGCAGAAGAATCAAGTTGTACAATTTTACTTGCACTAGTTCCAACTGCGTCAGCGGGGACAACAAGTTTTGCCCCTGTTGCACCGGCAGAAGTCCCTGCGGTAATTTCAGCGGTAGTTGCAATTTCCACTACACCTTTTACGGTAGTAGAAGCGTCAGCAGCAGCAGGGTTGACTGCCCATTCAGGGATTCCATCGGCAGAAACTTGCAGAATCATAGCAGCGGTGCCGATCGCAAGCCGTGCGGTAGAACCTCCAGAGGTGCGGTAAATCATATCCCCCGTGGCATCGCTCCCAAAGTTAAGTTGTGGGCTGGTAAGGGTTTTATTAGTAAGAGTTTGGGTTGTAGTAAGCCCTACAAGCGTCAAATCTGCGTCAGGAACGGTGATTGTGCGTGTAGTGGCGGTAGTAAGCCCGTCAACTTCAAAAGCCACTAATTTGGTATTATCACTTGACCCTGCTATGCGGAATTGGGAGTCTAGCGGCCTTATAAGTTCCGTGAAGCTAATTTTCTTAGTTGTAGTGGTGGAGGTGTCTACAACAGGAAAAACATCGTCTGTTGCGATGGTGGCTTTTGTTAAACTTGTAAGTGCGGATATTTTAGTGTCTGCCATATGTTAGTTCTTAGTGGGGAATGTCCATAAGGACGTAGACGTTCCTGTTTGCTCTAAAATGATTTGATCGCCGTTTTCTAAAAGTAAGTAGTCTCCAATCTCTAAAAGCAGGTAATCAATCGGGTGCTTATATTCAAAGCTCCAAGTTGTCATATAATTACAGGATTACTGATACTGATACCTCGCTTTTGGTCTTTACCCCGTGTTGCGTAGTGCTTTTGTATAGCCCCCATAGTATTACCACCTAAATGGATATTCCCTGTGTAGTAGAGTAGGTCTTTTTCAATCTGCGGGAGTTTAGCAAGTCCCTTTGATTTGGCGTACCTATACTGGCAGTACACAGAAACAAATGGATGGAGCGGGGTTGCGAAACCTGGCTCTTTATCAGTGTCGCTCGCGGTGAAGTAGTCAATCTTACGCTGGAAGTACACTTTTATACCGTATTTGCCTTCTGTCGCAAATCGCCAATTATAGTTTGGGATAGGGTCAAGCAAGAAGGAGCTGCCTAACTTATTGTATTGGTACGGCACACCGTTTTGTGAAACCAGCTCAGTGTCATCAGAAGGTACAAGTTCTGTCCAATTAACTCCGTCAGGGTTTAAAATTTGAATTGGTTTGTTTATAACCAGAAATTCATCGTCAAAAGAATAGTCTTGTTGCCCACTCACCAAGTCTGCGTACCCAATAAGCAAGTCAGTAGCGTTTTTAGAATCAAACTGCCACTTCCCGTCAGCGGACAATATTAATTCGGTGGCCATGTCTAAAGCTTGGTTGGCATGCCGAACTAACGAAGCAATAGGGTAACTGCTTGCGTTCGCCCCCACTTCAAAATATACGTCCTGTACGATACCTTGTTCAGTTATTGAATCGTTGAATTGCATTATCTTGGAGAGTAATTTGCTAATCCCCACCCCCATGAGGGGCGGAGTTAGGAAACTAGTCAGGGATTACTGCTGTTCGTACTGCGCCAAGGTTAGTGATTGACTGGCAAATCCAGCCGCTCGTTTTCTTGACACATCTTACTAAGTCAGTATCAGTACACAAGTATTCCTGAGTACCATCAGAGTCAACGTTGTTGATTTTCTCGTTGCTAGAAGCAGGTGTGCGAAGTTCAAAGTCTGCCCCGCCAGCACAGTTGATGATGATTTCGTGACCATCGTCTTGACGTGCTAGGGAAGGTAAAGTTATCCAGTCGTTCGCATCGTTCACATTCCCTAATACTTTCACAGACTTAGTGTAGTCTGGGATCGTGTTAATGGAGCTGTTCGCTGCGGCTGCTTTTAGTTCAACTGTTTCAAATCGTAAACCCTTTACTTTTGGGCTTTGCCCATCTGAGAGTGCCATAATTTATTTAAGTTAGTTTATAAAGCTTAAACAATTAAGCAACAAGGATATCAAACAATACAGGTGCTACCTTTGCCCATGCTTTAAATTTAAAGTCAACACGGGAGTTGATACCGATACCAGAAATCTGACCACCGGATACCACTGGGTCTTCAAGAACATTGATTTTTCCGTAGGTAGACTTACAGATACCCAAGTGCAATACGTTCTTCACACCAGCTAACAAGTGACCAGAAGCCAACTTGTTAGAGGAGTAGTGTTCAGCACCCATGTAACGGAAACCTTGAGAAGTACCGTCTTTCAAAGCACCATCTGCGGTGTTGTAACCCTGAGCAGCTGCGTAGGCTTCGAGCTTCTCAAAGTCTGCTGGTCGCCAGAAGAAAGCAATACCATTGCGTTCCATCAAGGAATCACCGTTAGCTTCACGAATCTCACGTTTTACACCACGGATAACGTCATCAATGTTAGACTCGGAAACAGTGATGTTGCCAGCGGAGCCACCGATAGAAGCGTTGTCGAAGTCGGTATATTCTGCGTGGTTAGCGAACATAGCGGTTTCGATAGCTTCGTTCAATACGATACCTTGGTTGTCTGCGATATCCATCCATCCAGCAAACGTCTTCTGGGCCATATCAGCACGGTCGATATACATTGCTGCGATCTTGTACGTGTTGATAGTGATAGTATCGTCAGTGGTGGTCAAAGCTTCTGGAGTGTAAGCAGAACCACGAGTACCGGTGTTAGCGGTAAAATCGGTCATGTATGGGTTATGTAAAACCTGTACATCTGTGTATTCAACTTTACAAAAGTTCTTCCACTTGTTGACCTCAGACAAGCGTTCTTGCAACTTGGTGAGGTACTCATTTTTATAGATAATTGCCATATATTATTGGCAATGTAATTTATGCGCCGAATACATCTCGCTGCGTTTCTCTTTGTATACGAGCGTTAACTACTTTTCTGCGAAGCTCTACATCGTCAGGGAGCTCATTCTTAGCAATCCAGTAGTCCACGTTGTCCTTAGCTTGCGCATTGGAACGTTTAGAGTTGCTTGGGACAGCCTCCTCGACAGCGGTAGCTTCTCGCATACTTTTTAGTTTTGCCTGTACAAATTCGTCACGCATTGCTTCGTGAAGGGGAAGGTTAGCAGTTTTTGCTACTTTCTTCACAAATGCGATTTCTTCGGGTGCTTCTATACCTTTTGCGGCAAGATAAGCAAGTTCCGCATAATCTACATCGCTTGAATTAGTTACTTTATTTTCTGGCTGTTCAGTTGGGTATTTTTTGTTCAGACGTTCCAACTCTCGTGTTAGCCTTGCACGCTTAGCCTCAGGGGTTTCTTGCCGTCTTTCAGGCTCCTGTAGCTCTTGTGTCTGTTCAGATTCGTTTTCAGTAGATTCAGTTACTACTTCTTCCACTTCGTCTTGGGTTTCTGATTCCATATGTAATCACTTATAGGTGTGAGAACCGTTTAAACTTTTAATAAGAGTTATAACTTATTTGGACACTTTTCTAAGTGAGAAATAAGGATCAATTTTGAGGGGACTGAGAACCCCATAAACTATCTATTCGTAGTGCAATGTTACATCGAGCGTTCCGCCAATGGTGGCGTATAGTCCAGTTGTAAAGTTTGCGTCACCTAAGTCATGAAAGCCAATCGCTGGGGTAATCGTGTTATTGATAACCGGAGTAGCAGCGGTTGTTTTGTCCCAGAACTTAATTGTCCCTGCGCTTGTTGAGTTTACGTACATACTCTTGAGTACACCAGAGCCGGTTTTTACAAGAGCAGAAGCCGTAAGATTTACGTATTTAGCCATATTATTTGTTAATTAGTACCCGTACCATTTGGTCAGCAAATACTTTCGCCGCCATTTTATTCTTCATGACTCGCCTTGCTTGATGCCCCCACAGAATGCGTGATACTTCTGCTTGCTTAGTTGCTACTGCTACTACTACCTTTGTCTTAATAGCTTTCACGTCTAGGCTTAAAATAGCCTCTGCCATATCGTCCGTGTCACAGGCGTGTGTAACACCGTTAAGTGTTATTTTCATTGCATACTTAGGTTTTTTAGCAGTTGTAGGCATTAGAGTGCTGGGTTTTCTCCTAATTGTTCAATTATATCCTTGTGTTTGTACTCTTGGATTTTGCTAAGCCCCATCTCGAGAGCTTTCACACCCTCCCAGAATGCACGAAGGTCTGCACCAATCTTTTCGTTTGTGATATTAGAATCAGCTTGGCTTACCAAGGCAAGAGCCGCATTCTGCAATGGGTTAGCCTCTATACCTTGCCGGAGGGTACCGTTTGAATAAATTGCGGCTAGTAATACTTTGCGGACAGCTTCAAACATTACTTCGTCTTGGTTGAAAGCTATAAGCTTATCTATTTCTTGGTCTGTTAAATTCATAGTTATGCTAATTGCAGGTTAGTACCTGCGGTTAATGGTTGGCTTGGTTGAGTAGTCGTAGGCTCTTGTGGCTGTCCTTGTGGCTGTTCCTGTATACGCTTTGTTACGTTGTGCATTATCGGAGATAAGCCAGAGGACTCTAAGATATCATTGAACAACTTTGCCATATCTGGGTGGTCAGTAAAGAAATTTGGCATCTTCATCAAGATATTAGAGGCTTGGGTGAATACAGATGATAGCTTTTCAGCTCGTAACGCCCAATTCTTATCTTCGTCTGTAATGTTTACGCTTACATCAAGTGGCAGCCCTTCCATTTCTCCTTTGAGAATCTTCAAAAACCGCTTTGTGCCTTGCTTTGAGAAGTTAGCTTTATACGTCTCTAACAACGATTCTTGTTCGCCAGGGAGAATTGCAGAACCACCCAGCAACTTACCTATGATTGACTTATTAAACACCGACGTGACCACTTGGTCTTGCACCTCTTCCAACTCTGATAGTGTGAGGTCTGATAGAAACTCGTCGCCTTTTACTATCTCCTTCTGTATCATTGGGATAACCCAGTCACGGTATACCTCGGGTAGGAAGATTCCACCAATCTGCCCCTTCCGGTACTTGTGTAGTGAATGAGCCTCTTGGTTAAACAGCATTGAGGAACGGAATGGCACGCTTGCTTGGTCTCCTGCCCCGCTTATACTGTCGTGTGCTGCTGCAATCTCCTTTGCTGTTGCATCCCATGTTGCCACACTTGCGTCGAAAAGCTGGATATTGACTGGGGTGGTGTTAAGTTGAGTCGCTGGCTCTCCTGGGCTGTGAATGAAAACGTCGCCATTCTTTGGGTTTTTTGTGTTGTTTCTCTCGGTGTATCCTTTATCTGCTGTTTGGTAAAGTATCTTAGATGCTTGGTCAAGCAGCCCACGTTTTAGGATTTCCGAGTAATTAACCCACACTTGAGGCTCAAACAGCTCTTCTACTCCGCCTCTACCAAGTGCACGCCCGTAAATAGGATCACGCTTGAATACTTTGTACCGCTCGCCAGTCTCTGGTTTTGCGAATAAAGTAATACCGTTTTTAGTCCCTTTGCTATCTGTGTAGTAGCACACCACTTGGAACTGGTTTGTATATTTATCAGGGTTGCCATTTAAATAAGAGTCAGGGAGACTTCCGTGCAACTCGTATACTTCTATGTTTTTATTAAGACTTTGTGTAGTCTTCCCGTTTGCTTGAGGTACTTGTTTTTCAGCTGTAGCCAACGTTATGACTTCTTGTAATGAGTGTGTTGCTCCATTCGCCTTATTACCCCAGCCGATTTTCTCCGTATCAAGTAATTGTGAGACAGACAACTGGTGTTTTTCACAAATTGGGCCCGCCATCATGTCGGACTGGTCTACAAATGCTAAGCGTTGCAAAGGCACTACCTCAATCTTATCTTTTAGTCTTTTAACTAATACACCCCCATAATCGGTGTAACACTCTGTAAGTTGGTCTAAAAACTGGCTAATACCAGACTCTTTAGCGAACTTCTCGTGGTACTTTCGAACAAGAAAAGACTTATAGCTTTTGTCAGGGTTGTTTATATAAAACTCAATTTCACGCAAAGAAAACTCTACAGCTCTATGCTCTAGGTTTATTTTAGGCAAAATAATATTTCGGAATGGGTTATCCCCAGCTTTCCCACTCTGGTACTGTGAGTTTAGGTACAGAGTAGTGCGTTTGATATGCTCAAACATGTTCCACTCATAGCCCTCAACAACAGGGATTGGCGTTGTTTGGTAGTATGTTTCCTGCGTAGTTATGTACTCGTAGATGTTTTGCATACAAAAAAGGACAGCTTTGCAGCTGCCCCGTGCTTCGGTGGCGTTTATATTAAAATCAATATAGCACAAATTTCTTTAGGAAGCAACTACTTGGTGTAATTCATCGTCCCAACGACTAAAATTGCTCGTGAAGTCCTTGTCACTAGGTATACACCAGGCTTCCCATCTTTATCAGCCGTCACCTCTATGCGCTCAAATGGCTTTAAAGTGCGAAGTTCGGTAATTATTATTTTTTCCGAAGGCGTAAGCTCTATAAACTCCATTAGAGTGCTGGGTTTTTAATTTCTTCTGCCCAAATAGTAGTTTTTTGCACTGGTTTAGGCCGTGCGTAGTCTTTCAACTGCCAAGCAATACAAAACGCTGTGAGTAAGTCAAAGTGTCTTGTGGTGAGCCGTGGGTCTGGCGGTCTGTCAATTAAATCGTTTCTAGTGAAGCTTTTTAGCTCCTGGAGCAGTGCTTCATCGTTTATGCTGATAAGTCCGCTCTCAACGGCTTCCCGTGCGTCTGATAGCATTTTAGACTTAGTAAGTGAGTTTGTATTCCATCCTAACGTGTTAGGGGTTGCGCCCTTAATCCTCACACCACTAGTCGGGGCAACGAATATGTTAGCCCCTAGCATCTTGGCCTTTAAGATAGCTTGGTCATATTTGTTATTTTCAGGGGCTATCATGCAGCCGCCAAATCTATTAGCCTGTGAGTAGATTTCATCTCCAAAGGCTTCTGGTAGCACAGTGTTACTTGCGAATGTAGCAACCACCTGCGCTGGTACGGTTGAAAAGTCAATAAATACAGAGGTTGAGCTATCTAACCCTACTCCACCAGCTACATCATG
>OFQY01000635.1_pt1 | contig 13051 bp, 14 predicted proteins | sample 1542991 | NCBI WGS metagenome assembly OFQY01 (sample SAMN07774224, study PRJEB24372) | wastewater metagenome | isolation source: Exp Tend VB 10WW | collected 2016-02 | reverse complement strand
ATTACTTTTTATAAGGGTTCCATCACCGACGCAAAGCTTCTGAAGAAGATCTTTTCGAAGCATCTTCCAGAATATATATTCCACTTTGCGGCTCGCCCTCGAGTTTCGTATTCCGTAGAGCATCTCCAGGAAACAACTGAGGTAAACATTGGTGGCACCGCAGCGCTTCTGGAAGCATCACGAGACTTTGGTGTTAAGCGATTCATTAATTCTTCATCTTCGGCAGTTCCCGGCCCAACCAAGCAGCTTCCAACTCCAGAGTCAGTGGAGGTAAATCCGATTTCACCGTATGCCTTTCAGAAATACAGCGGCGAAGTGCTTTCGCGTATGGCATCCAACCTCTATGGCTTCGATACCGTATCACTCCGCTACTTTAATGTATTTGGCCCAGGCCAGTATGGCGATTCACCGTACGCAACCGTAATCGCGGGATGGCTTGAGGCAGCATACTTCCCTAAGAAAAAGGTTGGGTACATCGAGGGCGACGGCAAACAAGCAAAGGATGTATGTTTCGTCGACAACGTAGTAGACGCAAACATTCTTGCCATGAAGCATCCTAAACCTCTCAAAGGTGAGGTGTTTAACATTGCGCACTCAAAGCCCATTTCGATTAATGACATTCGAAAACTGATCGAGAAACATAGCGGTCGCACACTCGATCTTGAACAGCGCCCAGCACGCGTAGGAGATGTGCGCTTTAGTCATGCGGATATTAAGAAAGCAAAGCGTGTTCTTGGATTTAAACCAGAAACTAATTTTGAAACATGTCTCAAGAAAACAATCGTATGGTTCGAAGCGCGCAAAAAGTAGTTCTTGTTACGGGTGGTGCAGGATTTATTGGTACTCACCTTTGTGAGACTCTTCTTGCTGACGAAAATACTCGGGTCATTTGCTTTGATAGTTTTGTAACGTGTCGCAAAGAAAATATCGCACATTTACTCTCAAATCCCCGCTTTGAATTAGTAGAAGGTGATATTACCGAGCAGCTTTCTTTTGCGCACGTAGATCAAATCTACAACCTCGCCTGCCCTGCGTCTCCCGTGCACTACCAGGCAAATCCGATTCGTACCATTAAAACAAACACAATCGGCATCATGAATGTACTGGGGCTCGCAAAGAAACACGGCGCTCGAGTGCTCCAGGCTTCAACCTCCGAAGTATACGGCGATCCCCTCGAACACCCACAAAAAGAAACCTATTGGGGAAATGTGAACCCGAACGGTATTCGTGCCTGCTACGACGAAGGTAAGCGCATTGGAGAGGCTCTCTTCTTTGAATATCACCGCGTGCATGGAGTTGAGATTCGTGTAGCGCGAATCTTTAACACCTACGGACCACACATGGATAAAAACGATGGTCGTGTGGTTTCTAACTTTGTGGTTCAGGCGCTTGAAGGCAAAGATCTCACTGTATACGGCGACGGCATGCAGACACGTTCTTTCTGCTTTGTGACTGACCTTGTCGCAGGACTTATGGCACTCATGAATGGAACGAGCACGGGTCCCATCAACCTCGGAAATCCAGAAGAACTCACCATGGTTGGTATTGCAGAAAAGGTACTCGAACTTACCGGATCAAAATCAAAACTCATTCACAAGCCGCTTCCAAAGGATGATCCACAACGCCGCAAACCAGACATCTCTCTCGCAAAAGAAAAACTAAATTGGGAACCAAAAGTTTCTGTTGCCGAAGGACTCGCAAAAACAATCGAATATTTTCGAACGGTTACATAAAAAGAAACTGGACTGGAGCGCGCGATGGCTCCAGTCCAGTAGGTCACCTCAGTACAGATTAAAGCCTGCGATCAGATCGTCGAGTGAATACTCGGGATCAACCACCTGCTTTGATTCAAATCTGGAGTGGCTGTCAGCAGCAGTCTTGAACTTACTCCGAAGAATTTCTTGCTGGGTATATCCTCCCAACCAGAGTTCCTCCGCAGTATATCCAATTTCTGCAAGCCGTGGCGCACGAATACCCGCCTCCGTGCGTAGCCCCGCGACCAGATTCGAAACTGCCCAACGATTAGAACCAGCTGCTCGGCGTGCCTGCCTCACGTAGTCCACGAGGTCACGATCCGGAATAGCAGCAGCAACGTGTGAGATTAGTATCACCTCCTTCACACATAATCGAGAACCCTATCCGCCTAAAAGTATACTAGAGATTGTTGAACAGCTTAAGCTTCGCCTCTACAACTTTCTGCATTGCTGCCACAACTGGCTTCATGATTTTATATGGTGCTACTTCGTCTGGATTTGCTTGAAGTGAAAGCTTAAGTGCGTCGCGATACGCCACACGGAGTTCTGTATTGATATGCACAATTGAAATTCCGGCAGCAATCGCCTCTTTTACGTTTTCTTCGCGAAGACCAGACGCACCATGAAGTACGAGCGGTGTTGGAATAGCCGCTGAGATTTCTTTAATACGAGCAATGTTGAGATCCGGATCATTTGTTGAGCGAAGCATGCCGTGAATACTTCCGATCGCTGGTGAGAAAAAATCGATTCCCGTATCAGCCACAAACTGCATCGCTTGCTCAGGAGTTGTGAGATCTGCTTCGCTAAGTGCTGCACCTTCCGGAGCAACATCTAAAATCTTTGAAGACTGACCAATGTAGCCAAGCTCTGCTTCTACAAGCACCTCGCGACCCACACTTCGAGCGTATTCCACACAGCGTTTGGTGTTCGCAAGGTTTTCCTCAAGAGAAAGCTTTGCGCCATCAAAAATCACTGAATCGTATCCGAGATCAATCGCCTCTTTTACGCGCTCAAAGGAATACGTGTGATCGGCATTGATAAAAATAGGCATGTCGTACTGCTCACGCACGCTCTTTACGAGCACTGCAGCCTCCTTAGCACCCACGAAGTCTCGTTCACCTTCTGACACACCCACGATCACCGGAACCTTAAGAGCGGCAGCCCCGTTCACAATCGCCCATAGCCCCTCTATGTTTGAGATATTAAAATGCCCTACAGCCACATTCCGCGCCTTCGCATCCGCAACAACCTCTCGTAGTGTTTTCATACTCTAGATTTTACCACAGGGTCTAAAAGAAAAAAGTGATATAATAACCCCATGAAAAAAGAGTTTGACTTCATTGCCGTTGGCGATATTGTGACCGATGCGTTTATCCGCATCCAACAAGCCGATATCCATACTAACGTAGATCATATTTCCAAAGAGCTGTGCGTGGAATTTGGTGCAAAAATTCCGTTTGAATCAGTAACCATAGTCCCTGCTGTCGGAAATTGCGCAAACGCTGCAGTAGCCGCAGCGCGACTTGGCCTCAGCGCTGCCCTTCTGGCAAACCAAGGTGACGACGAAATCGGAAAAACCCATCTTAAAGTACTCAAGAAAGAAAAAGTTGCGACTGATTTTGTAAAAAGCCATTACAGACACATCACGAACTATCACTATGTGCTCTGGTTTCAAGACGAGCGCACGATTTTGGTAAAACACGAACACTATCCCTATTCAGTTCCTGATATGGGAGATCCTAAATGGCTCTACCTTACCTCTCTTGGATCTGACACACTGGAATACCACGAAGAAATCAAAAAATATCTCAGTACTCACAAAAAAACCAAGCTCGCATTCCAGCCTGGCACATTCCAGATAAATCTCGGTAAAGAAAAGCTTGCATACTTCTACGAACGTGCAGCGGTATTTGTATGCAACATTGAAGAAGCGCAGAAAATTCTGGGCTCGAGTGAAACTGACCCAGGAACACTTCTCAAGGATATGCAAAAGCTTGGCCCTGAGATCGTGCTTATTACTGATGGCCCCAAGGGAGCATACGTGCGTCACAAGAATGAAGCATTCTTCATGCCACCATATCCAGATCCTAAGCCAGCACTTGAGCGCACAGGAGCAGGCGACGCTTTTGCCTCTACGTTCGTATCTGCCCTCGCACTTGGACTTACTCCAGAACAAGCGATCACCTGGGCACCAATTAACTCAATGTCTGTAGTACAAAAAATCGGCGCACAAGCAGGACTCTTGCGCCGCGAAGAACTCGAACATTATTTAGAGAAAGCTCCGATCACCTACCGCACCACTCGTCTTAAAGAGTAGCTGGCAATTCACTCACGAGTGTTGCGATTTCGCGATACTTCTTTTCGATATTTTGCTTTGTTGGACGAGCAACGTCTTCGACGTTCCATACCACAAGATTTTTTTGCTTCTTAAGGAATGTTGGAATCTCGTCTTTCCCTATCATAGATACTACGAGATCTGCTTCCTTGAGCAGTGCAGGAGTTAATTTGCGATTTCGCTTTTCTCGCATATCGATTCCATGTGATTCCATGACTTCAAAAAAGTCACTCGGCAAAAGAGACGCAATCATCTGACCCTCCGGATCTTCAGGAGTTCCCGTTTCCGTTCCGGCCGAACTAGCGTCCTGCGAATGAGTACTTTCGTTATAGATAGCTTCCGCCATCTGGCTTCGGAACCAGTTTCCTCTGCACACAAATAAAATTTTCATAGTTTTTACCGCGCGAGCACTTTCTTCACCTTTTCGACAATTGCTGTTACTCCGAGTCCGTAATATTCGATAAGTTCTTGAGGGGTGCCTGACTGACCAAACTGATCGCGTACTGCCACCATCTCCACTGGCACAGGATAGTGCTCTACTAAAATTTCCGCTACTGCCGAGCCCATACCTCCTGCTGCCTGATGCTCTTCTACTGTTACCACGCTGCCTGCTGCTTTAGCAACTGCGAGCACTGCTTCCACGTCCATTGGCTTAATCGTGTGATTATTGAGTACCGAAACCTCGATTCCTTCTTCCGCGAGTTTCTTTGCTGCAATGAGAGAATTGTATACGAGCGCGCCACACGCAATGATCGCAACTTTAGGAGAGGCAGGATTTCTTAAAAGATTTGCTTTGCCGATCTCAAACGGTGCGTCAGGTGTAGTAACCACAGGCGTCTTCTCTCGCGCAAGACGAATATAAAAAGGAGCATTGATACCTACACACGCCTCGGTCGCTTTGCGAGCCTCATGCGCGTCTGCAGGCACAACCACGTGCATACGGGGAAGCACACGAGTAATTGCAACGTCTTCGATCGCCTGATGCGTACCACCGTCTGGACCCACAGATACTCCTCCATGAGATCCAACGATTTTTACCGGACGATCGTTATAGCAAATAGTTGTACGAATCTGTTCCCAGTTGCGACCTGGAGAAAACATCGCGTATGAAGTAATAAAAGGAATCTTACCCATCGCTGCCATTCCCGATGCAACAGATGCAAGATTTTGCTCAGCAACACCAATCTGCACGTACCGCTTAGGAAATTTCTTCGCAAATCCTCCCATCTTTGTGGAATCAGTAAGATCTGCACAGAGCCCTACCACGCGTTCGTCTTTTTCTCCTGCAGCCAAAAGTCCTTCGCCAAAGCCATTACGAATCGGCACTTGATCTACATCTTCTGCGTACAGTTTTGGATTTAAAAAATTAGTTGCGTCGATCATAGATGTGTATGGCGTTCTTTTAGTGAGGCACCGATCTCTCGAAGATCTTTAAGCATCGCGGCAGTCTGCTCGGCTTTTGGTGGTGCACCAGCAATATCTGCAGCACCTGGTGGATTACCGTGCCATTCATAACGACGCTCCGCAAATCCCACACCCTTTCCTGGAATCGTGCGAGCCACGATTACGCTCGGGCGCTCAAAGACTGCTTTAGCACGTCCAATAGCTGCATGAATTTCTGAAAAATTATGCCCATCAATTTCTTGCACATGCCAGTTCCATGCTTTCCACTTATCCATCAGTGGCTCAAGCGGCATCACGTCTTCGGTATTTCCATCAATCTGAATGTTATTACGATCAATGATTGCGATAATATTATGAAGTCGCTCTTTGCTTGCTACCATTCCCGCTTCCCAAGACTGTCCCTCGTCGAGCTCACCATCTCCCAAGAGGCAATAAAATGTTTTGTGCGAAGTGTTTCCGTTATCAATACGATCAGCAAGCGCCATTCCAACCGCCTGCGAGAGTCCTGAGCCAAGTGGACCGGAACTTGTTTCAAGCATCGGCAAAAAATCTCTGTGGGGATGTCCCTGAAGACGCGAACCGAATTTGCGAAGGGTCTTTAGTTCATCAACAGAAAAATATCCGGAATGTGCAAGCGTTGCGTAGAGCACAGGGCAAATGTGGCCATTGGAAAGCACAAGTCTGTCGCGGTCTTCCCACGCAGGATTCTTTGGATCATGGCGAAGTTCGTGGAAGTAGAGATACGTAAAAATATCCGACATGCCGAGCGGACTCGCCAAGTGTCCACTGCCCGCTTCGGACAACATTTCTACAATAGAGATACGAATATCATTTGCCTTTTCTTCGAGTAATCGAATTTTGTCTTCGTGAAGATCGCTCATAGTTTAAAGTTCTGTTGTTTCTAGAGTATGTTTAAATTCCACGAGTGCATTCCGAGGTTCTGCTGCATGAAAAATTGCACCGCCCACAACCACCCCATCCACGCCACATTCCATAAGTCGCAAAGCGTTTTCGAGAGTAACTCCCCCATCAACTTGTATTGTAAGCTCGGGGTATTTGAGTCGCAACGCTTGGAGTTTGGGGATAACCGCCATATCAAAGGGACGTCCATGATACCCAATTTCTGAAATAGCCATGAGCTGAAGAACTGAGATATCTCCAACCCACGGTTCAATCACTTCGATTGGTGTTTCAAGATTGAGTGCAATTCCGCATTCAATAGAATGATTCTTAAGCGTATCAATGATCACACCCAATTCTTCGGTCGATTCATAATGCACAATCGCGCGATCGATTCCGGCATGCATCCATTCGTCGAGAATGGTTTCTGGTTTAGAAACCATGAAATGCGCCTCAACTTTCAGACCACTCTTGAAACTTGCGATTTCTTCGGGAGATCCTTCCTCGTACGGCCACGTTTTAGGTGGCACGAATACTCCATCCATAATATCTACCTGTACCCACTCAGTGATTCCCCGCGCAACAGAAAACTTATCGCGAAGTCCTTTTGAAGTTTCTGTGATAATTGCGGGAATTACTTGGATCATGCGAAGTGTTGGTCTATTTTTTCAATACGATTCTCATGACGGGGGTCTCCACTGAACGGCGTATCGAGCCACAGCTTGATCAAACGAAAGGCGTCTTCGGGAGACACAAAGTGAGCACCAAGCGAAAGAACGTTTGAATTATTGTGCTCACGAGAAAGCGTAATTACTTCATCGCCGCCGCCTGTATAGAGCGCAGCGCGCACTCCTTTGTATCTATTCGCCACAATTGCCTCGCCTTGCCCCGACCATCCAAAAATAATTCCACGAGACTCTTCAGGAGCTTTTACAACCGCTTCAGCCACGAGTCCTACATAGTCGGGATAGTCGTCGCTCTTCTCATAAACTGTGTCGCCAAGATCAAGCACCTCGTGGCCAGCAGCCTCAAGATGCTCTTGAACCTTTTCTTTAAGGTCGAATCCCGCGTGATCAGCTCCTAAATAGATCTTCATATGTCTTTATGCCTGGGCTGCCTTGATTACGTGATCGATAAGTGTGTGAGTGTATCCCATTTCGTTGTCGTACCACGAAAGCACTTTCACCAAGTTGCCGCCGACCACACGAGTAAATGACAAGTCAGCGATAGCGCCGTAGGTCATACCTACAATGTCTGACGACACCACCTGCTCATCAGTTACAGTAAACACACCCTTCCAACGAGGGTCCTTTGCAGCAGTGCGAAGAAATGAATTTACTTCACCTGCTGTTGTATTGCGCTTTGAGATAAACGTAATATCAGCCACAGATCCTGTGATCACCGGCACGCGAAGTGAGATACCATCGAAAAGTCCTTCGAGTTCTGGAATAACTTTTGTAACCGCCTGAGCGGCACCTGTTGAAGACGGAACAATATTTGCGGCACCCGCGCGACCACGACGCCAATCGTGCGCATCAGGAGAATCCACAATCTTCTGTGTTGCTGTGTATGCATGCACTGTGCTCAGCATCGCCTTCTCGATACCAATTGTTTCATTTAAAATCTGAATCACTGGACTTGCTGAGTTTGTGGTACATGATCCGTTTGAAGTCACCTGAACGTCTTTGAGCGCCCACTCATTGATCCCCATGAGCACTGTTGCACCGGCAACAGCCCCTGCTTCGTCTTTTGCCGGAGCCGAAATCACCACACGCTTTGCACCAGCCACTATGTGACCATGTGCTTTGTCATAGCTTTCAAAAAATCCCGTTGATTCCACAACCACATCGATACCCATACTCTTCCACGGAAGTTTTGTAGGATCTTTTTCCTGCACAAACGCAATTTTCTGACCGTTTATCACCAGCGCACCTGCTTCTGCTTTAACATCAAGTCCTGAGCGACCATACGCCGTGTCGTACTTAAGAAGATACGCAAGATTTTCTGCGTCACCGAGATCGTTTACCGCTACAATTTGAATCTGATCTTTAACATCAGCACGTTCTATCGCTACTTTTAGGAAAGCACGTCCAATTCGTCCAAGACCATTAATAGCAACGTTAATCTTTTTCATGAAAATAATAAGATTCTTAATCTAGTTGCATCTATTGTAGCACGCAATTACTCTTTTAACTTTTTCTTGGGGATTGAAATTTTCTTCAATTTTTTTGAATTTCTAATCCTCGTTTCTGCTTTACCGATAGCGTCAGGAACAGGCAAACTCTCCGGCATAGCACCTCCAAGATTTGAAATTGTATTACGGACCTTTGAACCAACCTCATAGTGAGCGAAGTTTGCGCCTGCCTGACCCTTAATGCCTTCCCGCTTTATCTTAGCGTCTGTTTGAGTAGCGCGAAAAAGATTCGCGGCTAGCTCCTCACTATTCATATGATCAAGAATTTTCTGCGATTTGGTAAGCTTTTTGCGTTTGTGAATATCTTGCATAGTAAGCCCGCCATATAGACCCTTGTATCCTGCGTTTTGAAATATAGCGAAACTCTCAACACCAGCCTGCGAAGCAGTTTGCATCAAATTTGTGTTGTGTTTCTTCATCTCTTCACGCAAGAAAACCCGATTGTTATCTTCAATAAGGTTATCTACATTTTCTTGTCTTCGAGTCTGAATAGCAAAATATGTTTGACCTTTTGCAACCACAACCTTGGTGGGGTCAGAGTTTTGGACAATAAGATAGCAGGCATACCGCGAGAGATAAACGGTATCAATAGGCCTTTCAGCACCGGAGCCAATTGCGACCATTTCGTCCGTATGGACAAAATGGTTGTGGACAACTTCTTTACTATTTTCACACGCAATTTTTGCCCTATCAATAACATTTTGAAATTTTCGATAGTCAGAATACTCAAGCACCTTTGCCAGGTCTCGAGAGGACCAATATTCTTTATTCAAATCATCGAGCCTTTTAATGGCTTCGAAAGCATTTTCCGGCATAAATATTGTTTTTACCTAACATTGCTCAATATTATGGCACATTCCCAATTTTTATCGTATACTACCCAATTATGACACTACACGAACAGATTAAATCGGAAATCAAGGATGCGATGCTTAAAAAAGAAGCAACTCGCCTCTTGGTGCTCCGTGACCTCGCATCTAAATTTACGAACGAACTTGTGACCAAGGGTCGCATGCCCTCAGACAAGCTTGAAGACGACGAAGCACTCGCGGTGATCAAACGTGCGGTAAAGCAGCGCAAAGACTCTATCCAGCAGTTTACCGACGCTGGTCGCCCAGAACTTGCTGACGACGAAAAGGGTGAACTTGCTTTCCTTGAAGCATATCTTCCTGCAACTATGTCTCGCGAAGAGATCAAAAAGATCGCGCAGGCTAAAATGACAGAGATGGGCGTATCTGATAAATCAAAAGCAGGTATGTTTACCGGCCAGCTCATGAAAGATCTTAAAGGCCAAGCAGACGGTGCAGACGTAAAGGCAGTAGTAGACGAACTTCTCGCATAACATTGCGGTAACCAACTATTTGGTATAAAAAAGAGGACAACATAGTCCTCTTTTTTATTTGTCTGAAAGGTTGATTCTTCTTGATTGGAAACGGCGCAGTGCATATCTGGTTTACCCTTCTCGTCTACTCAGGCGGAACAAAACGAGAACGCGAAAGTCATCGCAAAATGCTCGAACGATTCTTTGAAGAACGGCTACTCGATGCACGGTCTCAATGCACCGTTCGGTGTCGAGAACATCCACCAGAGAAATCAGTTTCAGAAAAACAGGCTGTTATCGCTTTTAAAGCACTCTGCAGAAAAAAAGATCTTCGAAATACAGAGTTATGGATCTCAACCCTCAGAGCGTTCTTCGATCAGGAAGAACGGGCATTAAAAGATACCAGCTAAAAACATCGTGCCTCGCCCCTCGGGTGAGCACGATGTTTTACTTTAATGATTTGAATGAATGAGTCGAAGCGCACCGTGCAGTCCCCCTAAATCGCCGAGTGCTGCTTTCTTAATCTTAGGATTTTCAGAAAAAATGGTGAGATATTTTTTGAGATAAAATTCTACGCGCTCAAGTGGAATTCCTGGCATGTTCATCATAGAGCCACCGAGTACCACAGTGTCTGGCGACCAATGGAGAATACTATTACTGAGTCCAATAGCTAAATAGCGAGAAGCCTCTTCCCATACCGAAGGATCGGTAATTTCGTGTGCTGGTTTCCCGTATTTTCTTTCGAGTGCTTTTCCAGAAACATATCCTTCGAGGTGCCCTGGCTCTCCACAGCTTGAACAGAACGCTGCAAGCGCATTCGCTTCTATTATTTGATGACCCGGCTCAAACCCTCGCGCGTTTTCATCAATCGCGCCACCTACGATACGCACACCTCCCACTCCAGTGCTTACGGTAACGTACACCATAATATGCGATCCTCGTCCTGCTCCTGCATGCGCTTCCCCAAGCCCCACAACTGCAGTATCGTTCTCAATTACTACAGGTGCGCTAAACATCTCCTCCAATGTTTTCTTAAGTGGCTTGTGCGACCATCCCGCCAAATTACGTGCAGTACCGAGTCCTGATTTATCTTTAAGCAGCGGACCTGCGATTCCCCCACCAATACCATCTGCGCGATTGCCTTCAAGCAGTGCCTCGCCCATTTCCTGAAACGCTTTCATACCGTCTTCAAATGAAGCAGGTGTTGGAACAATAGAATATTTATCAAAACCTACTCCGTCTTTTGACCGAGCGATGCGAAGTTTTGTTCCTCCAATATCAAAAAGAAGATACATAGTTATTGAACGGGGTTACAGGCAACACATACACCAAATTCTTCGAGCTTATTTAAATATTTTAGCAGAGTAAGCACAAACTGCGCATGACTCCAGGTAAGTGGAGAAACAGAAACATGCGCGCCTGTGTGAGGATCAAGCTGCTCCGAAAGAATTCCAGACGGTGAGGCTTGAGTGGCCACCCATTCAAGCACTGCTTTTACCGGAGCGAGCTCTGCTTCTGACTTCGCCATATCAATATCGTAGTCTGCAAACCACAGCGTTGTGATAATCCAGGGATTTCCAGGAACCGACGAATCACTACGGTAGTACGTGTCGCCCATATAGCGCGCAACGCCTCCTACCGGAGTCTTGAGCGTGAGTTTCTCTCGTGTTGCATGCATTGCACGAATAAGACGCGGATCGCTCGCTTCGAGCACCCCAAAGGCGTGAATACCATACACACTCGAGGCATCAAGAGTAGAGTCAGGAATTATCTTCCCATCTTTTACCGTTACCATTCTATGGAAAAGCCCTGTCTCTGAGTCGTAGAGATTTCGCATAATCGCATCACGAATCTCATGCGCCGCATGGAGATAGTTATTTTCCATGCGTGTCTTGCCGAGTAACTTTGCGAAGTGCGCAGCGGCAACAAGACCTCCATATACAGAGGCTGCGGTAAAAGTATGAATTCCAAGACGCTCCTCCCAAAGATCATAACTCGGTTTAGGAAGTCCTGTTTTAAAATCACGATACCCCAGCAAAAAGTTTGCTGTTTTCTCTACAAGCTCGTGATACACCGCCTCCACAAATTCCAAATCACGAGAACTCTGATAGTGCTGCCAGAGTGCCCAAAGCACGAGCGCTGTTTCGTCTTCCTGAATCGGAAGTTGTACCTTGCCTTCATGAATCCACGGATGCCATGAACTTCCGAGAGACTTATCCGGACGATACTTATGCATAAAATAACCGTCGTGGGTTACCACATCTCGAGAGAATTCAAAAAAGCGACGAGCGACGTTTGGATCCCCCGCTTTATCAAGTGCACTCGCAGCGAATGCTGCGTCGCGCGGCCACATGTATCCATAAGTATCCTTACCTACCTGATACATATCAGAATCAGACGACGCAATAATTGCGCCGTTATTGTCGGCATGCGCACGCACCACAAAGAGCGACTTATTAAAAAGCTTTTCTACTGCCTCGGAAAGTCCATGGAAATTAAACTTATACTTTGTAACCCAGGCGTGCCAAAAGTCGGTCGTTGTTTGTATTAAATGCTCTGGACCCTTCTTGAGCACATAATCATTTAAATCTTCTGCGTCGTGTACAGACTCTGCAGCTGCTACCCAGTAGTGCACTGTACGCTCCTCATCTTTCTTAAGCGTCATACTGATTCCGAGCACAGAGTCTGTCGGACCATGCTCTACAGGATTCTTGCTAAGCATACCGTCCTCCGCATCACGGAACGTTCCTTCTTTGCCCTCGATTCTAAACACTCCCACAGCATAGTCATCGAATGGCTGCGCATTCATGCGCGCGTTGATCAAAAACACACGGCGTCCTTTGTAATGCACGATCGCATGATGAATCGGGTCAAAGTAGACAGTATCACCTCTATGCGACTCATAAATCTCAAACTCGTGCGCAAAATAGAGTCGAACTTGTCGACCATCGCCGCGTAGATTCTTAACCTGTACCCGACGCACCAAAATATTGCGCTCGTTATAAACAGAATCCACAAAACGCAGCTCGATTCCCAAATCTTCGTTTCGAGCTATCATCGAACCCAAAAATGCCTCGCAGTCACAATCAATCGTGATTTGCCACGAACCGTCTGAAATCCAATGAAAAATTCCATCTACCCAT
>OFQY01000633.1_pt1 | contig 13068 bp, 31 predicted proteins | sample 1542991 | NCBI WGS metagenome assembly OFQY01 (sample SAMN07774224, study PRJEB24372) | wastewater metagenome | isolation source: Exp Tend VB 10WW | collected 2016-02 | reverse complement strand
AAGTTTTGTGTTTCAAATCCGCTACTGCACATAGCCGTAGCCGTTATCGGCAACCTTAAAAAGACAGCGTACCCTGTTTGATACTTTCTGAAATTCGTTTGATTGCCTTATCAATATATTCTTTGTCTATTTCACACGCTGTTAAGTGCAAATTCATTTTATCTAATTGGTTTGATTTATCAACTGCTAAGGCTATTGAGCCGCTCCCGAAATGGGTGTCTAAAATCTTTGCGTTTTTATCGGAATATTTTTTTAGAATCCAGTCGTATAAATCAACTGGCTTTTGTGTTGGGTGTATCTTTTTAGTATCATTATTTATAAACCCGTGATGCCTTAAAGATATTTTTCGCAATGTATTTCCAAATGTCATCCACGCAAGTTCGCCCATTGAAAAACTTAAATATTCAGGCATTAATTTATCCCAAAATAACCAACTTCCTGTTAATGGTAGATTGAAATAATTACCCCCCCAAATAATTTGATTTTTGGACACTCTAAATAACTCATTAAAATATTCATCGCTTGGGGTAACGTTATCCCAAGTTACTTTTTTATGTCCGGAATGCTTGTCGCCCTTACGTCTGCCCATATTATGATTAATTCCAATCCCATAAGGCGGGTCAACAATAGCCAAATCAAAGTATTTATCAGGGTATTGTTTCATAATTTCCATACAATCAGCGTGGAAAAGAGAAAGAAAAGGCAGCCGATAACACGTGCTATAAGCAATAGCGGGTTCGTCTGTAATTTGAAGTTCTGTATCTCGTTCAATCATTTGTTGTATTTTGAAAGTTTATCACTCGTAATCCGCTACTGCTCATAGCACCACCGTTAGCGGAAACCCTAAGAAGCCTCGTACTTCGATTTGAGTTTTAGGTATTCCGACCTTTCTAAATCTTCTTTTTCTTTTTGTCTTATAGGCTCAAAATAAGCATCGACAATTTTCTTTTGTCTATCGTATTCTGGAGAACCCATAAAGCCCATATCTCGACCACATTCTTGTAAAAACTTTTGAGCATCCTCAATGTGTTTTGGAATAGTAAATCTTTCAATAGTGTCATCAATAATTTTTATAGCAGTTTTTCCGCTAATTTGTTCATCGCCAACAAAGGCAAATTCTTTCCTTAATTCTTCTAAAATTTTAGTATTCATTTTTTATTGTTTTAAATTGTTGTTTAATAATTCGTAAAAGGGCATCCGCTAACAAGGTATATGCAAGATTGGGGCTTTATTGCTTCGATTGAACATTTCGTCTCCGAAATCCCCAACCTCGCATATACCCGACCGTTAGCTGCAACTGCTACCATACCGTTCCACACTAGCTATTGTGTCGTGAATTGCTCCTCCGTGAGAAAATAATCCAATTTTTTCAACGTGGAAACCTCTATTGTTGCCCATTGTATTTGAATGGTATCCGAATGTAATCACTTTGCCACCTTTATTCAGCACGTTTGGTATTTCGTCTTTCAGTTGTTTAAAAGGGCTGCATCGGATACCTTTATACATCTCCATACTTTTTCGGTAAGCATAAGGTGGGTCAAGCAATATAGTATCAAACTTTTCACCTTCCCAAGTTCTCAAAAACTCTAAAGCATCCATTCTGTAATCGGCTATTGCTTCTTCGTCCAAGTCGTTCCTAATTTCATCAATGTTTAATTTTGTCCTCCCTGCAAAAAGGTTCAAAGTTTTTCCTTCGCAGTTTTCTTCGACCCATTCTCTAATATTTTTTACCGAAAAAGTATATCGGTGCAATGGGCATTTTATGTAATCAAATTGTATCATTTTCTTTCTTCTATTTAAGTTTGTCCTAACTAACCGCAGCAGCAGCTAACAAAGGCTAAAAGCAATTGCCATCAAGCATAGTGCATATTTTGAACAGTATTTTAGGCAACTGCTCTTAGCCTCAAACGTTAGCGGTAATGCTAAAAACCGCATCGCTGACAAGCAATCTCATAATATTTACTTTCTTTTTCAATACCGATAAATTTACGGTTTAGTTCTTTTGCAGCCATACAAGTTGTTCCGCTTCCCATTGTATTATCTAAAACAATATCGTTTTCGTTTGAGTAGGTTCTAATTAAATATTTCATAAGTTCCAAAGGTTTTTGTGTTTCGTGTACTCCTTTATTAGAATTATCTCTACTATATTCTAAAAGCTGATGTGGTGTTTCGTGAGTATATTCTTTATATATTCTATCCCCATTTTCTGTTATATTATTGATGTTGTCCTTTCCTCCACTTTTGCTTTTTTTTATTGGTAATGTGTGTTTGTATGGTTTTTTAAGTGGTTTTTTATCAGGAACGTATATTGGTTGTTTTTTGTAAAAAACGCAAATATCTTCAACTATCATTAAAGGTCTTTTTCCACTTGTTGCAAATCCAGTTCCTTTTTCTTTTTTCCAATACCAACAATATTTAAACATTTCATAATTACTGCTAATCAATTTAGTTGTAAATGGCTGTGATGCTGTTAATACTATTGCTCCATTATCCTTTATAATTCGCTTGTATTGTTCCCAAAGTAAGTTTAAATCAATAATACTATCCCATTTACAAGCCGTTGTTCCATAAGGCAAATCTGCCAATATTAACTGAACCGATTTATCAGGCATTAAAGGCATAATATCTAAGCAATCGCCTTGAAATAAAGCACTACCGCTAACATCGGCTATATGCAATAGCGGTGTTTGTGCGTTCTTTAACATTTGTTCTACTATCATCATTCGTTCTATATTTTAAGTTTTGTGTTTCAAATCCGCTACTGCACATAGCCGCAGCCGTTAGTGGCAAATGCTACGTTACTGCTTCGATTTGATATTCTGCTTTTTTACAGCGTTATTCAAAGCATTTTCCATCCATAAGGTAAGATTACCACCAGTAGTCAAATTGGCTTGTTCTTGCCACTTCTTTACATCTTCTGAATTAAACCTTTTTGGAAGGCTTACATCTCGTTTTTTCTTTAACATATTTCTTCAATTTTTACACCTGCAATTGGGAACATTCTCATTTGTTCTGCAAATTGGAAATGATTTACATTTTCTACATTTTCACCAACTTTTAAAATAAGTCTGCTCAATCTATTTAAAGCAGGTGTAGAATTTATTCTTTTTAAAACAATCTCGTTTGGTATTGTTATTTTTACTGTTTTTACGTTTTGCTTTGCCATTTTATTTTGTGTTAATTGTAATGCAAATGTATATACAAAAACAATACAAACCAAATTTTTTTTCAACTATTTTTAAAATATTTTCTAACTGACTGAAAATGAGTGCTAAAAAATCCTCATCAGCCACTAACACGTGCTATACAAAAGAGGCTGTTTAGTGTTCCGCAGAAACATTCTGCTTTAATCAAATTTTGTACTCAGCATCAACTTTAGTGCTAATAATCGCCTCCTTCGTATAGCACCATACGTTGTGCGTCATTGCTTGCGATACAATTCAGCAACCATATCCATAACCTGCTCAAATGTGTACAGCTTACTTATACCCATTGCGTATTCAAAATCACGCTGTACATCTTCCCAAGTTTTGTCATAATTATAAGCCCACAATTCCTTGCAATCCAGCAACGAACGCACAACATCGGTTTTGCGTAATGCCTTCTTTGGTGCTTGTTTTGAACTTTCGTTTTTCATATCAAATTTTGTAATTAAATGAGCATTAGTAATTCTATTACGGCACTAACGCAAAGCCGTTTACCGTTATGCGTCATGCTGCTATTCTGCTCCACAACAACAATCTGCCACATGAATAACCTCGCCATTTTTTGTCATTTGCCATGCTCCACATTCGCAATTTGCAGCCCTTTCTTCCAGTTCTCTTTCTCGTTGTTCTTGATAGAAATCATCATCCCTGCCATCATCTTCAAATTCTTCATCTTCGCAATAAGGACAAAAAATGGATTTACCCTTACTAAGAAACTCTTCTCCACATGATACGCACGAACGCATAACAGCACCTATATTCAATTGCTGATTTTGTGGTTCATTCAAATTTTCGTTTTCTAATTTCATTTTGTCTTAATTTAAAGTTTTCGTTTTCAAAGTCCGCAACTAAATATAGCTGCAAAACGTTATGCGTAATGTTAATCCTCTTCTGGTACATCACGCCATTCTTGTTCGCCCATATCTCCTTGCCAAAGTTGCTGTAGTACTTTTTCGTATCGTAGTTTGTCAATTTCAACCCTTTCCCATCTAATTAAAGGTGATGGTTTCCAAACAACACTACGCATAACAGCACCTAAATCGCTATTGGCGTTTTCCGAGTAATTCAAATTTTCGTGTTCCATATTTACTTTATTTTAAGTTGATAATTTTGTGTTTCAAATCGCCAACAGCGTTTAGCTGCGTTCCGTTAGCGGTAATACTACTTGACAACGCCAACTTCAAAATTCATTACGTCCCATTCAGAAGTTTGATTATTCCACAAGCATAGATTTGTGTTTTTAGCCAAAGTTTCCATATTGACAAATCGACCATTCCAAATTGAACTTTGCATATTAGCGTGTGATATTTCGCCACTTTCTGAAACCCATAATTTCATTAAGTCTTGACCTTTATCTTTTAAAAAGATTTTTTTGTGAGTTGTTTTTTCTAACCACTCGTTAAATTCTGTTTCACTTTTAAATGTGATTTCTTTAAATTGACTTTGCATTTTGATTAAATTTTAAATTTTAACCCTCGTAAATTAAACCGTACTACCGCTAACAAGGGTTTGTAGCAATAGTGGCAGAAGTGCTTTAATTGAGCTGTGTACTTCTAATCAGCTTTGGTGGTGGGTTGAACAGTAGTGCCTTTAAATCCCCACCATCGGCAATATTTGACGTTACATTTGCCATAATACTTTAGTTTAAAGTTTAAAGTTGAAATTTAATTTTTATTCTTGAGATAGTTTCGTAAGCCAGTGCAAATTCATTAGCGATTGTGTAAAGCGTGTATTTATCTTCAATCATTTCCTTTATTCGATTCAGCTCATTAATCTTTATGGAGTATGGCTTTCTCTTTCCCTTGCTTCGTTCTTGACGGATTGCGCTTCTCATTTTATTTGAAGATTGTCTTTATTAAGTATTTTCATGTACTGATACTTTTTTTCAGTTACAATGGTACACCTTTCTTTAATTAAATTAATCATTGTTTCATCTCTATTGACTATTTGAAGGTAAGCATACGGAAGTCCATTATGAATACAATACGCATAATAATAACACTTATCTACCTCCGCACAAAACATTTGATGTTGCATTTGTGCCATGTGTTTTTCGTCTATTTCTTTTTTGATAGATAGCTTAAAAAAGTTCTTAACTGTTGGTGCTTTTATTTCTGCTACTAATTGCCCTTTTACATATCCATCTGGGGAGCATCCTATATTTGAATCGTATTCAATAAATCCAACTTTTCCAAGTTCAATAAATTCAAGCTGTAATTTTTCTTTTAAAGATTGGAAAGCGTATGGTTCTAAATCTATGCCACGTTGCATATCATAATTAACATAGCCATCTTCTATTGCACCATATACCGATTCAATGGCAAGTTCTAAAGCCATATTTTCAATAGATTGCTGTGTTTTAGCAAGTGTTTCTTTGCCTAATATAGATACAATGTCAGAAGCAGTTATTTTGCCACGTCTTATTTCGTACCATTCGGGCATACGTTGTTCAAAATTATACACCTGCATAATCCATATATTTAAGTTTCATTTCTTCTGATAAGAAGTAAATCTTTTCTATTTGCTCAAATGTGGCGTTATTAGCCTTAGCTTTTTCAAAGTTGGACTCTGTAAAGTGTGGCTTTTCTTTTGTAGTTAATTTAGGCTGTATTGGCTTAATTCTCACACCTCCGACTATTTCCCCTTTCATCTTTACATTTTCATCTATATAAAGTTCTACTAAGATATTTTTCCAATCTTCAACAAATGGAGAGTTTCTAGAAAATGCTTTTAATTGTTTCGCATTAGTTGAATTAAGAACCAAAGGCTTAATATTTTCTACAAAGTAGGCAATATTAAAGTCACCACGCTTTCCAGCAACAGAAACTCCATACTCTTGTTTAACCTCTTTAACTGTAAATATTAGAGGTTTGTTTTCTTCTAAAAAATCTTCTAAGTCTGCAATTCCCAAATGTTCGCTTTTCATTACTTTTCGGTAGTGTGTTTTGGTTTTCATGTGTTTTGGTTTAGGTAAAAAAATTAAAAAGGTAAATCGTCTGTTTGTGGTTCAATCGAATTTTTTATGCTATCTGATACTGGCACACTTTCTACTTCGCCATCCACCTTCCATGCTTTTACTTCTGTGTAATATTTTCCATTGTACTCTTTTGAAACGATATTAAATTTAACTGTAATTTCACTACCTATCTTGTAAGGTTTAATCAGGTCATTCCAAACTCCGATACATACTTTTTTCGGATACTTATCGGTAGTTTCGATTATTACTTCCTGCTTCTTCCATTCCTTGTTTCCTGCCATACACCCGCTTTTGATTTCGAGTAGTTCTATCACCACTCCTTTGATTTCTAAGTCTGCCATTTGTTTTGTTTTATGTGAATTAAAGTTTTTCTATCTCTTTTTTTACTTCTTCTAAATAATTATTTGTGCCCCTTCCAGTTAATTAAATCCAAATATTATTTTGTTCAATAATATATTCTAAAGATGCAATGGCACATTTTTTTGCATCTTTTTTCACTCGTCTATTTCTATCTTCATCCCTCCGTAATGGGTTTTAGATTTTGGCGCAAAAGGCAAATAGTCATTAGAATAGACTGTAAGCATTATTCCATTAGCCATTTCTCCTACTTTTCCATTCACCGCATCCATGCCATGTTTACGGAGCATTAACTCCGCATCCACTCCATGAAGGTTTATATCAATATCACAGTTCCCATATTCGGACTGGATGTATTCTTTTATTTTTTGGAGATTCATTTAATTTCGTTTATAAGGATTAATTTATTATTTTTTAGCGAGTATAAACAATCATTGCAAAGGTTTTGCTCTAATGTTTCATCTTTTCCATCCTCGTCTAATATAGTAAAGTTCACAGTAGTTAGAATGTCATCTTGCTCACATTCATCACATTCCTTTGTGATAACTCTATTATCGTCAAAGTGCCTCTCGTAGTGTTCTTGAGATGTCATATATGTACAATTTTATTTGCCATTAAAATAAGTGCTAAGAATAACCAAAATAGACAAGTTACTATTAAAGCGAACTGGTCTTCTTTTTGAAGTTTGTTAAACCATTTCATTTTCCAAAGATTTTAAACGTGAATTAATAAATGCAAGATTCAAAAGCAGATTCTTTTTTGATTACTGATTAGCTGAATAAATATCTGCATGAGCAACATATTCATTCATAATATCGCATCTGCGAATTGCGCCTTGAAGATAGGCTTTAGTTTTTTTAAGTTTACCTACATCGTAGGTGGAGAATATTGGTTGCATACGGTTGGTTTAATTGATATGCTTAATTGCTTATCGAAATCAAAAATAGTAAAGTTTAATTATAATGCAAATAAATTTATTAAAATAATTCTAACTATTTGATATTCAAAGAGTATATTTTTAGAAAGGACAGTAGATTTCTTCTTTTCTTTTTCTTTCTTGCTCCAGTATTTTAGGGAGTTCTCTTTTGATTTTTTCACGCAAAGCAATACGAATAAATGTAGTAGGCTTAACTTTTAATCGCTTTAATTCTTTTAAAAGCAATAAATCATCATTACTTAAACGTATTCGATATGAGTTAGTTAGTTTCATTTGTGCGTACATTTATGGCGCAAATCTAGGAGTTATGCACAAGCACTAATATTCTCGGTCTAAAACAACCATTCCTATTTGCGGATGGTATTGTATTGCACATTTATATTCCTCTGCAAGTTTGTAGAACTTTTCAAGAAACTCTTTATTTTTTCCTTCTTTAGTGTTGTGGTTTAATTCTATTCTTTGCCCTTCTAAACTTGCTCGGTTTAAACCTATTTCAATTCCGTGTTTAATTCCTCTATCCCAAGTTTCACGCATTTCGTGTTTAGAATATTTTGTAGTTCCAAATAATAGGCTTAAACCTGTTTCTCGTTCTTGAAAAGACGTATCTCCTTTCATTTCTTCCGCAAATATTTTTTCAATTCTTAAATCCATTTTATTTAAAGTTTTTCGTTAATAATCCGTGCCAGTGCATAACAGCACCTATAAGCAATACAGCCAATAAACGTTTGTTTTTAATTGAAACTATGTGCAAGGCTGTACTGCTCATAGCTGCGAACCGTTACCTGCAAATGCTACATCTGTGCTTCGATTAAACATTTCGGTTCAACTTTTAATAATTTTTTTTCCTCCCTTTTTTTAATACAAGAAAATAAGTAATAAGCAATAACCGGCATTACGGCATTACCACACCCTTTAATTCTGTGTATTTTATTGGGAACGTCATCGCCCCTTCGTATAGCGAAACTATCTCCTGGTCTGTCAAGCCATTCATTTGGCATACTGAAACAAGTGCTATCTGCTTCCCAATTCTTACTCGCCTTAATACCGAATCCACTCGGTTCATAAAATGCTTGTAATCCGATGCCATCGGAGTAGGCAATGCAGTATATTCTTTCTCGTTTATGGGTTGTTCCAAACTGCTTGCCCGATAAACATTGCCATTCTGCATTATACCCGATTTCGGAAAGGTCGCATAACACTCGTTCAAATCCTCGAATAATGAGTGCTGGGCTGTTTTCAATGATGACGTATTTAGGTCTAACTTCCCGAATAATTCTAAACATTTCGCCCCACAATCCGCTTCTGTGTCCTTTAATCCCAAGTTTTGTTCCACTATTTGAAATGTCTTGGCAAGGGAATCCACCGCTAATAATGTCGCAATATTTTGGGTTTCGCAATTCTTTAATGTCTGCATATTGTTTTGTATTTGGATAATGTTGTTTAAGTATCTTTTGTTGGTATGGCAGTATTTCGCAATTCCATAGTGTTGGTATTTCTGCCCATTCAGCACCTAATTCAAATCCACCAATTCCACTAAAAAGTGAACCGTGAGTAAGTTTGCCACCGCACAAAAAATTATTAAAAGTTGTTTCGTTTTCCATATTAAATTTTATCTATAATTAACCGCATCAGCAGGTAACATTGGTTTTGCGTCATTGCTTGCCACGCTCAAATCCACCGCACAATAGCAACGAACGCAAAGCCAAGTAACGTTAGTGGCAATAAAAAGGCGACCTCACTTCCAACCTGTCGTTTAGACTGATATAATCTAAATTTAGCTTATGCCGACTAGGATAATCCCGACCAGTCGCCCTGTTAAATACGGGGCTTAATTTGTTTGGCTTACTTCTTCATAATTCTTGTTATTTAAAATTCAATTTGCTTCTTCTACGACTTTGGGTTTAAGTTCTGACAAATTGCTAATCCCAATATTTACTGCCACTAACATTGGTTTTGCGTCATTGTGGCTTTAGTGCTATCCTCGTCATTTGTACTTTCTTTGAACATTGTGCGAAATTCAGCAGTTTTACTTTCTAATCCCCAACGAACGCAAAGCCCGAAAACGTTAGTGGCAAGTGTTACGATACTACTACTAAATTAGAGTTTTCGTAAATATTACCTACGACAACTAAATAAGTGCTATACCTGTCGCCATCGTTTATATCTGTACCATCTGACAATTGAAATTTACAAGTATCATCATTCCATTGAACAGAATAGTATTTGCCCACAATATCCATTACAATATCGTCTTCAAATATTTCTTTTTCGTTGTCATCTAATCTGCCTGTAAATTGACAGGCTATAATGTTATTCATAACATTTACAGTTCCATCATCATCAAAAGACATATAGTAACACATACTATCACTAACAGGCTTTTTCGTATGATTATCATACGCTTTGAATTTTAAATTTTTATTGTTTACCATTTTATATTTTATTTAAAAATTTACATTTTAATAACCCACACCAGCCACTAACACGGGTTTGGCAAAAGCGGGCAAACTTTTGTTACCGCATAGCCCGCCTTCGCCAAGCCCGAAAACGTTACTTAAATATATCTAACTCTAGCGCATTCATCACTTTTAGCAATGTGCAAAAAGTATAGTCTGAATTAGCTTGCTCTATTGATTTAATCTGATGAGCAACTACTCCACTTTCCTTCCAAAGTTTATAATAACTCCATTTCTTTTTTCTACGTTCTTTGTAGACTAAATCTCCTATTTTTTCTCGTGTCATAATGCAAATGTAAACTTTATTTTTAATAGTCAAAATATTTTTACTAATTAAGTCAAAAAAATATTGCACGAATTATGCAACAAGTCTATTTATTGCACGTTTTATGCAAGTGCAAGAGTAGGTTTATCAGGGTTCTCAATTCTGTATTGCCTTGCTACTTGCGCTTTGCCTCTTTGCATATAATTATATTTTATAGATTCCTTTTAGTTTTAATAGCCAATTTCGTCTATCGTCTATCCCATTTAAACCTCCGTTTACTCTTTTAGTAATTGTTTGCAAATCGTCTTTATCTGCCCACCCGTTTAAGTTTCTACTATTCCAAAACCACCCTGCTACATCTGTAAAGTACTTAGTCCCTACGAGTGACGGATTGCCCTCTAAATCTTCACCTACTACTTTCCCGTATGCTTTGTAGTTTGCCCTGCCAGTCAACTGAAACCCTCCACGACCTTTGTATCGAATACCATCCCCCTTGATAATATTTCCTAAATCTAATCGACCTTCATAATTCTTACCAGATGCAATTTCTTCGCTGTATCTTAATGCGCCTGATTCATGCAACATTTGAGCTAAAAAATGGCATTTACGAATAGGTGTGTTTATTTCATATTTCGCAAAGCAAGGTGTAAGTTGGTCGTAAACTTCTTTTACTCTTTCATTTTTGGTGCTTGGGAGTATAGATTGAAATTCGATAAGTGTCATTTATGAAGTGTGAAATATGAAATAATTACCCCAAGTCCTAAACCGAAACCTCCGCCCACAAGTCCATAGCCTATCCCTTTCAATTTACCTACTCTTTTCTCTTTTATGGCTTTGTTTTCAAGTTTAGTTATAATCCCTGCATAAATAACTGCATCGCTCTTATATGTGCCTATAATCGTTTTTAGCTTATCAGTTTCATTTTGCTTTTGCTCTAATAAATCCTGCTGCTTGCCAATGATAGTGTCCGAATATTTCAAAGCACCATCTAAAAGTACATTTTCAGCATGGCACGAATCGTATAAATCAACAACGTGGTTAAATACCACCTTACTTGAATCGGTTGTAGTTGCGTTGGTAGATAGAATCAACAATAGTTGGAGCAGTATTGTAATTGATAGGCGCATTTTGTTTATGGGTTATAATTGGTTTGTGTTTCAAAAGTATATCTAACTCATTTTTGAGCGAATCCGAGTTATGTTCCGCTACTTTCAACCCTTCAAAAAGTATATCACGCCCTATTTTATTTTTTAGTAATTCGCTTTCTAAAGATTCTATTTCGGTAGTCAATTTAGCTATCTTTTTTTGATAGACTTTTACCGAAATAAATACACCTAAAATAATAAGAAAAAAAATAGAAATGCCTATTAAAAGTTCTTTTGCTTCTTTAGTTATTTGATTCATGTTCTTTAGCTTTTTGTCTTACGTCAAAATCGTTATTTGGCAAAGTTGCAAGTAGTCTATTGAACAAAATTTGAAATTCATTATTCTTTTCTTTAATTTCTGAACAACTAAATTCCAAGTGTTGTATTTTTTGGTCGTGGACTATCAATAAATCGTGGCTTTCTTTTACCATTCTATGAATATCCACAATAAAGAATCCTACTACGGCAACTAATCCAACTAAAATAGATTTATAGGCATTTAATAAAGTGCTAGTTATTCTGTCCATCAGTCTTATTCTCTTTTAATCCTGCAATCGTATTAAATGCTCCATAACCGTATAAAGTGCCACTAATTAAGCAAATTGCTGTCGGGTCTATTCTTTCTACACACTCCACACAAGCAAGCCTTAAACAAGCATAACAAGCAAGTATAGATGTTGCGATTGTATAAGATATAAACCGCTCAATCCTCTTAGCTGAAATCAAACTCTCTTTGTTGCTGAAAGTCATTGCTAATTCATAGCAAATTCGCTTAAATATCTGCTTCATCCTAATTTATTTTTAATCCATTTTTAAATTGAATCCCCATAGCTTTTAAAGTATGGTTTTATAATCTTAATAATCCATAATCCAATAGTTGAAACTACCACAGACAATAAAGATTTCCCTATCAATATTGCTATTCCTACTGAAATATTAACTAACGATTGTTGCCATGATAGGCTTCCAAAAAATCCATGCGTAGCATCTAAAATGCCCATAATTGAACTGAAAGAGATTATTAATACATCCTCTGTATGGCTTCCAAAATAACGCTCATATTCCTTTAGGTTGAATCCATTAAATATTCCAAAAGCTACAAAGCCAATCCATTTTAAAATAAAATATCCTAATTTCATAACTTCAAATCCCGTCACGTTTCCTAAATTTAAAATACGAATGAATAAGAACAAAAATAATAACGGGTATCTCATACCATGTAAAATTATCAGCACTACCTATTAATTCATCAAATACATTGTATATCGAAAGTTCCCAAAAGGCATAAATAAGCCAATGCAAATGCCGTCTTTTATACGACATCAAAACAAAGGAAATAGAAAGAAGCAAGAAATACGCCTTAGTTGCTAAAGCATACTCTATACTGCCTTGGAACGTACTAATAAGCCAACAAACAAATATTAGTGCAATATCTGCATTAGCTTTTAGGACGCTTAATCCCATTTGGTCGTTTTCGGAAGCCATTAGTCATTCAGTCCACTAAATCATAAGAAGATACAATTAATGTGCAATAACAAGTGTATGTTTTGCTCCCATCAGAGTTAGTTTCACAACTCAATGATGAAGAACTTGAAACTACGGCTCTGTTGATTTTGCCATCCATCTTTACTCCCAAATTATCATTAGCTAAACCAATAGCTGTACCATAAGAATCAGAACTTTGCCCGAATCCGTCTAAAATTTCTACTTGTGATAATCTTGTCA
>OFQY01000631.1_pt1 | contig 13090 bp, 24 predicted proteins | sample 1542991 | NCBI WGS metagenome assembly OFQY01 (sample SAMN07774224, study PRJEB24372) | wastewater metagenome | isolation source: Exp Tend VB 10WW | collected 2016-02 | reverse complement strand
TAATGTCTAGGTAGGCAAACTGGTAAAGCTGCCCTCCTCAAAAGCGGGTGATGTTGTTTGTGGGTTCGACTCCCACCCTAGACACCAAATGCCTTCCTAGCCCAACGGTAAGAGGTGGTCGGTCTTAGAAACCGAATGTTCCGAGTTCGAATCTCGGGGAAGGCACCAAAATTTCATTGTTTGTGGCGCAGTGGACATACGCTACTTAAGGCGCTCGAAAGAGTATAAACAATCCAGAAATGGAGCCAAGACAGTTGGTCTCGGAATTAACCGTGGCTGCTAGAAATAGTGGAGGCGAAAGCCCCTCGCAGGTTCGAATCCTGTCAAACAATGATATTATGCGGGGTTGGTGGAATGGCAGACACGCTGGTCTAAGAAGCCAGTGGAGAAATCCGTGAGAGTTCAAGTCTCTTGCCCCGCACCAAATTTGATTGTGTTGGCGAGAATGGTAAACCGACGCTGTGGTCAAGCCTATATGGATACTTTGTATCGTGAAGTTACAAGGGCATACTCATGGCAAAAACTGGTGGACGTAGCAAGTATGACTGACTATGTTATTGCAGGTTCGACTCCTGTCACAATCATCAATATGGCTCTCTGACGGAACTGGAAGACGTACTGGACTCAAAATCCAGCGCCCTAAAAAGCATCAGAGTTCGAATCTCTGGAGAGCCACCAAATATGCGAACGTGGTGAAATGGAAGCACACGCTAGTCTTAGGAACTAGTCCGTAGCCAATCGGGTGAGAGTTCGAGTCTCTCCGTTCGCACCAAAATTTATGCCCCTGTATGCTAACTGGAGGCGCAAAGATACTTAGAATATCTTGGTTGGGAGTTCGAATCTCTTCAGGGGCACCAATGTCGCATTAGCCAAACTGGTAAAGGCAACAGGTTGAGGGCCTGAAATCTGAGAGTTCGACTCTCTCATGCGACACCAAAATTTGCCCCTGTACGCTAACTGGAAGTGCGAAGATACTTAAAATATCTTGGTTGTGGATTCGAATTCCTCCAGGGGCACCAAAATTAAATAAAGATTGATGGCTAAAAAACCTCAAGAATGAAAAAACATGCTATAATATGAGTGTATCCGAGTGGTACAATGACAACAGAATATGGGGGTATGGCGTAATCGGTAGCCGCATCAGACTTATTAATTTGAGTGCTTTTGGGGAAACTCAAAAAGTAGAATGTCGTGAATTCGGGGAAATCTTTAAAATGACAATCCCGAGCCAAGCCTGAGAAATCAGGAAGGTGTAGAGACTTAACACGACACGTCTAAGTCGAAAGATATGATGAAGAGAAAGTCCAGACCACAAACACGGAAGTGGTAGTGAAAACTATAGTGGTAAGAAAATCTGCCGCCTAATAAGCGTCTCGGTTCGAGTCCGAGTACCCCCACCATTTTCCTCAAGATTCTTTGTTCAGCACTTAATGAATAATGTTTTTAACACAAGTAAACATCACCGCCAAAGGCACTTCAATCGCTGAGCATATGTTCAGTTTCCGACTTGATACAGCGAGCGACAATTTGAAATTGGCTCTTTATTCTTATCGAAAGGTAGAAGACGGGAAGAGCGTGGACACATACAGCGAATTAGCTCCCAGTTGTTTGAACAGTGTGAAGCTCGAAGATGTTATGCAAACTCGCTTCTACGCTCAAGCTGTAGAAGATGCAAAACAAAATATTAGAACTGCTCTTTGATTTCCTCAAACTTGATGCAAAGCATCATAATTAAACGGGAGTGTAGCCAGTGCCAGTATTACGCCGAAACGACACATGTTGAGTTAAGGCTATAGAATGCGAGGTGAGCGTATCCACTAAGTGAAAGACGTAGGTGAAAATCCTACCACTCCCACCATTTTATCCAATGCTTGGCTCACAGATAATTGAATGAGCGTTTTTTCCTCAAAAATGCACTATATTAATCTATAAGAATGCCGAGTTAGGGAAACTCTGGAGCGAGTTACTCCACCCGCTCGGCTCCAAACAAAACTATGGAAACAGCACTGGAACAACTTGAACAACGTGAACAAGAATTCATCAGAGATGTTATTGTTGACATGCGATTTGATGCTAATGGTATTAAAATACCAATGAAAGGCGTGAACCGAATTAAAGCCATTGCGGAAGCGATGGCTGTTTGTATTCTAGAGTCCAAGAGAAGCGGTGACACATCATGAAAGTAGATTTTTACACTGTAGTTTCAGAATTCTGTTCTTATCCCAAGACAGATGATTTAACACTTGATTTTTTTAATTTCCTAGAAGAAAGATATCCTAGTATCTGGAGTAAATTAAGCATGTGGTTTGCGGATGATTGGTCTCATTACGATGAAAACAATTCCGATATGGTTCAATATTACAATCCACGATTGGGGATTTATGGCTGGGATATAACCATAAAGAGTGGAAATTTCAATTTATTTCTTTCTGCGCTCAAATATTTTTGGGGAGAACTTACCGAGCAAACCGTGGGTGTTTGCTTTGCTTGCAAGAAAGAATCTGACAATCTTCAAACTGAACACTCTGTTATTGTTTCATTCGAGTTTGCGCCAATGGTTAAGTATTACGAAGCGCAGACGATGGACGGAGCTGCTATGGAAGAGAAGTATATCTGTCGAGAATGCGCCATTGGTATGTACAAGAAGCTGGTTGACAAAGCTAACCCAGAAGGCGTGGAGTGCTGGGTGTAATGTCTGAATTTGCAGAAGAGCAAACACAAGACTTGATGGACTATCACAAATCTCCTGGTGATGGTTGGACCTGGTATAGCGTTTGTTCAATGCATTTTAATACTCAAGACTCGTGCAATATATGTATGACTGGTCATTGGGTGAATGATGAAGAGCGGGCTTGTGACCAAGAACTTTGCAAGCAGGATTATGATGCTTGGCACAAAAAGCACAACGTTTCTGATTCTGAATCTCGAATATTCCTCAAAAAGATTTTTCCAAACCTTGAATAGATATGAGTTTCACTTTTCTAAAGCCATCTTACGTTGGCGACTTGCTAGAACTTGAAGCAAGCATCAAAGCACTTGGAGAGAAATCTCTTACCGTCGAAGTAAAGGCTCGCAGAAATCGCAATAGAGTATATGACAATATTGCGGTTGGTGAATTTGTATTCATTTCTATCGGAGATGTAGATGATTTAACTAATCATCCAGATTTTCTTCCCTATAAAGCGCATGGCTTGGGTAAAATAGATTAATGTTTACAACGACATGCCCAAAATGCAAACAAGCAACAAAACCTGTTTACAAAACCGAAAACGACCTTCCGTTTGACTATGATTCTGGATTTTTCTGTCAACATTGTTCTCTTGAGCGACTAGATACAGGCTCCATGCTTGTCGATTTAATTAACACATTGGAAAAAGCTTTGGATGTTGCGCAACAAGCATCTCACACTGCTTCTGTCGTATCGTATAAACGAAACACCAAACCCAATACAAAAGCACGATAAAAAGATGCCAAGTAGTCTCAACGATTATTCCTGTATAACATAAAGACCATGACGAACGCATTAAAAACATTGATTGGGAAGACGGTTGACGAAGATGTGGCTCAGAAAGAGCTAGAAAAACTTGCAAAAAAAGAAGGCTACACGAGATGCCAACTTAGAGAACCGGGCGGATTTTATGATTGTCAATTTGACACAGCAAGGCTACAAGTCCATGTTGACAGTGATAAGAAAATTGTTGACATTCAAGAAGGATAAGTTCACTTTTTTGGGCATGGTCATTGTCCAGTGAACATTAAGCAAGGTACAATAGAATCATGTGGGCACAGTTTACAGAAAGAGCACGCAAAGTAGTTTTCTTTGCACATGAAGAAGTAGCAAAATATAACGAACACTATGTCTCTACCGAGCATTTGTTACTTGGACTGCTTAGAGACCCAAGCGCACAATTAAACTCTTTATTGGATGAAGTCGATTGGGTTGGTCGAAATCCAAGTGGTGCCGTTGCAGCAATAAGAGCTGAAACAACAGCGCAGATGTTGCAAAGAGCCCATCCTATTAACAAAGGGTCTAAAGACATGACACTAACTCCGAGAGCTAAGCATGCAATAGATTTAGCGTATGATGAAGTTAGGGGCATGGGTGCAAATTATTTGCACGACACTCATTTATTCTTAGGAGTGTTAAGAGAAGGAGACGGTCTTGCTGGTAGAGTTTTAACGAAATTTGGATTCGACTTGCATCATTCAAGAGAATTTTTGCGCAGCGAAAAGTGTACTCTAGCAACAATAAATAATGTTAATCCAATAACATTAAAACCACATGATTTCGAACCCGCAGAATCCAATAGCGATGATGATAAAATTCGAACATTGAAAATGTTAAAATTATCTGCTATTGAAGCTGTTTGCAAGGTGTTTGATGATTTAATCAAAAGCATTCAAAAACCATGATTGCAATAACAAAGAAAAAAGTTTCGAGATGGTTTTATAAAGGTAAGGGATATGCTAGTGAAACTGCGGCGCTTAAAGCACTCGCTTTAGATACTCTTAAGGCTGAAATTATGAATAAATCTGGCGGGCGTTTCTGGCAGAGAGTTCGAGAATTGGATGCTTTGAGCGGTTTTTCCGAAGAAGAAGGACATGGATATCGAGATGCTATGGGCGAGTTATGGGCAGAAAAATTTCCACACTCCGAAGATGGTTCTTGCTTTAAGTGCTCAAATGGGTGTAACCGAAGCCGTGGGATTGCGTGGTGTAAACTTGCCAAAAAACAATGGATAGACGCCAAGGTTAGTGATTTAAGAGCTGAGTATAGCAAACAGGTATAATTGGTTTTTATCGTGTATAATGAAGATGGAGACTATTATGAATAAAATCATTATTGAAATTCGTGGCGCAGAAGGTGGCGCGGATTCTAAGCTATTGGTTAAAGACCAATATTCCATTTACGCCAAGGCATGCGTCTTGGAGTGTCTTTGACGTTCGTGTCTTAAACGAGCGTGACGGATTTATTTCCTTATTAATTTCTGGCGCAAAAACTGATATTTTTGCAAATGAAGCTGGAACCCATTCTTGGCAACGTGTCTCTCCGACAGAGCGCAAGGGGCGTGTACACACATCTCTTATTACAGTTGCTGTTCTTCCTGTTCCGTCTGAAAAAGAAGTTGTCTTAAAAGATTCCGACCTTGATGTAACTACATTTTGTTCTTCATCCGCTGGTGGTCAACACATGCAGAAGAATGAAACAGCAGTGAGAATTGTTCACAAACCAACAGGTTTGGTGGCAACATGCCAGAATGAACGCTCTCAGTTGCAGAATAAGATATATGCAATGTCTGTGATTCGAGCAAGAATACAAGAAGCTGGAGACAAGGCTACTTCAAAATCAACACAAAAACAACGCAAAGAGCAAATTGGGTATGGCGAAAGAGGTGGCAAAATTAGAACAATTCGTGTGAAAGACAACACTGTTTTTTGTCACGCAACAAATCGCTCGAAGTCGCTTAAAGAATACATGAGAGGAAAAATCACTTTTTAAGTTGATTTTCCTCAAACAACTGAAAAGTGTGCCATAATTGAATGTTATGCAACCAGGCACACTTTTCTTTGTCTCAGCAGCAGCACTGGTTTTAGAGATTATTTTGGCTATTAATAATGCCAGACTCGCAAACCGTGGTGTTGCGCTCAATCTGGTACATAGTCTTTCGCCAACTGTGGCATTTTTGGTTTTTCACATTTGTTGGTGGTTGAGCCCATTTCGTGTCACAACTCCAGCTATTGTTGAATATATTGTAGGAACAATTGCTTCAGTCGCTTTTCTGTTTGGCACTGCTTTTGTCACGTCTGGGTGTCTTGTAATGAAAAACGAAGAGTTGTGTATTGACCAAGACAATCCGCTCTTCAAGCTGTTGAAAAAGCTGCCTCTTAAATTTGAAGGTCGAAGTTTATGCTCGATTTCCTGGTTGGCAGCAATTTTAATTTTCGTCTTGCCTGTGTTTATGGCAATTGTTGGAGTTGCTTGTGCCGCCGCATCTTTGGTCATTTGCGCCTGGACATGGCAAAACCCAATAGCCTACTTCCCAGAGCTTGTCAAGCTTGAAAGCTGGCCTGAAACCGAAATGCGCCGAAATAAAAAAGGTGTCTGGGTTAGCCCAGTTCCATATTTGACAGCACTTGCCGCCGTTGTTGGATTATTCGTTCTAATCGGATTTCATATTGAAGTGTTCTTAGTCGGACTGGCGTGGGTGGTTAGTTTTAGTGTTGTTTTTGGATTGCTTTGGTGGGTGGTTGGTTTTGTTATCGACCGTATTTCGGGCGAATACGAAGTTCTACCCAGCGAATCAAAAGAAAAGCTTGACTACGACTTGACCGCATCGCTTGATAGACTCAAGAGTCGAAAATCCACTCGCTCAATTCTTGTTTGGGAAGTTTTTATTCAAATCTTTAAGCAAAAATTCTGCCCTAAGATTAAATATTGCTGCAAAGACGAAATGGGCGAAACAAACTGCAAAGAATACGACTATTAATGAGTAGAGTAGCGGTTTTGGTTGGTGGTGACGGACGAGGGACTAATATGAAGTCCCTCGTCCTATCCAATTTGGGAGTTTCTTTAGTAGTTTCTCCCAAAGAAAATCACGCAACTGTTTGGGCTCGTGACTCGGGTGTTTTGGTTGAAATACTTCCAAAATCTACTGAATATACTTCAGAGCTTTTAGAACTATTGAGCAAACATCAAATAGACATTATTTGCTTAGCTGGTTATTTATATTTGTTGCCGCCAGAAGTTGTGCGTGTATACAGAAATCGCATCTTAAATATCCACCGTTCTCTTTTGCCAAAATTTGGAGGTAAGGGGATGTATGGTATAAACGTCCATCAAGCAGTTGTTGACAGTGGTGAAAAAGAAAGCGGTTGTACAGTTCATATAGTGAATGAACATTATGACGAAGGCTCAATTTTACTACAACTTGTATGTGATGTGACACCCGATGACACCCCGCAAACATTATCGGAAAAGGTGTTGGAGTTGGAAAAACAAGCCTATCCGCAAGCGCTGATTAAACTGTTAAGCGACTTAAAGCAGGAATTTTAGCAGTTTGCGCAGAAATGTATCCTTGCCACTCGCAAAAAAGAAAAAGAGGGATACATTATGAATAATTTAAACGATGCCTGGTGTCATAACTGGGATAAAGAAAAAGCTCTGTATGAAGAGAACTTACAACCGTTAGAGAATGCATTTAAAGATGCATTAATGAAGATTCCACAGGAAAAGCGCCTACAAATGGGCGGAATGTTAATAGACGATTTGTGGAATGATGTTTATCAAAAACACTTTCCATATCAAAAAGTCACTATTGGCGATGATGGAAAGCTCCCCGAGATTAATCGTTCTCTACTTCGACACAAAAGGTCACGCTCGGGCTACTATAATAGCGCAACTGGCAAGCCAAGAGTAGATGAAGGCATGGAGCGGCTTGCTCTTTTAATACACCACAATTGTGTTTTAAAGCCAGTTCACAAAAATGAAAGCGCTTTTAGCCAAACTCTTAGGACTGTTATAATGCAAAATTCAAGTTTGATACGTCAAGTCATTAGTGGTTCACCTGAAGACTGGGGGTATTTAGAACATAAATATGTGGAACCAGTTAGTTATTGCACACCAGAACCCGTCAGCACGGTTGAATCACCGACTAAGGTTCCGTTCTTCTCAAAAGAAAGATGGAAGAAAGCAACAGTCAAACTAAGTAAATCCAATAAAATGGTTGATGCATCAGCCGCTTTAAGTAAAATCATGCTTGGTAGGATTTTGGGTGAAAGAGTTCAAAAAGACGCTTCATTGACAAAACCAACTAAGAAAACTTTTGTGCAAAAAGTCAAAAGCTTTAAGTTCTCAAAGAAAATTGATTTTAACAATCTCAATCCGAAGAAATGGTTTAAGTCTCAGTTGGCTAAATTCTCGAAACCAATCAACAAGGTTCAACCTGTGCCAACTTCCTGGAAAAAATCATACAATCAAGAGATGGAAAAAACAGCTATTGAATTCCTCAAGTCAGCACGTGGTCAGGTGTAATCAGAATCACCAAAGCTAGATTTTGGCTGAAATTCTGATTTTCCTCAAAAACAGTTGACAAAATGTAAGGCACTTGGAGATAATGATTTAATCATGAAGTTAAGCACACTGATTCTAGATATGGACTTTATCACGCCTTCGGGCGTGTGTTACAAGTAAGCAATAGCGCTCACTTGTAGGTTCAGTGCTTAACTGACAACTCACTCCCGAAGGCAAACACGATGCGGAAAGCGCATCGTGTTTTTTCTTGTCTGAATTTGGGGCTGTGGCAGAGTTGGTCAATGCGTCCGCCTGAAGAGCGGAAAATTAGGGTTCGATTCCCTACTACCCCACCAAAATTTAATGTGCCTCTTTGGTATAAACTGGTGAGTACGCTAGCCTGAAGAGCCTGAAGTCGGAGTTCGATTCTCCGGGGAGGCACCAAAATTCAATATCCCTCTTTAGTGTAAACTGGTGAGCACATTTGTCTGAAAAGCAAAAAGTCAGAGTTCGATTCTCCGGGGAGGGGCCAATCTTGCGACTATGGTTGAACACATAAAAGGTATGTTCAGCTCAAATCACGAACTATAAGTTATGATTTGCACGAAGTGTTTAATTGATAAGACAGTTGATGATTTTAGTTATCGCAATAAACTGAAAGGAACAAGAAGAAGTGAATGTAAAACGTGTTCAAAAAAACACGCAAATACATATTACGCAACCAACACGGTGCGCCGTGAAAATATTAAAAACCGAAGACAGCAACACAAAATAGAAGTTAGACAAAAATATATTGATTACATCAGAACTCAATCCTGCGCCCTATGTGGTGAAAATCATCCAGCTACATTAGATTTTGACCATATCGAACCATTAGAAAAACGAAGCGAAATCTCGCAAATGGTACGAACTGGGTGTTCCTGGGAGTCGGTGTGGAATGAAATTAATAAATGTCGAGTGTTGTGCTCTAACTGCCACCGAAAGCATACGGCGCAACAAAACAACTGGCTAAGAGTCTTGGATTAAGATATATGGGCGAAAAGTGATACTGGTGACACGTCTGCGGAAAGCAGAAAAGTCGGGTGATTCCCACCATTTCCTCAAGTTTCATTTATGTGATATAATGAGTTATGAAAATTGAAAAAGAGCGAGCTGTGGAAATCATACATTTGCTTGACGTTAAGCGCAGCGAACTTGCAAAAAACGAAAAAGCCAGTGGACATTATTGGAATGGCGACGGTTGGGGAAGCATTTCTGGCTTCAGAGATGCAGAAAAATGGATGAACGATAGCTTGGCAACTTATTTAATTGAGCTTTTGAACGAAGTGTAGTCACACTGTTTTCATATAGTTTTTTTACCAGCAGGACTTCTTCATTGTGTTGAGAGTATAATTGAAAGTATCATGAAAACAGTTACAACAAACTCATTTGAAGCCGACGTATTAAAGTCGCCCGTACCCGTCCTAGTGGATTTTGGCGCAGAGTGGTGTCAACCTTGCAAGGCGCTCAAGCCAACTTTAGAATCTTTTTCCAAAGAGCGAACTGACGTTAATTTTGTCTTTGTGGACATTGACGAGAGCGACAAGCTTGCTTCAGAACACAACATTATGTCAGTCCCAACACTTGCTGTATTTAACAACGGGAAAATGCTCGGTCGTATTGTCGGCAATGCTCCGAAAGCCAAGATTGAAGAGCTGTTAAGCAAGCATTTGTCTTGATTCCTCAAATCTTTGCATTAAATAAAAATGCAATCTTATGATTTCAGTTTAATTTACGAACAAGCAGTTTCTGCTATAGAAAAGCACGGGTTCGTTGTTCACCCAAGAGATGAAATTAAAGACTCTAACACTGGAGAATTTGATGGTGTAAATATTTGGGTGAAAGACGAACAATCTGATGAACAGGCACTATATGTTCTTCTTCATTTGTTTGGTCACAGCGTGCAGTGGAATGTTGATGAAAAGCTGATGAAAATTGGAATCAACACCGAGCTTTCCAGAACTGAAGAAGAACTTTTAAAAGTTTATGACTACGAGCGCCAAGCATCTGAAATAACAATTACGTTGTTGGAGTCTATTGGGGTTACATATCTAAATCAGTGGATTTCAAATTGGTTTCATGCAGATTGGATGTGGTTGAAGCATTTGTACTCTACTGGCGAAAGAGTTGGCTATCTAACATATTGGATTGATGATGCGGAATTGTTGCCACCGTGCGATATTCCAGAGTTTACGCCACAACTTTTTGAGTCTCGAAACTCTTTTTAATGTGAAACAACAGAGATGGAACTTACATCAGAGTATTTTGATTTAACTGGAGAGTTGATGGAATATCTAACTCGTGGTGACGGGACATATCCAGTTAATGAGTCGGAGACTAATTGTAAAATTATTAGCGTAAAAGCAGCTCTCGCAAGAGATAGCGACGGAAGCGTGTCTATGGTACATCTTGAAGATGAGCCTATACAGTTTTATGCAGATATTGACTTTGTGTTAAGTGACGAGTCTCGTGGAACCACCCAAGTATGTTTTGCTCCGTCAACCATTATGTTGATTAATTTCAAGCCAGTTAAAATCGAAGAAGGATGTGTCTTAGCTGATAAACTGGCGGAAATTCGGGACGAAATTGAAAAAGAAGGTCCGACCATGAATGAAGTAAACACAACTTTATGGTCTAAATGTCTGATTAATTATGTTTCGAAGGGTGTTGGAACTCACAATCCAAATTTTATTGACTCAATGCTTGGCATGAATCAAGTAATGGTAAAGTGGGCTCTCGATAACAACACCAAAAAATTGATTAATTTTGGCGATGATGATGCTCTCGTGTATCAATGCCAGGTTGCATACGGAACGGAAGAAGGCGTAAGCGGAAGTGTGGTTTTTCAAGTCATGCCATATGAAATAGACTTTTCCTCATGATGATTCAAAAGTGGTATATTGAATCATGACTAATGTAAAATGGTTGGTTGAAGTTGATGCTTTTGACGAAGGGTCAAGTGAGGGTATCGTTGCTGCTTTAAAGGCTCAAAACATTCCATATAAGCCGTTTAAAACTGTTGATTACTTCGATGGTCGCTACAATCATTTCGAGCCTGGAGAGTGTGTATTTTTCTATGGCTCTGTTCAAGTAGCTAAAGCGATACAAGAACGAAATATTTGGAAGCCAGGAATCATTGGCAATTTTCCAAATTATCGCTGTTCTGCATTCTACTCACAGCTTGGCGACAAAATGCTTAGTTCAGAGCATTTCTTTGCTCCGTTCGGTGATTTAAAGCGTCTTTGGTCTTTCTACCAGAAGTGTTTCGACAGCGATTGTCTTTTTCTTCGCCCGGATGGTGGCGACAAGCTTTTTTACTGGTCAGGTTGTTGAAGATTTTGAGCTTTTCTTTGAAAAAGAATATGTCTATTTGGGTGAATTCAACACTTCGGAATCAATGTGTTTGGTTGCAAATGCTTTTAAAATTGACGCCGAATATCGTTTGATGGTCTCAAACGGTAAGGTTGTCACGGGTAGTCAATATCATCTTAACGGTAAAATGCACAGAAACACACACATCCCAGACGATGTGATTACTTTCGCTGAAGATGCGCTCTCGGGTGGTTTTGCGCCAGATGATGCTTTTATTTTGGATGTTTGTGAGTCTCAGGGAAATTTGTTTTTCCTAGAAGTGAATCCAATTAGTTGCGCAGGATTGTATGCGATAAACCCAGGGATTTTTGTTTCTACAATTAATGAAACTATTACAAAGAGACTTAATCATGAATGTATAATAACTACATCATGAGAAACAACAATCTCGATTTAGCATCTCTTCGTGTAGTGGCAAAGGAAGCGGAACAAGATGGTTTAATGGTGTGCTTATCAGCACGCACTCTAAACATGTTGTTGGACAAGGTGGACAAAGAAATCCATGATGAACACCAAGTCCCATCGTCTCTGATTTCACAAATTAATCAAAATTAAAGGTGGTTAATGCTTCAAATAAGTATATAACTGTATTATGAGAAATGTTCTGGCTGCGACCAACAGGATATTAAAAATAGCAAATGTTCTTGACCAAAACGGACTTTGTGCATATGCAGACGTACTTCATGGTGTATTAAAGCGAATGGCAAGCGACGAATTTATGTTCGGTGGTCCTTCCGAAGATTATCCTAGCGACAACAGAGCACCAGTTGAATATGGCGATGAGCCCATGCCAACAATGGAAGAGTTGGAGCGTGCTGATTTTGAGCGTGAATTATTCGACCTTATTATGCAGCGAGAGAATTCACCAGAAGGATTGACACAAGAAGAGCATGAGCGCAAGCTTCAACTGATGCATTATCTTAAGGGAAATTCGTGGGATAGTTACCAGGGAGACCCTGAAAATGCAAGGCTTAGAGCTATTTTAGAAGACAATGGGCGTGGTTATATTTCTGAGCAAATAGACGACCAAAACCCAGAAGACCCTGGTGAACACGAATACCGATAATTAGCAAAGCCCGCTTAAAGCGGGCTTTGTTTTGTTTAACTATGCTGTAAATTCAGCTTTTATGTTTGTAATCTGTCTTTCGGAGAAAGATGTGGGCAGTGTCGTTTGAAGTGTTCCATCTTTCCAAACCATGCCTCTGGCGATTTTTTGTTTATCGCCTTCTTGATAAAACACCACCACGTCATGTGTACCAAGCCGATTCTTTGGTAGGGACTGTAAGTATTGTAACCATCTTGTACTGAGTTGCATTTTTATTTTTCTCCAATAATGTCACCGATTACAATGCCGACATGTCAAACTGCGGCAATAAAGAAGATACTGGAATACGACAATTCGGGCACAACCATAAATTACTCATGAGTTCTGGCGAAATGCCTGCGACAGAATGATTAGCCTCTTCAGGCGTCAAAAGTCGCTCTCCATCAATAGTTGGGTAGCCCCCAGAATCTTGAGACGTTATTTTTCCTAAACATTTGGGACAACCTAATGGTCGAAACCCTTGGTTTTCTTTAGTGGAATTTGGCATCAACACCAGTCCTGTTGGAAGGACTGTCAAGTTTTTGGTGTCGAAACCTTTTGGTAGAATTTTTTCAATTCTACTC
>OFQY01000629.1_pt1 | contig 13106 bp, 27 predicted proteins | sample 1542991 | NCBI WGS metagenome assembly OFQY01 (sample SAMN07774224, study PRJEB24372) | wastewater metagenome | isolation source: Exp Tend VB 10WW | collected 2016-02 | reverse complement strand
TCTTGTCGCGGATATCGCGGGCGGTGTTGGGCTTCACCGCGTGATTGAGGAAAACCGACTTGGATTCGTATCGCTTGATCCGGCTGCCGGCGAAGGCGCGGGCCGGGTAATCACGACCATTCGCGGATACGGACCCGCAAAGGAGTGCATCGCGAATGATCGGATACGCGCCGGTGCGGTCCACCCGGCCACCGGAAAAGGCAAAGCGTTCTTCGATCCGTTGAGTTCGCATCGCGGGATGAAGATTACCCGCGATGTTGGAAGTGAGGCAAATCAACGACTACTCGTCACCATCATCGTTGTCATGGTCCGGACCTTTGCCCTTGTGCTTATGGCCGCTTTTGTCCGTTGACTCTTTCGCCGGCCCCGGCTCACGATGCCACTGCTGAGAATCGCCACCGCCTTGCTGCTCTTGCGGGTTTGCCGCGTCCCATGCCTTCCAGTTCGCCGCTTCGTGCTGCGGGTCAAGCTGCTCTTGGAGTTGCCATGTCTGCGGCGACAACACCCGTTCACGCTTCAGCACGGCCCTGCGATTCGTCTCCGCGCCGGGATCGCTCACCATCGGCGACGGCTCCGTGATCTCCACGTCCAACTGACGCAGGTCCATCGGCGTCAACAGGCCCAGCCGTGCCGCCAATTGCAATACCTTCAACGCCGAGGCCCGTTCCCAGCGTTCGCCGTACTCGAATTGGCCGCCCTCGATGGCAACCGCGAACGGCGCACCCGTGGTCAACGCCGCCGCGAAGTTCACATCGTCGATCTTCCCCGTGCCGATGCTCTCCGGGAAGCCGAGGGACACGCACGCCCCGCGAAGTGCCGCCTGCTCGGCCTCGATGAAGTTCGCCACGCCGCTGGCCGTCGGCCCCTCTTCGTACTCGCGTGATCCTTCGACGCGGACCACTTCGGACTGCGTGAATCCGTTGACGCCGCCGTTCCATCCGGCGACGAAGCCGGGATAGTAGCCGCCGGGGCCGGCACCGTCCGCCGCCGAAATCTGCGGGATGAGCCCTTGCACCTGATCCCGGCTCGCGGTCGGGAACTTCTCGCGCCACGCAATCGCGGCCTGCTTGGACGCCGTGCCGAGCATGTTGCTGAGCAGCTTCCGCACCGTGTCGAGATTGTCCTGGACCGGGAAAAACGACGGGAGGCCCCGCTTGACGTCGGAGTCCACGTTCACGGTGACATGGACGATTTCATCGGCCTCGATCCACTCGCCGCCGCTCGGATAATCCGCCACGTCCCAGACGTGGTATGCCCACACGTCCTTGACGTCGTTGGGGTCCGTCTCGATGCCGAACGATTGCGGTGTGGTCGTGTCGCCCGAGGGATTCCCGACCTGATCCGCCGCGACGAAACGAAACCACATGCGGCCGGCATAGACTCCGAACCGACCGAATACCTCACCGTCCCGATGCAACCGCCGGAACGCCTCACGGCTCACGAGCGGCCATTGCGATTGACTGCGGAAGTCGTCAAGGATTCGCTGAGCACGCTCCAGCAACGGGTCATCCGTCGCCACGGTTGGATAGGCGGATTTCTTCGCCCCGCGCCGACATGCCTGCCATCCAAATCCCTTGCGGACATGGTAATCCACGAGCCGATTGAGCAAGCCCTTGCCGAACTGGTTGGTATCGGTGAGGAACTTGGACAGCACCCGGAATCCGCGAAGATCGACCTCGTTCCAATACAGCGGGATGTCGCGGCCGCCGAGTCGGTCAGTCGGCGTACCGGTCGCACCGCGGGCGAACGGGGCCGACGACATGGGATAGCCCCACGGCGTCATCGGTGCGTTCTGCCAGACGGCCCAATTCTGAGCCCATCCGTACGCCTCTCCGAACCTTTGTGAAAGGCTTCTGTACCGCGTGTCGGCAGCACGGTCCGATTGCGGCTTGATGACGTCATGGGATGTGAGCGTTGTAATCGTCATTTCTTCAGCCGTGTGGTAGTTAATGCCTTTTCCAAAGGCCATCCTCGATTCAGCCTTCCGACAATCGCCGGAGCCGAAATCCCGACACGTTTGGCCCAGTCAACAATCGCCAACGTTTGGCCGTTGACCGTTAGAAGCCGATTGCGGCTTGTGTTTCGCTTTTGCACCGATTCAATTGCCCACCTGCAGTTTCCCGGTTCATAGTCGCCGTCGTTGTTGATGCGGTCGATTGAGTGATCTGCTGACGGCCTTTCACCCATGTCCTCAAAGAACGCCTCGAAGGATTGCCATCGGTCGCAGACCCTAATCCCCCTGCCGCCATATCTCTTGTTGTTGATGTCGCAGCATCGTGATTTCATGCTTTTCCATACGCCATAAGTTGGCGTTCTGGAATGCCCATGAATCAACTTCGTTTCCTTGATCCTTTGGGTACGAAAGCACCCGCATGAGGTTGATTTTCCAGACTTCAGGCGAGCGGCCCTTACGTCCTTGATGTTGCCGCAATCGCAGCGGCACACGCAATAAGAGCGGCCTTCCCGAAACACCAAGTCCGTGACCACGAATCGCCCGAAACGGACGCCAACAACGCTTTCGGGTGTGGCTCGATGTGCTCGCATGGTACGCCTCGATGATTCGATTGAGGCATTTTACCACACTCTGTGAAAATGCAAACCACATCTGCGGCCATCCACCGAACGATTCGAGGATGTTGCGCTGGATCGCGGTGTAACGGCGTTGCTCGGTCGCAGAATCGCGACCACGGGAAAGGAAATCGTGGCTGGTGAGCGTATAGACTGCGTTCATAGCCCGGTGAGAGTACCACAGGACGGCAAAGTCAGGCTACTTGCCGGCATGGATCGCAAATCGAAACAGGTTATCCACCGCCGCCGGTGTCTTTGGCACAATCACTCGTTGTCCAGCGTGAAGTTGCACGCCGTGCTTCTCGGTCCAAACCAATTCACACGACTCGCCCTCAATCAAAAGCGGCACCACGAGAGACACGCTCTTGACGTTCCATTCCTCTGCAATCGCCCTCATCGTTGATTCGGCGTTCATCTCACACCCCCCACGGTCAGCATCTCCAGCCGCGACACGGCACCCGCAGCAGCGTCGGCTCCGTCATCATAAAATCCGAACGGCAAGTCGCCCAACTGTTCCCGCAACAGCTTCCCGCCGCGTGTCCGCCGAATCCGAATCTGGCGCAAGCTCAGGTACGTTGCCAGCCTACGGATTCGCTGGATCTTCGGGGCCGTGTTCGTGATCGGATTCCACGGCACCAACAGTTTAGCCGCCGTCAACTGCCGCACGACCTCGGGGGCCATGAAGCCCATCGTGCCGTTGTCCTCGAATGAAAAATCGTGGACCGGTGCCCAATCGCGAATCAGCCGGATGCCACGGGCGATCATCGCCACGGGATCTTCGCGATTCAATTCGGCGTCGAGGTAAATCGTGCCGCTTGTGTCCACGGCCGCGAGACAAAAAGCCTGGTAGTCGCCCTCGAGATTCTTCTTCGCATCCCCCGCGAAATCACTGACGCCTTTCGACGGATCGAGGTATATGCACTTCCACGACAGATTCGCCGGCCATTCATCGAACCAGAAGCCGTCCCACTCGAACCACTCCGGCGGAAACTCGGCGCCCGCGATACTGACAAACTCGCCGCCCAGTTCCTGCCGCGCGAACTGCGTTTCCCCGTACTGCTTTTGCAAGGTCTGCTCGAAGCCCACCGGGTTGAACGGGTTGTCCCCGGTGCGGGCGCGGAAGATCGCCGTATCCGGTCGGCCAGTCGCGAACACCTGATACGTCCAGTGGCTCGGCCCCTTCGGAGTGAATGTGGCCGACAGCCACCCTTGCTCGCCACGCTCGCGGAGTGCCGCGATGCACAGGTCATACGCCCGCGAATCGCCACCGCCGAATCCCATCAAACTCGCCTCGTCCAACCACACCCCGGAGAGGTTCGGACCACGCATCTTCTCCGGGTCTTCGGCGGTGCGGAAGCGAATTGTCGCGCCGTTCGTCAACGTGGCATTTGGGTACGGCGTCAGTTTCACGCTCTCCCATACGCCAATCTGCTGAGCAAGATTCTTGAACGTCGGGTATGTCGTATCACTCAACATTACACCCGTCGGCGAACCAACGAGGTAATTGCGTCCCGGCTGGGCACGACACATGAGGTCGAATGCACCCACCCACGTCTTGCCGGCCCCACGGCCGCCGACGAATCCCCGATAAAGTGCCGGCGACTCGCAGAACTCATCCTGCGTCGGGTGTATGTCGATCGTCACTTGCACGGATGATCCGCTTGATGATGGTCAGTTCCCCAGCCTGCTTCACATCCAACTTGTCCGTCACCATGCCGAGGATCTTGGCAAGGCTGTCCAGTGCCCCCCGCTTGTCGCTCAACTTGATTTTCTTAATCGTCCCGATGTTGTCTCGGTCTTCTCCACGTCCGCCGTAGATCGACTCCACTTCCAAGCCGGAAATCGCTGCCGATGTGTCGTCGTCGATTTCGTGAATCGGCTTCAAATTGCCGTCTTCATGAAACGCCTTGCGGATGTCGAGGAACGCCAGTTTGCCAAGCTCTGCAATGACCCGTTCGGCGGTTATCTCGGCCTTCTTTGTGAGTTTCGCCCGTCCTGCTGCAACGGCATCGGAAATGCTCACATTCGCTAACAAACGGCATCCTTGCTCGTTGGCCGTTTTCGGCGAGTATCCGGCCCGAATTGCGGCTTGTGTCGCGTTGCAGTCGATCAGGTATTCTTCGACGAATCGCTGTTGCTTCGGGGTCATAGGTCATCATCACTTTCATCGTCGGCGATCCGCAGGCACCGTGTCCCCTGTGTGACCACGCCGCCGGACTTGGCTTTGTTCATGTCGGCATCGGCCGAGTGGAACAGGGACAGGCCATCGCGAAGCCGGCGGGATAGTTCCGCGATCTTGCGAGGGCTTCCCGGCGGTGCCGTGGTCGGTGTTGGCTTGGGGAACGGGCGCTCCGGGTAGTCCTCCGGGAACATGATAATCATGAGCCGGGCCAGTTCGCCATCGGTCAGCGTCACGGATTCTTCGACGGATTGGGATTCCCACATCACGTCAATGGTGCCGGATTCGATGGCGGCATGAATCCGCTCGATGGCCACCGACTGGAACTTGTTCCGTCGTGTGGCGACGATGGCCTCACGCGGAACCGACGGACGTGACTGCCGCATGACCTGAATAATACAGGACTCCTTCCGGAATAAAAGCGTGGATCATGGCATTTACCCGTTCGCCCTCGCTGTCTCCGGCGTCCGGGGCGGTTTCATTTCAGAAGCGATACGTGTACCTGCAACGTCGTGTTATTCGGTCATGACGCTTCAGGGGCCGGGCGAACTTCCGGGGATGCGTGCCAAACATCGCGGTGCGGTCGTACTTCGGCATCCGCTCCATGTCCGGTGTGCGGCGCGAATCGCGAAGGATCAGTTCTCGGATCGCCCAATTCGCAAGCTGCGTGGAAAGATTCCATGCGGCGCGGAACGTGTCGATTGTGCGAGCATCCGTTGGCTCGATCACTTCGCGAATCGGCAGTGAGACAACACGAATCATGTCAGTTTCTCCTGCACAATCACCGGCCGCGGTTTGAATGGGTTTCCCCACGGGCTCGCCGGCCATCCGGCGAAGGCGCGACCAACGTAGCACACGGCCGCTCGCTGCTCCGGTGTGCGGTGGTGGCGGACATCCACGACGCGGATCATTCGGCACCTGCTTTCCGCATCGCGATTAGCACGTCCTGCCGCACGCGGTGGATGCGGCGGATGTCCTCGACCGTGATCCCGCGAACGACCGCCATCGTCTCACCGCTCGTTGATTCGGGTATGCCGTATTCCTTCGCCGCGAACGGCAGCATGGCGGCATCGCAGTCTTCGAGCAATCTTTTCAACTCAGCGTTCACGTTTCCTCCTGCATCATCGCGGTGATGTCCTTGATTCGGGATGCCGCCGTCGCCATGATCGCCATCTCGCTGCTGAGAGACTTGCCGAGAGCTTCCATCTTGGTCTGGCACACGTCGTTCTTGTTCATGAGGCGAATGTCTGACCCACACTGAACGACCACGTCTCGCTCGCCGATTGTCACAATATCGACCTGCGAGATAGTTCGAACGAACGGCGAACTAATCCATCCCTTTGCTGAATCAGCGTTGAGCTCCGCGGCGAGGTCGGTCGCGAGAGTGGAGGCGGACCATCGTTCCGGGTCGCCTGTTTTTGCTGCTTGCTGCACTCCAAGTTTCTTGAATGCCTCTTCGATTTGTTCCTTCGTAATCACGACGGGTCTCCTGAGTTTGGCATCGCGAACTTCACGCCGGGCCACGCAGGACACGTCCACGAGTTGGGTGGGATGCCGTGACACGTTTCGCACCGGGACTGGCTCGACGACTCCTCGCCATAGACGTATCGCCGGACCGGTGCGGCCCACCCGCATCCGCCGCACGTCTCGCACTTCACGCGGTCGAAGCGATGTCCATCTGTTGTCACCGTCGTCACAAAGCTGTTGACGCCCAACCGCACCGCATCGAAATGCGTTCGGTTCTCCAGCCACGTCGGCCACGTCGTCAGCACCACGTCCGTTATCGGTTGGGCCGTGGCGACGAACGGGCGGGGGATGCGACCATCCTTGCACAGCACGCACGTCTTACGCTGCATCGAGGCTGAGTTGTGTTGCTGGCAACGACAAACGGTGAATTGCTCCGGCGACCATATCAGCGACTCGTGGACGCTGAGGAAGTCAGACCATGAGCAGATGATGGCGGATACGAAGCCGCGAGAGACGCCCGCGAGATTCATCTCCGGTTCGCGCCATAAAATCAGTCGCTCCGGAAGCACGATCCAATTCTTGACGACTGGGCATTCTTCGCGGATCTTCGACCGCATGTCGTTTTTGTCGGGCCACGAGTCCCACAACTCCCGCTCGCGGCGGCGAAGTTCGCACACACTGCACTTTTCACAAGCGTGCATCCGTTGACCGAAGATTGGATGTCGCGACTTGGTAGGCGACTCGCATCCATATACAGGCTCGTCGCATCGTCTCGCCAACTCGCATTGCACTCGCACGAATTCGGCGCGTGCGACCTCGCCATGCTCATCGAGCCAGTCCGCGAAGATCAGACGCGGCACGTCATCGTGGGGCGAGGAGAGAATCGAGCAGATGAGGGCGGCGCGGTCGGTCATCAGCATGGCCTCCCATGCATCATGTCCACCAATTCCAGTTCGACTTCGCACGAGATATCGTGTCCTCCCGTCGGTCTATCGTGATAGTCGTGAGAAGCGGAGGCGGTCAGTCGGACTTCTTTAGCCCGATACTGCTCTCCATACTTCATCTCGATACCGAGGCGGATGATCTCGATCAGGTCTTTTTTGTCGAGTGTCGTTTTCAGTTTCATCGCGTCTCCAGTGTCGTCAGCAACGCGGCGCGGGCGAAGGCTTTGGGGAGCGTGGTGCCGAAGGCATTCACGACGCGACAAACGGGGCCATCCAACCAGACACCCCAACCGCCGCCCTGTTGTTCGCCGATGTAATGGACTCGCCACCCTCGCTCTCGCACCTTGTCGATCATCGCCGCGAGGCCGTTCCAGTCGCTCGAAAACTCCTCCCGTTCTCGATCCACCACCATCCCCAGTTGCCGCTCAAGGCCGGCGATGCGGGCGCGGAGCACATCGACGAGCGAACACGGGTACATTGCCCGATCAAACTCCGGACGGTTGCAGCAGGTATTGTTTCCGGGGCACGGTTTTCCGGGCGTAGCCTCATGGGTCTGTGGCGTCAACATGGCTTCTCCATTCGCTTGAGGAACGCGGCGGTACGTTGCGACTGCGCATAGTCCGGATGCATCGGCCCTGTATACGTCTTCAACAACTCCACCGCTTCCGCGAGGTCGCGACGAGCGGCGGCGAGCAGGTCGAGTGTCTCGGCGTGAGCTGAGTTGTCGTCGCTGCAAGCCGCCTCGGCCGCTTTTAACTGCTCACGCAAGGTTGACATGACGTGTAGGCAGGTCAAGCAGCACGTGTCTTGGGGAAGCGGTATCTGCGTGTCAGGCGTCATGATGCCTCCTCGGTGTCTGCGATGTCCGCATCAATCCTACGCTCCAGATCCGCCGCACGCGCAGCCTGATCCTCGTCCATCTCGTCAGGCGGTAGCGGGTCACGTTGCTCCGGCGGTAGTGCCGCTTGCTTGCGGAGATACCGGAGGAATCCGGAGCCGGACGAGTCACCGGGGATCGTGGCGACGGCGCGGACGAACGGGTCGTCGTGCATCACTTACCCTCCGCTTTGGCGATGGCGGCTGCGAGGACACAATCGCTCTCATGCCCCTCGGAGCGAAACGACTCGCAGCACGGACACGACGGGCCATATCGAGGCGATTCCGCGCCCCACTCGGCGATCTTCAGCGCCGCGAGCATTTCCGGCGCGGCCGCGATGAGGCGGGCGTTGGCGTCTCGTACCGCCGTCAGACCATCGTGCGGCAGGGTGAGACGGCAGATATGGCATCCCGCGAACTCACCCTCGACAGGCTGCACAACATCGGTGTCAAATTCCCACGGCCCCGGCGTGTGCGTCACTCGTTCGGTTGTAGTCGCCATGCTCACTCCTCTTCTTTCGTGAAGGAATCACGGACCCGATCCGGCGTGCAGAATTTCTTCCAGTTTGCCACGGTTCCATCCTCGGCAATATCGAACTCGATGTAGTCGCCGTATTCGCCCGGAATGCAGGACGGAACGTAGTCGTTCTCACGGCTCACGAGTTCGATGTTGCCTGCGCTGAGCAGGTAGTAATTTCCCTGGTCGCAGACTTTCATGTAAATTTTCGCGGTCTTGCCCTGCGGCCAGTCGTGGATCTTGCCTGTGTCGATATCCACAGTCACGTTCCACACATCCCCGCGCCGGAACGGGAAGTCGTTCGGGATGTCTTCTTCGCCGTATCGCACCGCCACATTCAGGCGGATAGCGGCAGGCGTGATCTTCGTTGGCACGTTCATGACAATTTCCATGATCTCTCCTCGTGTTGGTGTCCGTGGTCATTCCGACGCGGCAACAGATTGAGTAAGCCGGTGGCAGCCGACTCTCTATGGAGCCGGTCCTGTTTGTACCACGGTGCCACCGGCTTACTCTGTTACCACACTCCGCGAGCCAACAGCCACTCGTTAAGCGGCTCGATTTGCTCCTCGACGAGCCGCACCGCGTCCTCGACACGGCCCGCAGCGTACAGGGCTTCCGCTTTCGCCCGGTACTCTGCACGGGCGGCAATCCGGTCTGCGATGTGCTGGGTCATGGGTGGCTCCTTGGATTAGGTTAGCATCGCGTCCAATTCGGAGTCTGTCGGTTTGCGGTCGAAGACGAGCTTAAACAGAGCGGCCACGGCTTTCCGCTCCGTCGCAATCGCGCCTTTTGCGGAGCGGTTGAAGTTGTTCGCGAGCGTAGCTTTGACCGTGGATACGTTCGCTTTGAACACGGCGGCAACAAAATCCGCGACATCGAAACCGCCGGGGTCGCTGCTTTCCGCAGGCTGTAGTCGGTATTTCATCGTTTTTTCCTTGGTTATCGGGTCGATGCGCCGCACGTTCCCTTCGTTCAGCCCGCAGGTGTCTCTTGGCCTCGTCAGCACCCGCATCACGGGTGGACCGGGTTGCCCCGGTTTCGGCCTTAGCGGACCTGATCCGCCGTGAATCCGTACACCGTCACGATCTTCGGCTCGTATCGGTCCTCGCCAGTGATCGGGTCGATTCCAACCTTCACCATGCCAGCTTGGACGCGAAACGCCTTTTGCTTCTCACCTCGCTTCACCCACTTTCCTTCCGCCTTCCACCCGTCGAAACTGTTCACTCCGGGAAGCTTTTCGAGGAGTCGGGCGTTTTCCACTTGGAAGGCGATTCGGCTGGTGTTCATCTCTGTCTCCCGTGTTTGGTGGCCGCGTGTCTTACACAGGTATAATACACCCGGATATCCGGGAGTCAATGTCAGTATCCCGATTTTTCGGGACGTTTTTTCGGACGGCCGGCGGACGCCGGTTTTTCCGGTGAAAATCGACGGATCGGCTTGGCGGAAATTTCCAGTCCGACCGCAGCCGCGAGCCTCAGTACCCGCTCACTGGACAGGTCGCGGCCCGCGAAATAGTCCCGTGCCGTCTGGTCGGAGAGATCGGCCAGCTTCGCGGCGTGGTGTACGGTGATATCGAGGGCGGTGAGCCGAGCGGAGATTGCGGCGCGGAGATCGGTTGCGTGCATACCCGGAATACTATGCTCTATTCTTCGGTAATCAACGCCATTCAAAAAACTTTTTAGATTTCACATTGACGGATGCGGCAACCAGATCATATCATTCGACCATCGCAAGGGGGTGGTGTGTGGACGATGAAAAGAAACTGACCAGTCGAGATCGGACTCCGGTCTGGATTGACCGTCGGATTGTCCGGGCGGCGAAGGAAATCGCGGCTCGCGAAGGAAGCACAATCTCGGACCTCGTTGAGAAGTTGCTTCGCAAGCCGATGGCGAAAAAACACGACCAAACATTTGCCGACACGGGCAATCCGGTCGGGTGATCTGAACCAACCACAAGGAGAAGCCATGACGACCAACGAACGCATTCGCGAACTCGACGCCGAGCGTGATGCCTACGAGCAATCGCTGCGGGCTCACGAGCGACGAGCCGAAGCCGCTCGGCTGGATGATCGCGTGGCGCAGGCGGAAGAGGACGGCCACCACAGCTACGCGGCGCACCTGAGCCAGCGGGCGAGCCACCTGCGGCGACTGTCGCGGGGCATGTGATCTGGGGCGACCAAGGAGTACATCCGATGACAACGCTCAATCTCCAAGTGCGAAGCCACTACCGACGCGCCAAGGCCGACGGCGTGTGCGTGCGGTGTCAATCGCCATGCGACCGGCCCGACCGCGTGTGTTGCGCCAAGTGCCGGACACCCGCCAAGAGTCGCCGCAATCCCGGTCCGTGTGCCCATTGCAAGACCGAGGCCGATCATCGCAAGCGTGGTCTGTGTGCGACGTGCTACCGCAAGGACGACATCCGCAGCAACTATGTTTCGGCGCAAGTCGCGAAGCCACTCGATCCGTCGCGGCCGGCGTGCCACCACTGCCGGGAACGGAACGGACATGCGTGCAAGCGTGGCCTGTGTACGCGGTGTCACGGGATCAAGGCGGTTCGCGACCTGTACCGGGTGCGTGCCGCGAACAAGGTCGAAGACATGGGGCCGACGATGGAGGAGTTGGACGCACTCATCGCGGAGCAACTGCCGACGATGCCCAACGAGCCCAAGGATCGCAGTCGCTTGAAGATCCTTCCGCTGGCCGTGGCGCGTGGTCGCGGCCTGCAAGCCCGGCAGCGACGAATCGACTCCTACTGACACCGGAGGCACCATGCCCGCAACGATGGATTTCCGCTCGAACGCACAGCGACACGCGGACGCTGCACAGGATGTTGACGCGGCATTGCGTGCCCTGCGTCGTGCCGCGACGAACGAGGGCGATTTGGACTTCGGCCCGACCATCGCGGGCCGCATCGAGGAACTCGAAGAGATGAGCCGTCGCATGAAGGCGTATGCCGCGAACGGCTGGTGAAACAAGGTCGGGGCGGGTTTGGCATGTTGCCATTCCCTCAACAAAAGGGCTTTTCGTGTCCCGCCCCGACCTTCGTCCAACGGAAGCAACAAGGAGAAGGCATGAAGTACGAGCATGGCGGCATCGAAATCACGATGAACGAACACGACGCCAAGTTTACAGCGACGGTGGGTGGCAAGTTCGTTCGCAAGGAATCGCTGGCGGCGATGAAGAAACACATCGACGCGGCGGCGAAGGTCGCGTTCCAAGAGTTTGACGCGCTCACCGAGAAGTACGTTCACGATTCTGTCAAGATTCCCGGAACCGAGCTGCGCCGCGTGAAGATCAAGGGCGTCGAGAAGTCCACCAGGTATGGTTCTCGCCGTGATGCTTGCAAGGTGTTCATTGGGTTTGAACATTGGGATACGGTGTTCAAGGACTGCCCTGAGACGATCAAGGCATATGCGGCGTTGGAAAAGCATGAAGAGGAAACCAGCCAGTACATGAAGGCGAGACGCAAACAGCAGGAAGAATTGAAAGCGAAGTTGGACAAGTTCCGCATCAACCCGGAAGACTTCGCCGGTTGAGCAAGCGTACCGGCCGAGGCAACTGCCGCCCGCGAAGAGGAATCGCCACGGTGCCGAGCAACGACGCTCAACGCTCGGCCGGTACGCACGACCATCATCACGGAGGTTGCTCATGTTGGTTATGTCGCGACAGGTCCATGAATCGGTCATTATCACGGTGCCACCTTCACCGGTGCCGCAGGAAATCCGTGTGACGCTCATCAAGGTCAAGAGCCTGCTCGCGGCCCGCCTTGGATTCCAGGCGGACGCGAGCGTGGTGATCGACCGCGAAGAAGTCCGCCTGATGAAGCAGCGACCGCAACAACCCACATACACCGATGCGGCGTTGGCCTCGTTCGGTTGCCCTCTGGATGCCGAATCGGAGGCACCGTGACACGCTGCATGACACCCGATTGTACACGACCGGCGCACTCTCGCGGCGTGTGCATGCACTGTTATGCGATTGCATACGGACAAATCAGAATCGGGAAAACGACGTGGGAGGAGTTGGAAACGTTGGGGGTGGTCAAGGGCAAGTTGACAAGACCATTAACACCGTTCGCCGCCGCCCTGAAGAAAGCGAAATCCAGCAAAGGAACATCATGACAACGAAATCGGTGTTCGTCATCCGCTCTTCAGACAAGGAACGCAAGTCGCGCGGCGGATTCCAGTGGCCCGAGGCTGGCCCGGTTGAAGCCGCCGACTGGAGCCCGAAGCCAGAGTGCGGCTACGGGCTCCATGGTCTGTTGTGGGGAATCGGCAACTGGTCGCTCTGCCGCTGCACCGACCCAAGTGCGGTCTGGCAGGTCGTGGAAGTTGCTGGCGATACCATTGTTGACCTCGAAGGCAAGGTGAAGTTCCCTCGCGGTGTCGTCGTGTACTCCGGGTCATTGGCTGGCGCGATGTCGCTCATTACTGCCAAGCATTTTGAACATTTGAAAACGGCGGCATCGAGCGGCGACCGCAGCCCGGCGGCATCGAGCGGCGACCGCAGCCCGGCGGCATCGAGCGGCTACCGCAGCCCGGCGGCATCGAGCGGCA
>OFQY01000628.1_pt1 | contig 13120 bp, 6 predicted proteins | sample 1542991 | NCBI WGS metagenome assembly OFQY01 (sample SAMN07774224, study PRJEB24372) | wastewater metagenome | isolation source: Exp Tend VB 10WW | collected 2016-02 | reverse complement strand
ATAGTCCCGTATCAATACAACGGTTATCATTACCCAAAGCAAATAGTTTGGGTAGATATGAGCAATAAGAGCCCTGATCCGGGTGGTTTAATGATATGGGGTTATGGTGAGGTAAATGATCCCGTAAGTGATTTTAAGGGATTTTTCACCCGTGCCGGCAAGTCGGTGGAATTCGAATATCACCCTGAGCGTTATGAATCCCATAGCCAGGAGGTAAGCCGCAGGATTGAAATCATCCGTGGTTATGTTTATGCAGATCAGGAAACAGTGAAAGCACCAGCAATGGCTACCGGTGGCGCTATTGTCAAAAAAACAAGGCTTCCTCATAATGAAAGGGTACTTATTGCTGTGGCCATAGGTACCCTTTCGGTGGCCAAATATGCGTATAATAAACATCAGGTAGGATATACCTCAATTGTGGAGTTGATCAATAATTTATCTGCTCATCCTACTGATATTGGATATCTCAATTTGGCCATACTTAACCTTCAGGTGTATTATGATAATAAAGGGGGTAAAATTGGCGATGCGTTAGAGGTATTAAAAGATACCATTGCCGGATTAAAAAATATGGTTGAAAAATACAAAGAGCCTGTCAAGGAAGAAAGATTTGGAAGAGGAGATGTAGTTCGGGACATAGACGGCCAGAGGGGCCAGTTTTTATCATATGATCCAAAAGAGCAGCAAGGCCCAGCAAGATTTCCAGGTGGGGCCGTTGAGGTAAAATACAGTAAAGAATTTGGCGATAAAAATGGTGTCTATATTGAACCGGCAAATGATATTGAATTGATAAAATCAGCCAAAATGGAACGTGGGGGCAAGCCGGAGTCTAATATAGTAAAAGAGCAACTTTGTATATGTAACAATTGCGGTACCATATATGTCGATGAAAACCCCAGTGACCAGCCAGAGATTGAGGTGATCAGCGGGGAGTATCCTAATTTACCCAAGATCAAAGATTCAGAAACAGGTGAAATGATATGGGGATGTGATAAATGCGGTACTGATGGTTACCTGGCAGATGTTACTGACTATAAGGAGTTAATAAAAAAACATGAAGCAGGCGGCAATACAGGTATAGCCCGTGATCGTAAATTCCAAAGCCAGCAGCCATGGGAACAGGCATATGATCGTAAGAAAGAACCCCGTCATCCGCATTATCATAAATCCGCATTTGAGAAAGGTGGTGCAATAATAATGGGGAAGGGGATTATGCCCATGAAATATGACTTGGCCCCAGCAAAAAACATTTGGAAACAATGGAATTTTGATCAGCGTACTCACTTTTTAGAGGATCATAATAGTAATGCTGGAATAGTAGATAATGTTAATTTAACAAATAATGATTTTGATGACTTACCGGTAGAGGTAAGAGTATTAATCCAGCGTCATATAAAACAAGGCCGCTATGAGCAGGGTGGCGCGATATCCGAAGGTGAAAACCTTGATATTTTCGGGTACCAGTCTCAGCACTTTGATATCAGCCCTGGGGTAGTGAAAGGATTTAAGGAAGCGATCGAGAAGATCGACCTGGATAAGGAAGAGGAGAGCGCTTACTATAAATCAATGCAGCAGCATTTGGCAGACTTTGCCCGCCAGGTGGACATTGTGCTGGAAATGGAAAAAAAGGCCGTGCAACGCAATGAGCAGCTCACGGAGGAGGATTTTAATAAGCTACTGGAGGCGATGGGCCAGGCTGCGATATATAACCATAAGTCCGGTGAGCATATTAATATCACCGAAACGGTGGTGCCGCACTTCAATACGATATCCGGGTTTAAAAATAATGCTCCTGGTACAGATGTTGATCTGGCTGAATACAGGGGGGCTGATTATGGCGAAGACAATGAGCCGGTATCAAATGAGCAGGCTATGTTTAACGAAGTGGCCGGCGAGGTTGCTCATCATTTCATTGTGATGGAGCATCCTGATCCAAGCCCTGAGCAGATCGAAGCGGCGCCGGAAGAAACTCAAAAGCTGATCAATCATCTTTTGGATAAAGCGGGAACATCTTATGTTAAAAATGCTTTTTTCAAGCGTATGGTTGACCAGGGGGGTGATGTGGGCAGGAACATGCTGCAGAAGTTCATGACCAAATGGGCCAGGCATTACGATTATGCAAAAAAAGCAGGATAATGTCAAAATTCAAAAATATAAAGGTTTACAGGGGCGAAGGCGGTCCCAAAAATATCACTTACGGTGGCGGCACCGATGATGGCATGGGCATCTTTTATGTTGACAACCTGGATATGGCAGGTTGGTTTGCCGGGATAAAAAAATATGACGATAATTCCGGTAAATATAAATCTGTAAGAGGTCCAGGGAAGGTTATAACTGAAACTATTTTTTTTACGAATCCATATATTTTTGAGCAGGGATTTAATCATGGTGAGATCGATTCCTTCAACTCTTATATGCTTGAAATAAAAAGATTGGGTGGGGTAGAAAAATATAGAAAGGATCTTATATCAAAGGGACATGATGGGATTATCTTAAAGAACAACGATACCAACTATTATGGTGATGACCCGTATAATATATATATTAAATTCAAAGCCGAGGACATGAAAACAAAGCCTGTTAAAGAAAAATTAGAGCACGGTGGCCCGGTTTCAGATACAGTTGATACACTTGATGATTACCTGGAAAGCATAAAGCTGCCCTCTATTACCTCACTGGGTATAAGCAAACAGGAGGATGATTATATTGCGGCAAAAGCAGCAATAGAAAGTGATCCGGTATTGTTTGCAGCTTGGAAGCGAATAATCGTAAAATCTGTTGATGGGTTTTTAAGCCGGTCCTTTAACCGGGACGGCATGTTTGCCGAAGCTAAAAAGTATATCGCTGGTAACAGCGACTTTTGGGATATTCTACGTAATAAAAAGAACCTTAATCTTGATCCGGAGCATATGGACCCCCGTTACGTAGATTGGATGAAAAAATTATTGGTTAGTGGTATTTATGGCGACTTTGCACTTGATAACAGGGCCTGGAATGCATATTTGCCAGAGAACCTTAAAGAGGAGATTAACACGGCTGGCATTGCCAGGGGTAAGAAAAAATTTGCATATTTATTTTCAAAAAGTTCAATTATGGAAAAAGGCGGAAATATTCAATTACATGACAACATAGAATTAATAGCAACAAAACCAATCAGGGTTTTCGTTGAGAAAAATTATGCGAACCTGCCATTGGAGAAAACCAATATTGGCAAGATACCGGCAGAGAGGAGAGAGGATATAAGTTGGAAGGGATGCTACTATACCATTAGGCCAGGTGAAAGTTTTAAATTTAGAACAAGCAATTACTGGGATCAAAGCCACTTTATTCTATCCACCGGAAATAATTTTACGATATGGACGGCGGATCCTGCAAAATATGTTATAGAAGATTTGGAAATAAAGTTAAATGAAAATCAGTACCGTAAATATGAAAAGGGTGGCCAGATACAGTACAGAGATATTCAGGAAGCTGAAGATAAATCATCGGGCCTGAAAGATAAGATGGAAAAAATGCAGGAGCAATGTACGAAGAGCATTAATATGGCCTACCTGGATTGGCAACAGGGCAGGATCGCAGCACAAAAAGAGTTCAATACTGATCTTGACCGCCTGGTAAAAAAGCATTTTAACGTAAATACCCGGGTTAACCGTGTTACTGAACAGGAATCATCATTGAACAATTCCCATATTCACTGGAGTTATGACAATGAAAGGGATAATCCTAAAGGAACACCCGGGCCACGTTTTATTTCGGAGGCGATCGTTTTTTCTTCAACGTATCACGGTGGTGCAAAATCTGAGCATAATCCATCATTAATATTGTTCAGCGGAAAGGGTGCACCACAGAGAAAAGACATTTTGCTAAGTAAAGAGGATACGCCTGCAGATGTCATTAAAAAGCTATTGAAATACAAAGACCACCTTATACAATATGCAGGAGAGGGTATTTTAAAAACAAAGATGGAAACTGGCGGAAAGATTGATACAAGAGGAAAAGTCCGTGGCGTTAAGCCCGGGGAAATTTTTCACGAAGGAGATAAATTTGAAATTGTAAAGGGCTATAATAATCGTCCCTTTGATTTAACCTTTAATTCTTACATAAATTCTAGTACAGGCGGAAATCCAGGTAGGGATAGAGAAATTCCTGTTGGGGAAAGTATAATATTTGACCAACAGGCGGCTGATGGTCAGGTATGGTTTTTTTACAATGGCGAAAGAGGCTTTTCAGAATCTGGAGATTTAAGAAATATGGTTATTGCTGGTGTTATTAAGCCGGCGGCTACGAGTGAATCAGAAAAAATGGAAACTGGTGGTCAGCTAAAAGAGCCGGATGTTGCTGATATTATTGTTCAGCAACTCGGAAAGCTTACGCTTATGATGCTCGGAGCCTATAATTTAGTAAAATCAACTAAGGAAAACTGGCTTTCATTCAGAATAAAGGGCAGCAGAAAGGTGAACTATATTAAAATCACCTTAAAGTGGGATGATACTTATACAATGGAGTTTGGCAAGATCAAAAATGTTGATCCGGAAAAGGCAATGAGTATGACACCTGAACAATATCGTGCAGCGGGCTACCAGGTTGTTAAAGAGGTCCCTGGTGTTTATGCTGAGGATATGCATTCGTTAATCGAAGAAAATACAGAGCTTTATACCCATTTTGCTGCTGGTGGCAAGGTAGATAATTCCATAAATGGCATTGACGATTATTATGCAGCGGCTAAATCTGCGGATGACGAAGGATTGATAGATGATTTATCCAAACTTGAAGACTCCCGTGAAGATGGCATTATCGGTAAGAAATTCAGCTTTCATCATAAATCAGATAATTGCGAGGTTATCGTATATGAAGAGGTTAGTTCCGGGAGCATCGTTATGACGCAGAGTTATAATGACGACAATCCTGCCGAGGATGATGATATTTCCCTGGATGGGTTCGTTAAATATTTAAAGGGTGCTGATGATTATGGAAATGATGGGCTTCGCCATGCCCTGCTTGAAACCGTTTCAGCCGGAACGATTTCTTCAATGACAAATTTGAGAAAATATAAGGATATTGATGGCGTAAGGACCACGGCCATACAAATGCTTAATCGGGATGGAGACCAAAAATATTCACTGGATGCATTAAAAACACTATTGCAGGACGCCGTTTATGAGTGGAAGGAAAATGAGGCTGAATTTGCCTATAATCGTAGTAAGTATGCTGATGGAGGCAATATATTACAAGATGGGAAAAAAGAAATTGTATATGTAATGGATAGTAATGGACGCCCCAAAAATCTATCAACGAATTACAAAGATGCCAAAGACTTTTTATGGAATTCGCTGAAAGGCAACGGCAGCATAGGATATGCATATGTTGATAAACAGGCTTGGGACAATGAGAAAATTACAACATCAAATATAAAATCATTTGGTGATGGTGGTCAGGCATCATCAAATGAACCGCTTGGGGTGAAAAAGAACATACAACAGATAATTGCCCAAAAGGGCTATGGCCCGGTACATGATTCTATTAAAAAATCTATACGGGATTTGAAAAATGCCCAATATACCAAAGCTGAAATATTGGATACAATTGAAGAAAGTTTCGGTACACATTTTTTAGATTTCGCAAAAGCAAATTATGCTGAGGGAGGAAATGTATCGCCAGAAAAAACAAAATCATTTTGGTTTAAAGATGGCTCAGGGTTTCATGTGAGGTTTATTGATAAGGATGGCAAACTATTCCCGGAATTAATTGATACGCTTCTGCAGGATAATGTTACTGCGGCATTTATGGGAAAGAAGAGCCTGGCAGAAATTGCATTGGGTAAGGGGAAAGAAAATGACATGCCCTTTAATAAGATACTTGAAACAATGATCAAAAATAAGCTTGTATCATTTAATGGTTCAGAAAAATATTATGATTCAGTAGCAAAAAAGGAAGAGGGCGGAGTCGTTGATAATACTGCAGTTAAAGATATTGTTGATCAAACCAACTGGGATTTACTTTTACCAGCCGAAAAGCAGGAGATAATTGATGATATCAAAGCCGGAAAACTTATGGAACACGGTGGTCCTGTCGCAGGCATAAAGAAGTTTATCCGCCAAGACAATATAGGGACAGCAAGATATACGGTTAGTTATCATGATGGAATTGATAAACACGATGACGGTAGCGAATTTTGGGGTATTAGACTGTTTGGCAATAAGGTAGAACTGAAAAAATATATAGATAGCCTGCTAAAGCAAGGTTATGTAGATTATACAGGAAGGGTAGTGATGGGCGACGGGGGCAGTATTATCGAAAATACAGATACAAGACACAGCAGCGCTTATGATATTTGGGAAGGCGATGTGATTGATGAACTGGAGGAGCAGCTTGAAATGGATCGCTCCGATGCTCAGGGCCTTGTAATGGCCAATGAATTCTATATGGCTCAGTCATGGAGCAAAGGCCTGTCTGCAAAAGATACAGCCAAGTTGATCGATGAAAAATCCAGGGTAAAACACGCAAGGGGAGGGAAGGTAAAATTGCCGGCAAAATATTCTCCTGAGTGGCACCAATTACAGGTAGCAAAAAAAACTATCAAAATGACCCCTGCCATGGCTCAGATAATGGGTGGCCAAAGCTATGAGGAGGCCCAAGCTGTACTTGAAAAGTATGGTTTGAAATTTGAGAAAGGCGGCAGCATAGCCCAGTTCAAGATCGGAGACCGGGTAACTTTTGATACTGATAAAAAAGATAATTTCATAAAAGAGACCAGCGGCGATAGCAGAGAAATAAGGCAGTACCAACGTATTGTATTGGGCGGTATCAACCAGGTCGGCGAAGTTATAGCAGATGGCCCCGGTGATGGGCTGGTAACCGTAAGATACCCCGATGGATGGGATGTGCCGATGCCAAAAAAATATTTAGTGATATTACCCTCGGATGATGATTCATTTGAACCGGTCAAAAAATCCGATATAACTGAAGGTTCAAGGTTCATGTTTGGTAATGGCACCATTTTCATCATCGATAAAATAACAGGGGATAGTGTTAGTTCCAGTTATGAGGGTGGGGCGAAGGGTAACTTTCGCGATCCCATAAATGATGTCGTTTCATTCTTTAATGAAGAGAGGGCCAGAAAGATGCCAACCTCTACATCAAAAGAAGTGGTTATTGAAACCACTGGTGGTTCGGGCCTTATCCCGGCAGCTTACCAACTGTCGGATGCCAGGACCTACGGCGCCATTGATAACATGTTTTTCGATAATGAGGAGCAGGCCAGAGATTATGCAGATAAAAAAGGACTGGTCATCATTGATAAATTCTATGAGGATGGTGGAACGATCGATGGAGAGAAAGTGTATATTAATAAAGAGGATGGCTATAACTCAAAATACTGGGTAGGCAAGAATACAAAAGGGATGTGGACGGTATTCAGTGAGTCAGATAAATGGCATAAGCGTGATGAGTTTCCGCCCCCATCCGCTACATCAAAGGGAGGTTTTGAAGATTTTGCAACCGCTACAAAGATGGCTAAAATACTTGCGGGAGTTGACATATCTGAAGACCAAGCATTTGCAGAGCACGAACGTAATTTTTTTAAGAGTGGCGGGAGGTTAGCACCGGGTTCAGCGGACAATGATATAGTTCATATTTATCAGCACCGGGATAAACTTACCAATGAAGCATTATCTAAATTCACATTACCGGTAAAAAGGGCCTTTGGTGGGTTTTATATTGACATTGATGATGTCTTTAAAGAAACCGGGCCGGATAGTCTAAAATACAAGTTTGTTGGATATGGAGGTGTTGTTTTTTTGGGCAATATTAATGGTAAAACTGCCGGTAATTTGTATTATAAATCCGAAAAAATTAAAAAAGAGACCGAGACCCTATGTAGGACGCTGCAATCCATAAATGATGATGTTGCAGAAGCAATCGAGGTGGTACATAAAGACAAAGGAAGGCCAAAAATTCAACACGCAATATTATCGGCTATGGCCAGAAATGCTTTTCGGTTTGGTGGCAAAGCTAAAATGAGTGCCCAATCCGATGCTGTTTTAGCTGCCCGCAAAGCACTTAATAAAAACAGGAAAAGCCGGTCGGCTGTAAAAAAGTGATATAAATCCGAAAGAATTTACTTAATTTGCTTTTCGGTTAAAAAATTAAGGCATTGAAAAACGGATACCGGTTGAATAAATACCGGAATTTTATAAAGAAAAAATAAATTTTATGAGTACTCCAAAAAAGAAGCAGCTGGCTGACTTCGAGCTTGTCATTGAAAAGAATAAGGTTGATCCCTCAACATTCAGTAAGAATATCAAAAATCTTATTGGCGATTATAACGACGTTAAAAAAGGAGCTGATGATATTCTTGCCCGGAAGGAAGCCGACGGTAAGCTAAGTGAAGAGGACCAGCGTGACTTGGATACCTTTACCGATGACCTGGCGATAAAGGACAAAGAATTGGTAGGCAAGATCAATTACTATATTGCCAATGCCGAAAGGTTTAAAGCCCGTGGGGCAGAAATGCAGAGGAAATTGCAGGAAAAGAAAAATGGTGGAGATAAAACTCCACCACCACCGCCTCCGCCACCACCTCCACCGAGCGTTCAGCTGGGTTCTTGGACCGAAGTGCCGACCCTCCCGTAAAGCTTGCTTTTGGGGGTGTTTCAGGTACACTTCTGCCAGGTAATTTAATATTTAATCAATACCTAAGCCATATTATGAAGAACGTTACAAAGACAGCCCGCGGTTTCACCCTCATTGAAATCCTCGTGGTAATCGGCATTATCGCCATTTTGGCCTCGATTGTTATCATTGCGATCAACCCAGCCAAGCAGTTTGCTCAGGCTCGCAACACGCAGCGCACCTCAAACGTTGAGACCATCCTCAATGCTATCGGTCAGCGTGTCGCAGACAACAAGGGTGTATTTAATGGTCTTGTTGTGGGTACTCAGACCTGCCCAACCTTGACTTCAGGCACTGTCTATACAATTGGTACTGGAGCTTTGGCTTCAAACCCAGTTGTTCCAGTTTTGCCAGCAACAGCATTTATCGACATCTCATGCCTTACTCCAACGTACATTCCAGCTCAGATCCCAGTTGATCCGAATGGTGGTTCATGGCAGTCAGCATCAAACTACAATACGAACTACAACATCACTGTTGATGCAGTCGGTCGTTACACTTTGAGCGCGCCAAACGCTTTGACTGAAACTGCAATTCCTGGTTCTCCAGCAGTTACAGTGACTCGCTAGTCAAGCAAAATAAAAACCGCCCAACTCTGGGTGGTTTTTTGTTTCCTCAAAGCTCATACGCTACAACCCTCCGGTATACATTCTACAATTCGTTCGAATTAGCCTATGCAGTGTACTGGGTCTGGTAGGGGAGTTAGAGGAGTGAAATAACTTTGCGCGCTGCGTCAGACATGTCTGTCGATAGTCGGTAGTGCATGTAGATGCCGCGTTGTTCACGCTCAAGTATGTTTGCAGCGCATAAGAGGGCAAGGTGACGTGATGTCGCCTTGAATGAAAGTTTAATTTCTTCAGCGATGTCACCGACGGTTGAATCTTTTTTAGATCGTAAGTACTGCACGATAGCGATGCGTCGTCTATTTGCGAGCCCCTTAAATAAGGCTTCCAAAGTTTTAATATTGTGTGCCATACGTACATTCTACAATTCGTTCGAATTAGCCCATAGAGCAATGTGGATATCACGAATTCCGTAACAGAATGTCAAATTTGACTGACATTGTATGGCTGGAGCATACTGACTCTATGGTTGGTCGTGCCTCATTGGTGCTTCCGCAAGAGTTTGCACTCAGGAGAATTGGTATTGTCGCGGCGAGCATCATGCTCGCTTTTTTCGTACTTCCGAATGCCGCATTAGCTGGGGCTGATATTCATACCCTTTCGTCTGTTGATGTTGGTGGCGCTCACATAACTAATGGCGGCACCGTGAGTGCGGATTCAATTGGCTCACTTTCAAGCTATTGGAATTTCAACTTCGATTGGCCAAATTTTGTCCCTGGTAGTCGTGGGTATTTTGCAGTTATACGCGGCACAGTAGGAAACTTAGAGGGCGGGACACTACAGTTCAATCAGAATTTTTCATACCAGTCTGAGGCAATTACTGCGGGTACCAACAATACGAACAAGCAATATGGAGTCACGCAGCTCGGGACTCCTGGACTTACATCAGGAACGTATACGGCGGTCATTGCTGAGATGTCGAATCCTGGGACAATCGGCACGTTTTTTAACTGGCTTGAAGCAGGCGGGACGGACCCTGCAGGCATTGAGCAATACGCAACGCTCACGTTTACGTACGATGCAACGTCACACCCAACTGAAATACCTGACGCAATCCACACGGTGAGTGTGGGTGGGCGCGCCATACATTCGGGAGACGAAGTGTTTCGTAAAGAGCTCAGTGCACTTAATGGATCAACTGACAGTTACTGGAACTTTAATTTTGACTGGCCAAACTTTGTGCAGAACCAGGCAGCGCTCTTTATGGTGTTCCGCGGCACCTACGGTAACCTCGACGGTGGCTCACCGCAGGTAGGAGTAAATTATGGCTCGACAGTGCAGGCATGGGCGTCGGGCAACAACGACATTTCAAAATTCATAAACCTGCCAGCGCTCAAGGACGCATCTACCACCGCAAGCCAGTACACAGTGATGATTGCTGAGCGCGACCCCAAGTTCCTCGATCAGCCAATCGAACAGCAAGCACTATGGTTTTCCTCAGGAGGCACCCAAGGCATCGCTCCTAAGACGTATTCGCTACAGACCTTTGCATTTATGGGCGACGAACCGTACCCAGTCATAATTGTCCCCGGGATCCTCGGTTCTGCTGAGAATAATGGCGAATGGGTTTTGGACCCCTACTTGCACACATATGACAACCTTGTTGAAACTCTTCTAGTTAATGGTTATGAGGAGGGGCAAACCCTCTTCAAGTTTCCGTATAACTGGAGAAGTTCTAATATGCAAACTGCACTACTGCTTCGAGATAAGATAAATGTGGTTCAGAGTGTTTGTCACTGTCAGAAAGTTGACCTTGTTGCCCATTCAATGGGTGGGTTAGTGTCTAGGCAATACATACAGAACAGTAACTACGAAGGAGATATCGATCATATGATCTTTCTTGGCACACCACATCTTGGTGCGCCAAAGGATTATTTAATGTGGGAAGGAGGGGATTTGGGAACGGACTCAAGCCCGCCGAGCATGATTCTGAAGTTAGTGCTTACACTTGAAGCCGTAGAAAATGGGTATGCGAATCTATTTCAGTATATTCAAAACCAACCAATTGAATCTGTTAGAGAGTTGTTGCCAGTGTACAGCTACCTATTTGATGAGTATGATCAAATAAAGATCTACCCAAATCAGTATCCAACTAATCCTTTTCTTCAGAACCTGAGATTAAACCTCGATGAGTTGTTTTCTAGTGGCGTGCAAGTTACGAATATTGCAGGTGACAATGGTTTGTTAAACACAATTACCTCAGTCGATGTTAAATCGTCGTCCATTCTTCCATTTTGGCCAGACGGTATGCCGAGCGGGTTGCTTGAACCACTTAACGGACTGGGGCTCAATTATGGAGACGGGGATGGTACAGTCCCGTATGTGAGCGCAGCGAGTTTATTCCCTGGAACAATTACAGTTAATGGAGCGCACAATATATTGCCAACTAGTGAAGCTGGGGAAGTGTACAAAATCCTTACTGGCAAGGACATAGTTGCATCAGTGAATAAACCTTTGATTAACAGGTTGTTGATGTTCAGGATCTTTTCACCCGCAGACCTCACAATCATTGATCCGCAAGGGAGACGTATAGGACGTGACGGCATGCAGGAAATAAATGAAATACCCGGAGCGTTTTACACAGGTTTTGATACAAACACTGAGTACATGGTCATCCCAAATCCACAGGATGGTGAGTATAAAGTTAATGCACTAGGTACTGGAATTGGTGGACAGTATACAGTCGCAACAAACTATATAACTGAGACTGGCACCGCACAAAAAGAAGTAACCGGCACAATAGCACCCAATCAATCTATCGATAGTGTTGTCGCGCTTAATACAACCGCAGCTGATCCACTCGTTGTCCATGGTACAGACATCGATCCACCAGTAATTACTATTACTTCGCCACTGCAACAGGACTATTTACATTCCGATTCAGTTCCTGTAATTGTTACGGTTGCCGACACAGATTCAGGTGTAGCTACAAAAATACAAAAATGGGACGGCGTCGCAACTACCACAACAAGCTTTGATTTTTTCTATACAGGGCTCGGAACACACACATTTAACGTTTCAGCGACTGACGTCGCAGGCAATGCAACCACTAGTTCTGTACAGGTAAACGTAGTTACAACACCGGAGAGTGCCATTCTTGATGTTAATAGGGCGTTTGTCTTAGGGTGGGTCAAGAAAGCAAATATACGCGACACTCTAGTGCAGAAAATAAACAACTCGATTAAGATCGAAAAGAAAATTATCACCTTGACCGAGCAGCTACCAGGGAAACCGAAGGTGGCAAAAAAGATAGAAAAACTCCAGAGCCGTTTAGACAAAATACTCGGTGTTAATGTAGTCAAAGAGCTGGATACCCAGCTTGGTAAGGGGAATATTACACAGCGGGGTTACGACGTCATAAAAGCAGATATACAATGGTTACTAACACAACCATGAGGAGCACAATACTCAGAGATCTGTGCGTAGCGGGGCTCTCGATTGTCGGCGCCCTAATCGCAGGGACTTGGGTTGGGATGATGTATACTTTATTTTTTCCAACCTCCACTGGTGGAGGTTGGGTAGGTGGTCCCGGTGCTTGGGAACTCGTTATTGGTTTCCCATTAGCCCTGATCTTCTTGCTGTGCTTCCTCTTCACTTTGCTGGGGAGTGGTACAAATATAAAAAGAAAACTTACCTGGCTGCTCGCACTGCCCATAATTGTTGAACTTCTGATTGATCCGTTGCATATCTATCTCCCGATTACATTGGCGCTTATTGGGTACGGGTTGGGTTTAGGAGGCAGGATATTTTTGTATAGGAAATAGTTCCATTTAAAACCCATTCCACAAAAACTATCATGGAACCATTCGCGCGAATGGTTCCATGAT